>Ga0315270_10000797_pt1 | contig 16909 bp, 16 predicted proteins | sample C1_bottom_MG_FD_204932 | JGI IMG/M metagenome (GOLD analysis project Ga0315270, IMG submission 204932) | Sediment microbial communities from Yellowstone Lake, YNP, Wyoming, USA - C1_bottom | ecosystem: Environmental > Aquatic > Freshwater > Lake > Sediment | place: USA: Wyoming | collected...
TCCGAGTCACGCCGCGCCTCGCGGCCTTACCCGCGAATCCGATCCGGCGAACTCACACAGTGAGATCACGTCTCATGACGAGCGCATCTTCGCGACCGCCCTCCGCCTGGTAGTACCCGCGCCGCATGCCGATCTGCTGGAAAAACATGGTCTCGTACAGGCGTATGGCGGCCGTGTTACCGGGGCGCACTTCCAGAAAGGCCAGGCGCGCACCACTATGGGAGGCGAGGTCCAGCAGGTGATCGAGCAGCCGACGGCCCAGACCACGGCAGCGGAATTCCTCGCGCACGCACAGATTCAGCAGGTGCGCTTCGCCGGCGCCGCTGGAGATCACCCCATAACCAGCCAGCAGGTGGTCAATTTCGAGCACGCAACAGTAATAGCCGACCCGCAGGCAGTCGCGAAAAATGCCCTCGGTCCATGGAAAAGGGTAGGAGCGGGTTTCCAGGGCCAGCACGGCGGCGAGATCCGCCTCCTGCATGGCTCTGGGCAGAACCTGCGGGATAGGGATTGCATCACTCGCCACGGCCACCATGCCACGCTACTCCAGCCTGCCGGCGCGTGCCATTTCGCTGCGCACGAAGCGCAGATCGCTCCAGGCCTTGCGCTTTTCGCCTGGGCTGCGCAGCAGATAGGCCGGGTGATAGGTAACGATCAGCGGCGTACCGCGCTCACCGAAGCGATGCACGCTGCCGCGCAACTTGCCGATCGGCGTATCGGTGGCCAGCAGGTTTTGAGCTGCGATGCGACCCACGGCCAACATCATCTGCGGCTGCAGCAGCGCAATCTGTCGCTGCAGGAAAGGCCGGCAGCAGCTCACTTCATCCGGATTCGGATCGCGATTGCCCGGCGGCCGGCACTTGAGTACGTTGGCGATAAAAACGCTCTCGCGCGGCGACCCAAGCGCGCGCAACATCGAGTTGAGCAGCTGTCCGGCGCGGCCTACAAAAGGTTCGCCGAGACGATCTTCATCGGCCCCTGGGGCTTCGCCCACGACCAGCAATTTTGCAGTGTGACTGCCGACACCGAACACGGTCTGCGCACGACTGGCGTGCAGGCCGCATTGCCGGCAAGCGCGCACTTCAGCGGCGAGCGCCGCCCACTCGTCGCCGGCGGCGGGCACCGCTGCGGGCACGCCTGCGGTAGTCCCCTTGACCGCGACGCGGCGCAGCTTCCACTGCTCAATACCCAGCGCCTCGAGGTATTGAGCGCGCAGCACCGCGCTGCCCGTCGTCACGAGCCGCTGCTCAGTTCACCGCTGCGACGCGCGCGGCGTATACGCCGCCCCAGCCAGGCGAGCGGCCCCCACAGCGCGTAACTGCCGAAACACCCCAGCAGTGCATGCGCCGGATCAATACCGATCACCACAAAGACCAGCGCCGCGATCACCAGCCAGACGAAGCGGACTGGCCTGGCATCAAGCTTCTTGAAGCTCGGATAACTGAAGGAACTCACCATCAACGCGCCAGCCAGCGCGGTGACACTGAAAGCGACTATCAATCCGGTCAAGCCGGGTTCACGCCACTCACTTGATACCCACACGAAACCAGAGACCACGGCCGCCGCCGAAGGACTGGGCAGGCCCTCGAAATAGCGCTTGTCCTGCGTCGCGACCCGGGTGTTGAAGCGCGCGAGGCGCAGGGCCGCAGCAGCGCAGTAAAAAAACGCCGCCAACCAGCCCAGCCGGCCCCAGGCACGCCCGTATTCGGCGATTCGCGCCACGCCCCACTGGTAAGAAACGATTGCCGGCACCAGTCCAAAGGCCACCATGTCAGCCAGGCTGTCGTATTCCTTGCCAAAGGCGCTTTCAGTGTGCGTCAGGCGCGCCATGCGGCCGTCAAGCGTGTCGAAAATCATCGCCACGAATACGGCGATACCGGCGCGCTCGAAGTTGCCATCGATTGCCGCCACCACTGCGTAAAAGCCGGAGAACAGGCAACCGGTGGTCAGCAGATTCGGCAACAGAAAGATGGCGCGGCGTCGGGGCGCAAGCTTGGGCAGTTCTGATTCATCCATGTCCCGGGCATGATAGGTGTCTGTCGCGATGCCGTCCAACTGCGGCGTATCTGCTAGGATTGTGGGCCCTTTGCTGCCCGTAATTGCCGCCATGCGCCTGTCTCAGTACCCGGTCAACGCCACCAAAGAAACGCCCGCGGAAGCCGAGCTCATCAGCCACCAGCTGATGCTGCGCGCCGGCCTGATCAGGCGCGCGGCCACCGGCATCTACAGCTGGCTGCCGTTCGGCCTGCGCACCCTGCGCAAGGTCGAAAGCATTGTTCGCGAAGAGATGGATCGCGCCGGTGCGCTGGAAATACTCATGCCCGCGGTGCAGCCGGCGGAGCTGTGGCAGGAATCAGGCCGCTGGGATCAATACGGGCCGGAATTGCTGCGCCTCAAAGACCGGCACGAGCGCGCCTTCGTGGTCGGGCCCACCCATGAAGAAGTGGTCACGGATATCGCGCGCCGCGAACTGCGCAGCTACCGCCAGCTGCCGGTGAATTTCTATCAGATCCAGACCAAGTTCCGTGACGAGGTGCGACCCCGCTTCGGCGTACTGCGGGCCCGCGAATTCATCATGAAAGATGCCTACTCCTTTCACATCGATGAAAAATCACTGGCTGCGGGCTACGCCCTCATGCGGGCGGCCTACACGCGCATTTTCACGCGACTGGGGCTCGATTTTCGTATTGTGCAGGCCGACAGCGGCGCCATCGGCGGCCATGCTTCCGAGGAATTCCAGGTGCTGGCGGAATCCGGTGAGGACGCCATCGCGGTGGCGGAAGATGCTGCGGCCAGCACTGGCTACGCGGCCAACATCGAGCTGGCGCCGGCCCTGCCGCCGGTGCAGGGGCGCGCCGGCACTGGTGAAACGCTGCGCCAGGTGGCGACGCCAGGTGCGAAGACCATCGCTGAGCTCTGTGCCTTTCTGAAGGTCGCGGCTGATCGCTGCCTGAAAACCCTGCTGGTCGCCGGTGTCGACGACGGTGTCGTGGCCCTGGTGCTGCGCGGCGATCACGAACTCAACGCTCTCAAGGCGCAAAAACTCCCCGGGGTGCTGAGTCCGCTGCGCCTGGCAAGCAGCGACCAGGTGCGCGCGGCCACCGGCAGTGAGCCCGGCTTTATCGGACCTGTGGGGCTTTCCTGCCGGGTGTACGCCGATCACGCCGCATTGGCCATGGCCGATTTCATCTGTGGCGCCAACGCAGCCGACGCCCACCTGCTCGGTGTGAACTGGGGCCGCGACCTGGCCGAACCGGTCGCCGCTGATCTTCGCAATGTGGTGGCCGGCGACCTGAGCCCGGTGGGCGGCGGGCGGCTGAAAATCGTGCGCGGCATCGAAGTCGGTCACATCTTCCAGCTGGGCCGCAAGTACAGCAACGCCATGAATGCCACGGTACTCGACGAATCGGGCCAGGCCGTGACCATGCTCATGGGCTGCTATGGCATAGGTGTGACGCGCATCGTGGCCGCCGCGATCGAACAGCATCACGATGAACGTGGCATCATCTGGCCGGACTCGCTGGCGCCGTTTCATGTGGTACTCATTCCGCTCAATCTGCAGAAATCCGCACGGGTACGCGAACGTGCCGAGGCGCTCTATGCCGAGCTCACTGCAGCCGGAATCGAGGTGCTGTTTGACGATCGCGACGCGCGCCCGGGCGTCAAGTTTGCCGAAGCTGAATTGCTGGGCATTCCGCATCGCATTGTCATCGGCGAGCGCGGGCTGGACGCCGGCAGCTGCGAATATCGACACCGTCCCGCAACCGAGAACCTGGACGTTCCACTTGCTGACATCATTGGCTTCATTCGCACGCGCCTGGCGGGCTGAACGACTGGCGCTGTGGGCGGCAGTGCTGCTGCCTGCTGCCAGCGCGCTGGCGGCGGGGCCGGCGAGCACAGCAACGCGTGGCACGCAGCAGGACCCGGAACTGCGCGCGGTAGTGCTGCAGGCGATCCACGAGTCGCAGTGCTTCAGCGATCAGTTTGATTCGGCGGTGTGGTACACGCTCATGGAGCCGCGCCTGCGCCGCTATCTGGCCAATCGCGACGAGCGCATTGCCATTCTGCGTACGGTTTATTGCGAAACGCACCGCGCCAACGCGGCACCGCTGCCACCTGGCCTGGTGCTGGCGGTACTCGATGTAGAGAGCCACTTCAACCGCTGGGCGGTTTCCAGCGCCGGCGCGGTGGGCCTGATGCAGGTCATGCCCTTCTGGCCCGAGCAGCTGGGCATGCACCAGCGCGAGCTGGTGACGATCGAGGCCAATATCCGCATGGGCTGCGCCATCCTGCGACATTACCTGCAGGCCGAACACAACGACGTGCGGCGCGCGCTGGGCCGCTACAACGGCACTTTGCTGACGCGCGACTATCCGGACAACGTGGTCACCCGCTGGACCCACTACTGGAATGGCGCCGACGATCTCGGGCGCGTCGCGCTCAAGCGGTCGTAAAATCGGGGGGCCAGGCCAGCGTCGCGGGCGCGGCAATTTCGGTCACGGCACTCACTCTGGCATCCGGCGGGCCCACCCACAGCCAGCCGACAAACTCGCGCAGCGCGGCAGCAGAACCGCAGGCCAGCACTTCGACACTGCCATCCTGGCAATTGCGCGCATAGCCACTCACTTCCAGCGCCTCGGCCTGCCGCGCTGCCGCAGCCCGGTACCAGACGCCCTGCACTTTGCCAGTCACGGCGTAGCGCCGCGCGAGGCCGGGCGCGCGCCGGTCAAGCAATTCACGCACGAAGGGCACGGTCAACCGACGCTGTCCTACCAGCGCGGCCTCGTCCAGCTCATCGAGCGCAGTGCATAGATGACTCATGGCGCGCGGCAGGCGCCGCTGCAGATAACGCATAGCGTCCTCCGGCAGTTCCAGGCCGCGCTGTTGCGCGCGCAGGCGCAGCGCCGCGCCCTGCTGGGCCTCGTCCAGAGCCTGCAGCGCCAGGCGCTGCGCGGCGGCGCAGCGTGAGGCCAGATCGGCGAGCGCGAAAGGCAGTTCGGCAGGTGCTGCGCGGGCGGCAAACAGCAGGGTTGCGCCACGCTCTTCGCAATCACGATACAGGGCAAAGAGCGCGCGCTCCCACTCCACGTGGCCCACCACGGTGGCCAGCCCATCGAGGCACAGACCAGCAGTGCCCTGCCATTCCTGCAACGCGGCCGGGCCAAAGGGTGTGAGCTGCGAAAGCGGCAGATAGGCGATGGCGGCGGACTCGGTGCACAGCGCCTGCAGCAGATGCGATTTGCCGCTACCCGCCGGCCCGCACAGCCAGCCACAGCCCGCGTGCGCTGCCAGCGCGCGCAACTGCGCCAGCACCAGCTCATTGGGTCCGGGCAGATAATTGGCAAACAGCGCAGAATCGCGCACCCGCACGCTCAAGGGAAGCTGTCGCATCGCCGCTCAGCCGGGTGCCGCCGCCTGCAGGGCGCGGCTGGTAAACTCGCGCAGATACGCGAAACCGCTGACCAACACGGTGAGCAGCGTCAACACCGCGAGCGCGTCGATCACGGTCTGCGGTGGTTGCCCAATCGCGCCATGCAGGATCACCACCGACACGTAAAGCAGCTGCAACAGGGTATTGAGCTTGCTCGAGAAAATAGGCCGACCGTGCAAAGGTCCCCAGGCGACACGAAACAATATTGCGCCCAAGCCAATCATGACATCGCGGGCCACGGCAGCGACCACCAGCCAGCGCGGCGTGAGACCGATCCAGGTGAGCACCAGAAACACCGAGACCAGCAACAATTTGTCGGCCAGGGGGTCGAGGAGTTTACCCAGCCGACTCTGCCACCCATAGGTCTTGGCCAGGTAGCCATCCACGCCATCACTGACGGCTGCCACCACGAACAGCAGCAAGGTACGCTCGAAATGGCGCCCCAGCAGCCCGTCAACAATGGGCCAGATCAGGGCGATGCGCAGCAGGCAGATGATGTTCGGCAGATGGCGCATGGGTTAGCTACTATAACGCCTGGAGCCTATGCATGAATGACAAGCGCATGAACGACAAGCGCAGTTACAGCTATCGCGATGCCGGCGTCGATATCGAGGCGGGCGATGCTTTTGTCGAGCGCATCAAGCCGCTGGTCAAGCGCACCCAACGCCCGGAAGTGCTGGCCGGCATCGGCGGTTTCGGGGCCCTGGTTGAACTGCCCGCGGGCTACCGCCGACCGGTACTGGTGTCGGGCACCGATGGCGTGGGCACCAAGCTGCGTCTGGCCATCGACACCGGCAGGCACGACACCATCGGCATAGACCTGGTGGCGATGTGCGCCAACGACGTGGTCGTGCAGGGTGCTGAGCCGCTGTTTTTCCTCGACTACTACGCCACCGGCGCGCTGAAAATCGAGGTAGCCGCGCAGGTGGTGGCCGGTATTGCCGAGGGCTGCGTCCAGGCGGGCGCGGCGCTGGTGGGCGGCGAAACAGCGGAAATGCCCGGCATGTATCACGGTGAAGACTACGATCTGGCTGGCTTCTGCGTCGGCGTCGTGGAGCGTGAGTCGATCATCGACGGCTCCAGGGTGCGCGCCGGCGACGCCGTAATCGGCCTGTCTTCAAGCGGCCCTCATTCAAACGGCTATTCGCTGATTCGCCGGCTGGTGGCGGTGGCCGGCGCCACGGCCAATACCCAGCTCGATGGCCGCGCCCTGTTTGACCGGCTGTTGACGCCCACGCGTATCTACGTGCGCTCGCTGCTGCAGCTGATTCGCGCCCTGCCAGTGCATGGGCTCGCGCATATCACGGGCGGCGGCCTGAGCGACAACATTCCGCGGGTGCTGTCCGCGGGCCTGCAGGTGCGCCTGCAGCGCAGCAGCTGGCCGCGCGACCCGGTGTTCGATTGGCTCGAGCGCACCGGCAATATCAATGCACAGGAAATGTATCGCACCTTCAACTGCGGCATTGGCATGGTGGTAATCATCGCTGCCACGCAGGTCGATGCAGCGCTCAAGGTGCTGCAGGGGGCGGGTGAACAGGCCCAGCTCATCGGCGTAGTGCAAAGTGGCAGCGACGGCGTACTGATCGAGCCATGAGCAGCGACACCGCCCTGCGGCTGGCGGTAGTAATCTCCGGGCGCGGTAGCAACATGCTGGCCATCGCACGCGCCTGCGCCAGCGGCATGATCAACGCGCGCATCGTCAGCGTGATTGCCGATCGACCCGAGGCCGGAGGGATCGAAGCGGCCCGGCAAATGGGTCTGCCGGTCGCGGTACTGGTGGCGCGCGAGTACCACGATCGCGCGGGCTTCGAGCATGCACTACGCGCCGCCATTGACGCCAGCGCTGCCCAACTCGTGGTGCTGGCGGGCTTCATGCACATCCTTTCGCCTGAATTCGCCGTACACTACGCGGGCCGCATGCTCAACATCCACCCCTCGCTGCTGCCAAGCTACCCGGGCCTGCACACCCACGAGCGCGCATTGGCAGCCGGCGACAGCTCGCACGGCTGCAGCGTGCATGTGGTCACCGGAGTGCTGGACGGCGGCCCGCTGATTCTGCAGGCGCGCGTACCGGTGCTGCCGGGCGACACGCCGGCGACGCTTTCAGCGCGCGTTCAGCTGCAGGAACACATCATCTATCCTGAGGTCATCGGCTGGATCGCCGCCGGGCGCCTGGCGATCACCGGCGCTACGCCGCAGTTCGATGGCCGGCCACTGAACGCCCCCATGATCAGGGAATGCACGGACCATGAGTGTAGTTAACGCCATCCGGGTTGGTTTTTTGCTGGGCTGCGCCGCGCTGGCGCGCGCTGCGCCAGGGGCTGATGAATTGCGGCCCTTTGAGACCCGCTATGACTTTGTCTGGCGCGACATGAACGCCGGCAGCGCCTCCTTCTCCCTGCAACGCCTGAGCGATACCGAATGGAGCTACACCTCGCGCACGCAACCGCGCGGCCTGTTTAGTCTCTTTTCCGCGGCCAATGCGACGCTGCAAAGCCGTATGTACATCGGCCCGGGCGGCGTACGCCCCCTGCACTTCAGCGGCCGGCAGGGCAGCAGCGGAACCACCACGGCGGAGGTCAGTTTCGATTGGGAGCAGCTGCGCGCCACCGGGCGTTTTGACGGTGCCGAGGTTGACGTCGCCCTGCGGGCAGGGGTGCAGGACGACCTGTCGGTGCAGGTGGCGCTGATCTATGCGCTGGCCACCGGCACCACGCCCACAGGTATTGCCCTGTTCGACAAGTCCGGTGTGCGCGACTACGAGTACACCCAGGTGGGCGCCGAGACCCTGCGCACACCACTGGGCGAGATCGCCACCATCATTTATCGCAGCCACCGCAGCAATTCACCACGCAGCACACGCTTCTGGTGCGCCCCGGCATACGGCTATATCCCGGTGCGGGCGCAGCAGCAGCGTAACGATGAGGTGGAGTGGACCATGGAACTGCGCCAACTGCACCGCGACTGAGCAATCAGGCCTTGGGCAGCGTGACGCCCTGCTGGCCCATATACTTCCCGCCGCGATCCCGATACGAGGTTTCGCAGACTTCATCGGATTCGAAAAACAGCATCTGCGCTACGCCTTCGTTGGCGTAGATTTTTGCCGGCAGTGGCGTGGTATTGGAAAACTCCAGGGTCACGTGCCCTTCCCACTCAGGCTCGAGCGGCGTGACATTGACGATGATGCCACAGCGTGCATAGGTCGATTTACCCAGGCACACGGTCAGCACATTGCGTGGAATACGGAAATATTCGACGGTGCGGGCCAGCGCAAAGGAATTGGGCGGAATGATGCACAGGTCTGCCACCACATCGACAAAACTCTTGGCGTCAAAGCGCTTCGGATCGACAATGGTCGAATTGATATTGGTGAAGATCTTGAATTCACGCGCACAGCGCACGTCGTAGCCGTAGCTCGAGGTGCCGTAGGAAATTATCTTCTCATCGTTCGCGGTGCGCACCTGGCCGGGCTCAAAGGGTTCGATCATGCCCGCCTGGGCCGCCATACGCCGAATCCAGCGATCTGATTTGATGCTCATGGCAGCTCAGCTTGCCTCGACAACGATTTGTGGGAACAGGGCGCTGCGATCGCGGCCACGACGCGCCAGCGCGCCGGCTGCGTGACGCGCCATTTCAATATAGGCGAGCGCACGTGGCGAGCCAGGCGCGGCAACAACGCTGGGTCGGCCGCCATCGGCCTCGGCGCGTATCCTGGCATCGAGCGGCAGCTCGCCGAGCAGCTGCACCCCATATTCCGCCGCCATGCGCGCGCCGCCGCCGACGCCAAAAATATGCTCCACATGTCCGCAGCTGCCGCACACATGCAGGCTCATGTTCTCGACCACGCCCAACACCGGCACCGATACCTTCTCGAACATTGCCAGGCCCTTGCGGGCATCGGCCAGCGCGATATCCTGGGGTGTGGTCACGATAATGGCGCCGGCGACCGGCACTTTCTGCGAGAGCGTGAGCTGGATGTCACCCGTACCAGGTGGCATATCGACCACCAGGTAGTCCAGCTCTCCCCAGGAAGTATCGGACATGAGCTGCGAGAGGGCCTGCGTCACCATCGGGCCACGCCAGACCAGCGCCTGGGTGGCATCGACCAGGAAGCCAATCGACATGGCCTTCAGGCCATGGCTGCTGAGCGGGACCAGATGCTTGCCATCCGGAGCCGTGGGGCGCTGTCCTTCGAGGCCGAGCATCAGCGGTTGACTGGGCCCGTAAATATCGGCGTCGAGGATGCCCACCCGCGCCCCCCCCGCGGCCCAGGCCAGCGCCAGATTGACGGCAACCGTAGACTTGCCGACGCCGCCTTTGCCGCTGGCCACGGCGACAATGTTGCTGACGCCGGGGAGCGGCTTGAGCGAGCGCTGCACACTGTGCGCCACGATCGAACTCTGCAGCGTCAACTGCAGGGGCAGATCGGCGTAGCCATGCGCCGCCAGCTGCGCCAGCAGCGCCAAACGGAACTGCTCCTCATAACCGACGATGGGGATGCCCAGCACGACCGTGGCAACGATGCCCTGCTTATCGATTGCCAATTCGCGCAGTGCGCCGGCCTCAGCGAGGCTCTGGCGCAGGTAGGGATCGATATATTGTTCCAGGACGGAGCGAATCTGGGCGGGATCGGTCATGGGCATCAGCTTTGTGTGCGCTGCTCGGCATTTCTGGTGGGGGCGCGATTCTAGCCTGTTTGCCCAAGTCCCCGCAGACCAGACGCAGTTCACAGGGTGGAGCGCTAATCGTGGCATAATTCGCCGCTTATCCGACTGGCTGGCCGGGCAATCATCTGACCCATGAGCTTTTTATCGAACTTCCGGGCTGATCGGCTGATCACCCAGATCAAATCGTCGAACGACATCCTGGGCACCGAGACCCAGAAGTCGGTCGCCAAGCTCAAGGAACTGGGGCCCAGCGGTATTGAAGCGGTGCTGGCGGCGCTTCCGGAAGCCGACAAGCATGCCACCGTGGCACTGGTCGACGTGCTATCGACACTGGCCACGGTCAAGAGCTTTCCAAGCTATGTTGAGGCGCTGATCACGGGCAGTCCACGGGTGATCGCCGGGGTTGCCTGGGCGCTCACCAGCAGCCGCGGCTTTCCACCGCACCTGCTGCTCGAGGCGCTCGCCAAGCCCGGCATCTCGAAGTCCGCGGTGCTCGAAATCATCAACGCACAGCGTACGCGCTTCAGCATCCGTGAGCTGTTGACCGCCGCCTATGCCCAGGAGGCCAACGAAAAAGGCGCGCTGTTTCGCATTATCGGTGAGGTGGTCGATGCGGCCGGGGTACCCGAGCTGCTGGGGCGCCTGCAGGGCAAAGACACCATGGCGCGGCTGCAGATCCTGGCGATTCTCGCCCGCTTCAATCGCCCGGATGTGCGCGTCGCCCTGCATACGCAGATCAACGACCCCAATAAATTCATTCGCGCCGCGGCCCTGGCCGCGCTCGCCCGCCAGGATGGGCCGATGGAGATCGAGCGCATCTGCGCGCTGCTGCGCGATCCGGAAATCGAGGTGCAGAATCGCGCCGTCGAAGTCCTGATCAAGGCGCGCGATCCGCAGACCATCCGCCACCTGGTGCCGGTGTTCAAGGATGAAAACGAATACGCACGCCGCGCCGCGGTCGAAGTACTCAACGAAGTGGGCGATGCCAACTCGGTGAAATTCCTGCTGGCGGCCATCAAGGACTCCGACTGGTGGGTGCGCTCGCGCGCCGGCGATGCGCTCGGCAAGATCGGCGGACCCAAGGTCATCGACGCGGTTCTGGAACTGGCCCGTGACAAGGATGAAGACATCCGCCGTGCCGCGATCGAGATCCTCAATCAGACCAAAGATGAGCGCGCCGTCAAACAGCTGATCGAGGCCACCAGGGATGCCGACTGGTGGGTGAGTGAGCGTGCCGTGGACGCGCTCGCGGAAATCGGCGATTCCCGGGCGATGCCGCGACTCACCGAGATGCTCAAGACTGTTGCGCCGCGCGCCATGCCAGTGGTGGTACGCGCCATTGGCAAGCTGGGTAACTCGGAATGTGTGGGTTTGATCTCCCCACTGCTGGCTCGCAGCGAAAAAGAAATTCGTGTCGAGGCCATTCAGGCCCTGGGCAAACTGACCAGCGAGGCACAGGCCGAGCAGATTCGCGTCCAGCTGGAGCCTTTCGGTAGCAACAGCGACCAGACCCTGGCGCTGGCGGCGCAGCGCGCGCTCACCGAGATCGAGGTGCGCTTCTCCTCAGGCGTGCAGGCGCCGGGGGTCAGCGGTTCGCGCAGTGCTTCGGGCAGCCAGCTGCCGAGGCAACCGGGCAATAAAGTCGCCCCGGTATCGCATACCCTGCTGATTCCGGAAAAAGAAGTCGCCCAGGCACTGCAGCAGGCCGCCGCCTCCACCGCGCAGCGCCTCGACATTGCCACGCTCAACCCGGGCGATATGATCGAAGGCCGCTACAAATATATCGAGCGCATCGGCAAGGGCGCCTTCGGTACCGTGCTGCTGATGGAAGACACGGTGGTCGATGAGCGCCTGATCCTCAAATTCCTGAACCCGAACGTGGCTGAAGACGAGGAAGTGATGAAGCGCTTCGTCCACGAGCTGCGCTATTCGCGCAAGATCACCCACCCGAACGTGATCCGCATCTACGATTTTCTGTCAATTCAGGGCAACTACGCCATCTCGATGGAGTATTTCGCTTCGCACACGCTGGGCTCCGAGATCGTCAACGAGAAGCCAATGCCCCTCAAGCGCGCCCTGCAGTTCGGCATCGATATGTGCACCGGCATGATCGTGGCGCACCAGGTGGGCATCGTGCATCGCGACCTGAAGCCCGCCAACGTGCTGATCAACGACGCCGGCTTGCTGAAAATCGTCGATTTCGGCGTCGCTGCCGCGCACCGTGAGGGCGATACCCAGCTGACCAAGACCGGCTATGTCATCGGCAGCCCCAAGTACATGGCGCCCGAGCAGATTCTCGGCAAAAAGGTTGATGAACGCGCCGACGTCTATGCGATTGGTGTCATGCTCTATGAAATGCTCACCGGCGTACCACCCTACTCACGCGGCGATCACATGTCGGTGATGTACCAGCACGTCCAGGGGCGCGCCAAGCCACCGCGCGAAGTGAACCCGGCGCTGGCCCCGGAGCTCAGCGAGCTGATTGTCCGCGCCATGGCCGTAGACAAGACCAAACGCTTCCAGAATATGGAAGAATTGCGCGCTGCCCTGCAGAAGTTTCTTTAAAGCCGAGGTTGTCCGTGGCGCGTATCGATGCATTCCTGAAACTTGGCACCCAGCAGGGCTGCTCGGACATCCATCTGGCGGTGGGCGTACCGCCGATGCTGCGCATGCACGGCGATCTGGTGCCGATCAAGTTCCGCGACCTGCGCGATAGCGAGCTCGAAAGCTACGTCAACGAGATTCTGACGCAGAACCAGATTGACCATTTCTCGCGCGGCCACGATCTCGATTTTTCCTACATTTCGGCCGAAGGCGGGCGCTTTCGCGTCAACGTGTTTCGCAAGGATACCGGCGTTGGCGCCACCTTCCGGGCGATTCCGGCCGAGGTACCCACGCTCGATTCGCTCAATCTGCCGCCGATAGTCAAGAAGCTCTGCGACTATCACCAGGGCATGATCCTGGTGACGGGCTCAACCGGCACTGGCAAATCAACTACCCTGGCGGCGATGATCGACCTGCTCAACCGCACCCGCATGGTCAATATCATCAGCCTCGAAGACCCGATCGAGTTTGTCCATCGCAGCAAGCAGAGCCAGGTGATTCAGCGCGAGCTCGGCACTCATATCCCCAGTTTCGCCGAAGGCGTGCGCGCGGCGATGCGCGAGGACCCGGATGTCATTCTGGTCGGCGAGCTGCGCGACGCCGACACCATCCGCATGGCCATGACGGCGGCCGAGACCGGGCACCTGGTGCTCGGCACCCTGCACACCACCAGCGCCGTCAAGACCATTGATCGCATGATCGATGCCCTGCCCGCCGAAGAGCGCGAACAGACCAAGAGTTTCCTGTCGCAGAGCCTGCTGGCGGTGATCACCCAGATACTGGTGAAAACCCACGATGGTCGCGGACGGCGCGCCATCTGTGAAGTGATGGTCATGACCAAGGCCATCGCCAAACTGATCCTGACCGATCAGACCCACCAGCTGCCCAGCCAGCTGCAGACCGGCAAGGAATTCGGCATGCAGATGTTTGATCAGGCCCTGCTGGCGGCAGTTACGGCGCGCCAGATCGATCCGGACGACGCTTTCAGCTACGCCACAGAAAAGCGCCTGCTGCAGAAATTCGTCACTGACACCTCGATGCTGCCCAAGGTCGACGTCGCGCCGGCCGCACCGGCCGCGCCGGCGGCCTGATAGCAGCAACGACCCAGCATGGCGCAAATTGACGCATTTCTCGAAGAGATCATCCGCCGCAAAGGTTCGGATCTGCATTTCATTGCCGGCGATCCGCCGCGCGTGCGGCGTTACGGTGACCTCGCGCCCCTGCAGCAGGAAGCCCTGAGCGCCGATACCGTCAAGCAGGCGCTCTACGAGATCATGCCGCGCAAGGCCGTCGAGCGCTTCGAGCAGCACGACGGCGCTGATTTTGCCTACAGCCTGGCGGGTAAAGGACGCTTTCGCGTCAACGTGCTGCGCCAGCTGGCGGGCATGGGCGCCGTGTTTCGCGCCATTCCGTCCAGCGCCCTGACACTGGACCAGCTGAAAATGCCGGCCGCCGTGCGCCAGCTATGCTTCGCCAGCAATGGTCTGATTCTGGTGACCGGCAAGACCGGTTCAGGTAAATCAACCTCGCTGGCGGCGATGATTGATGACATCAACAAGCGCATCAAGGGTCATATCCTGACCATTGAAGATCCGATCGAGTTTGTGCACCCCCGGCACAATTGCCTGATCAGCCAGCGTGAACTCGGCGCCCATACCCCCAGCTTTTCCGCGGCGCTGCTCTCGGCGCTGCGCGAAGACCCCGACGTCATCCTGGTGGGCGAGTTGCGCGACCTGGAAACCATGAGCACGGCGATCACGGCGGCCGAGATGGGCATTCTGGTGATGGCAACACTGCACACCAACGGCGCCGCGCCCACGGTCGATCGCATGGTGAACGCGTTTCCAGCCGACAAGCAGTCGCACGTGCGCACCATGCTCTCGACCTCGCTGCGCGGCGTCGTCTCACAGCAGCTGTTGCAGCGCGCCGATGGTCAGGGACGGGTGGCGGCGCTCGAGATCCTCATCAACACGCCGGCCTCCGCCAATCTGATTCGTCAGGGCAAGCTCGATCAGATCGAGACTGTCATGCAGTCGGGCGGCGCGTTGGGCATGCGCACCATGGATATGGCGATCCAGCAGTTACTCGATCAGGGACTGATCACGGGTGCCGAGGCCTACAAGAAAGGCATCAACAAAGCCAGGTTCGAAGCCTTCAAGGGCGCCGATTGATGCCGCGTCAGATTCTGGTTACCCACGCCCTGCCCTACGCCAACGGCCCGCTGCACCTGGGCCACGTTATCGAAGCGGTGCAGACCGATATCTGGGTGCGCTTTCAGCGGCTGCGCGGCCACGACTGCCTGTTCGTGTGCGCCGAAGATACCCACGGCACACCAATCATGATCCGCGCCCAGCAGGATGGTGTAACCCCTGAGCAGTTGATCGCCGCCAGCGCCGCTGAGCACCAGCGCGACTATCAGCAGCTGCTGATCGCTCACGATCAGTTTCACTCGACCCACAGCGAGGAAAACCGGCGGCTGTGCGGCGAGCTCTATGCGCGGCTCAAGGCTGATGGCTACATTACGCGCCGCGCGGTGCGCCAGGCCTACGATGAGCAGGCGCAGATGTTTCTGCCCGATCGCTATGTGCGCGGCACCTGCCCGCGCTGCAAGAGTGCCGACCAGTACGGCGACAGCTGCGAAGTGTGTGGCGCCACCTACTCACCGGCCGAGCTGATCGAGCCGATTTCAACGCTCAGCAATACCACGCCAGTGTGGCGGGAATCCGAGCACCTGTTTTTCAGACTCGGCGCTTTTGATCAGATGCTGCGCGACTGGCTGGCGAGCGGCCGGCTGCAGGTCGCGGTGCGCGCCAAGCTCGATGAATGGTTTGCGGCCGGCCTGCAGGACTGGGACATCTCACGCGACGCGCCCTACTTTGGATTTGAAATTCCCGATGCGCCCGGCAAATTCTTTTACGTCTGGTTCGACGCGCCGATCGGCTATATCGCCAGCTTTCAGGCCTTATGCGCCCGGCGTGGACTCGATTTTGACCACTACTGGAAGTCTGAATCAGCCACTGAGCTGTATCACTTCATTGGCAAGGACATCAGCTATTTCCATACGCTGTTCTGGCCGGCGGTGCTGCACGGCGCGGGTCTGCGCCGCCCCACCGGGGTGTGCGTACACGGCTTTCTGACCATCAACGGCCAGAAAATGTCGAAATCGCGTGGCACCTTCATTACCGCGCGCCATTACCTCGACTGCCTGCCAGCCGAGCCACTGCGTTATTACTTCGCCGCCAAGCTCACCAGTGGCATCGAAGACATCGACCTCAGCCTCGACGATTTTCTGGCGCGCACCAATTCTGACCTGGTCGGCAAACTGGTCAACATCGCCAGTCGCTGCGCTGGTTTCATCGAGCGCGGCGGCGGCAGGTTGGCCGCAGCGCTGCCCGACCCCGAACTTTACGCGCAGTTTGCCGCTGCGGGCGAGGGCATTGCCGCGCTCTACGAACAACGCGAATACTCGGCCGCCATCCGCGAGATCATGAACCTGGCTGATCGCGCCAATCAATACATAGATCGGCACAAACCCTGGGCGCTGGCCCGGGATCCGGCGCAGGCTGCGCAGGTTGGCGCGATCGCCACGCAGGGTATCAATCTGTTTCGCGTGCTGATGATTTACCTGGCCCCGGTGCTGCCGCAGATGGCAGTAGCGGCAGGCAAATTTCTGGGCGCGCCGCTCACGGCCTGGAGCGAAGTCGCCACGCCGTTGCAGGGGACGCAACTGGCACCCTATCAGGCGCTGGCCACGCGGCTTGATCCGGCGGTAGTGGCAAAGCTGGTGGCGTCGGCGACTACGGTCGCTGCAGTGCCGGCAGTGCCGGCAGTGCCGGCGGCGGTGACAGTGGCGGCTACTGCGCCGCCCAAGGCGAGCGCGGGGCCGATAAAGATCGACGAATTCGCGCGCCTCGATTTGCGCGTTGCCAGGGTACTCAGCGCCAACACGGTGGAGGGTTCAGACAAGCTACTGCAGCTCACGCTTGACCTGGGTGAGGGCCAGCGCAACGTCTTTGCCGGCATCCGCGCGCACTACGCGCCGGAGCAACTGGTCGGTCGGCTGGTAGTCGTCGTAGCCAATCTCGAACCGCGCAAGATGCGCTTCGGAGTCTCGGCTGGCATGGTGCTGTGCGCCAGCGGCGCGGAAGGTGGCGTATTCCTGCTGGCGCCTGATTCGGGCGCGGCGCCCGGCATGAAAGTCAGCTGA
>Ga0315270_10000799_pt1 | contig 16904 bp, 13 predicted proteins | sample C1_bottom_MG_FD_204932 | JGI IMG/M metagenome (GOLD analysis project Ga0315270, IMG submission 204932) | Sediment microbial communities from Yellowstone Lake, YNP, Wyoming, USA - C1_bottom | ecosystem: Environmental > Aquatic > Freshwater > Lake > Sediment | place: USA: Wyoming | collected...
CTGATTGGAGGGTGATGGATTTGGATTTTAATGGCCTTGATGGTACTAGCGGTGTAGGTATCAAAACTGGAGGGAATGGATTTGACTTTGTTACTATTCTCCGCGTATCCATGCACAACATAATGCGTGGCATTGAAGGCGGGCCTTATGGCTTGATAAATTTAATGAATGGATGGGCTGTTGTGGACAACCACTTCATTGGTTGTACCCGGTGCGCGGGTGACTGGAGAGTTTATCTTGTTGGGCAGCGCCTTGCTATCATGGGCAATTATTTGGACAATCTGGATACCGGTGGGTCGCACGTCATACGAAGTGAATACATGAGGACGGCAGTGATTAGTAACAATACACTTACTGGCGCAGGAGATAAAGGAATAGCACACGAAATTAAATTGCATAGTTGGGGTTGGTCTAAGAAGAATGCGGCAATTGATCCAAGTGGGACAGGTGCATATACCGAGAAAGTTCTTATCACGGACAATCACATTAACAGCAATATTAACAATTGGGCCGTCGCTTTAGCCCCGCAAAATTCTTCATACGATGAGCGGTTACGAGATATTATTGTGCAGAATAATTGGTTCACTTCAGGTTCAGGTGCGGGTACTATGGTCGAGTTGTTTGTTTCCACTGTTGGTACAACTACAATCCGTAACAATATTTTTGATCTAACTAATGCATTTGACCATTATGCTATCGATATAACACAACGCTCAGTCGCCCCACCGCCAAATGATACCCGTATTTATAACAATACAATATATAGTGGCTCTACAGGAAATTTCTATGGAGTGAAGATAGACTCAATGGTTACAAATTCTATTATTAAAAATAACTTGGGTTCCGCTCCCTTGGCAACAAGGCCTTTACTAGTGGAGAATCTTGGAACAGGGACAGTGAAAAGCAACAATCTTCTTAACACAACGCCAGCGTCAATATTTGTGAGTACCACTTTGTCAGCACCTAATGATTTCGAGTTGAAAGCCCTGCCAAACTCTGCGCGTGATACAGGACTTCCGTCTGTTCCAGTATTTTCGGATTTTTTCCTAACAACTAGGCCGCAGAATGGCCTACCAGATATAGGCGCAGTTGAAGGTCCATAGACATGCACAAAGATATAGCGATGCCGTTTGGTGATATTACTTCATCTGTTATTTCGTTCACGGACTACTTTCTCCGAAGCAGGCCATCCTATAACCTTGACGCTGAAGCAGTAACCTTAGGCGCATACCAAAGATCTAAGGCTGTGTAAGGAACAAGCTTTGAAAACCATATTAAGAAATATCTATCGGTTTCTATTGCGATTCATTCCCGAAAATCGCCTAGGTGATAATTTTGTTGCTTATATAACATTTCTTCGTGCGCACCGAAGACTCCCCACGCATAAGCCACTCTTCAACGATGTTTTATATAAAATTAAAACAACCGATGAAATTATTGATCCCTTAAGAGTCTTTGTTTCTGATAAAGAATTCGTCAAACTCTTCGTCAAATCAGTCGTTGGTGATCAATTCAATGTTCCAACAATAACGGTACTTCATACATTCGAGGAAGTGAAAGACTATCAGTTTCCGTCAGACTGTTGTATCAAGCCAACCCATCTATCAGGTGCAGTTATTCTAAGGAGACAGAATAGCCCTGTCGATTTTGAAGAAGTAAACAGGTGGCTCAAAAATTCTCACTATCATGTAAACAGGGAAGCCAACTACAAAACCCTAAAGCCAAAAGTAATTGTCGAGCCTCTTATTTTTGATAGTAACAATCTATCCGATTACAAGATATTCTGCTACGGTGGAAGGCCAAAGCTAATTCAGGTGGATATTGATAGATATATTGAGCACACCAGGAAATTTTTTGATCCTGGCTGGAATGAGATGTCGTTCTCACTTCTATATCCGCGTTCAAACCGTCAATTTGAAAAACCCCAAAACCTTGACAAAATGCTCGCAGTGGCTAGTTCGCTGAGCAGCTACTTCAGCTTTGTGAGAATCGATTTGTACTCAAATGGAGAGGAGTGTCTTGTGGGAGAAATAACGAACTGCCACGGAAATGCATGGGAAAGTTTCATACCAACATCTGGAGAAACGATAGCCTCAAATATGATTTTCGGAAATGTTTGAATTTACAGTAATATACAGCCAGCAGTTGTCACCTCGAATCTAGCAAAAACTCTGCGCACGCGTACCGGAATATATCCCGCACATTTTTCTTTAGGTTGCTGACCGACAATCGTCTTCCCTGCCGCTGCCGATCACCATACATCAGCAAGAGAAGCCCAATGAAAGCACTGTCGACATAGGTGACGTGTTTCATCTCGATTCGGATATCCTTTCCTACAAGCACTGGGCTGGAAAAGCATTCCCGAAGCGGCCTCAGGCTATTCTGCACCCATGCACCTCGCAATCGGATGATAATCTCACCGCCATCTTCGGACAATTCGATATCTGCGAAATCCAATTTCCGGCCTGTCGGTTTGTGCCAGTACATGAGCCATGCATAAGGAATGACGCGCGTAAACAGCAGCCTCAGAAACACTAATCCGTCTGTGGTGTAGCGGCGCCAAAGACCCGGTTCCTCCTTGATCCGCCACAACCATTCGAGGCCGGCGCGCTGCATCCAAATCGGCGCGCGGTCAACTCTTCCAGCGACAAAGTTGATAACGGCCCCAAGGTGGCTAATCACCGGCACAGAAATTTGCGCGCGATTGAACTCGATCCAGGCTTGGCCCTTTTTCGCACCCAGCGACACGACTAGGAAATCCGCGCCACTAGCGTTGACTTTCTCAATACTTTCGTCACTGCTCATTTCCTGGATAGGCGCAAATCCTGGAGACTCGAAGCCAGCGCACATTAGGCCAGATGACTCCGCATTGAGTCGTCGACAAGCTGTCTCAGCCACCCCTTCCATTCCGCCAAAAAAATAGACCGATAGCCGGTTGGGCGCCCCTACTCTCAGTAGCTCAAACAGATCCGATCCGGCAACGCGCCCGCGAATCGGAATGCCGAGCAAGCGCGCTATCCATACCAATGGCATCCCGTCAGCAAGACTGAGGTCGCTATTGATAACCGAGTTGCGAAATGCGCTATCCGACTGAGCCGCAATCAGAAAATTTAGATTGGGCGTTGAGAGAAAACAGGATGTACGATTTGCAGCTGCGGCTCTTATACGTTGCTCAGCAGCCTCCAGACTGACCATATCGAACGGCAAACCAAGAAGACAGCGAACTTCTCTGCTGAAATCAGGAAGCATGGCCATTCTGCTGGTAGATTTCATTAATCGCGCGCTTCTTCCCGACTAGAAGTGCGCGCCACTGATATCGACGAAGAAATTTTTTGAACTCCTCATCTCCATAACGCTGTTTGCCTTGAACGGCACTTTTTATCCAACCCCATAAGATCGCCAGGCTGCCCACTACATACGGCTTTTCATTTATCCTGTAAATTGCACTCGCGATCATATATAGCAAGCCGGTTCCCATGAAATACTGGCCATAGCCGTGACGCATACGCCCAGTATAGATATTTTGCTGGCTAGATCCCATCGGGCGCAAATGGATAAAACGCAATTCCGGCTCGTCCCAGCTGCATGCGATCCAGCCCTTCATTCGGCAACAATGGCAATCTATACCATCCCACATTACTTCGCGAACGAATCCTCCAATCGCCTTGAAGCTTGAAACACGGTAAAACTTTGTCATGCCAAGCGAAGTTTCGTCGCCATGCCTCTCGCTAACCAGATGACCGTCTTCTTCGATGTATGCTTTGCCGCTGCACGTCGCGATGTGCAGATTCATTGCCATTCGTTCCATAAGTATTTCGAAATAACGCGGCGGCAGGCGCAGGTCGAGATCAAGCTTGCAAAGATAGCCGTAATCGTCAGGGTTGATCGCGTCGTAGCCGGAATAGAACGCCTCGATGACACCCGGACCCACTGCCCGCCGTCCCCGATCGGTACGGGTAACAATCTTGATCCAGTCATGCTGCCTCGAATACTCCGCCAGAATCTGCGGAGTCTCGTCTGTTGAACCATCGTCAACAATGACCCATTTGGTTGGCCGTATCGATTGAGCTATAACGGAATCCAGCGTCTGCAGCATATAGGCAGCTTCGTTGCGGCAGGGAGAAATCAGCACATAGTTCTGGGAAATGTTCACGGTAGAAGCCTATTTGTACGATACGCAACGGCATCTGTGCGATAACAAAATGTTCATTCGCGGGATTCCCGGAATAGTTGAGCGAGCTTTGCCGACTCGGTGTCGATCGAGTGGCGCTCCATAACGCGTAGGTAACCAGCGTCGCCCATTTTTTGTAGTTCATGTTCAGGTCTTTCCAGGAAATCTTCCATAGCTTCCGTCAGAGCATCAATGGAGCCCGCTGGAAATATCCAGCCATCTTCCCCATGCCGCACCAACTCGGGGATACCAGCCACATAGGTAGTCAAGACGGGCCTGCGTAATGCCATCGCTTCCATGATCACCACGGGCAGACCCTCGGCAAAGCTAGGTAAGACCATCCCGCGCGCTGCAAGAATTTCCTCGCGAACTCGAATGCTGCTAATCCAGCCGGTAATCCGTACTTGCATAGTCAAGCCATATCGTACAATTAAGTTTTCCAGTTCGGCCCGAATTCCTCCGTCACCTACGAGTACTAACTCGAACCTGATGCCTTTCCTAGCCAATCGATGGACGGCCTCTATCAGTAGCAACTGCCCCTTCTCTTCGCACAAACGACCAACACAAACGAGACGTGACGCCGCAGGCAGTGGGACGAGAGTGACATTGTGAAATGCCTTCTCCAGCCCGCAATGAACTACTTTCACCTTGGGCCAAAGCGCGTGGCCAACCAGACGATAAATCTGGCTCCGTGCGTAAGAACTGATCGCCACCACGAAGGCCGCCCGACCAACCTTTTCCACTATGCCACCAAACAGCGTCTCCGGCTCACCATGGAAGGTAAAACTGTAAGGCGGGCCGCCCAATGCATGTACCAGCAAAGCCACTTCCGCAGAATTACTGCCAAAATGGGCATGCACGTGCGTTGCGCCGAAGGACTCTAGCCACGGCATTATGAGACATGCCTCGGCGAGATAGGCTAGGTGATAAGGCAATGGGCGTTCCGCGCCTCGACTCATGTGAATCGCCAGCGCAAGCGCAGACAAGAAGCGCCCGGGCATCGTCAGAAGCGTCCGCAACATAGCCCACAGCAGTATAGGGATTCCCTTCTGCAGCACATAGCGGGTATGCGCCCGCTCCCGCAAGTCTTCTTCGTCGGCCAGTTCAGCATCCCACCCTCGCAGCGCAATGCGCAAGACATTGAAGCCCTGGCTTTCAAGTGAGAGGATTTCCCGCCGAATGAAGGTGTGACTGACCTTCGGATACTGATTGACTAAATAAGCTATTCGAAACTGATTCACCGCCTTCTCCATTAGGGGGCATGCAATTCATTCAAAATTAGACAACGCCCCAAATTCTGCCTTGTCACTCAACACTTCTTCAACCAAAACAAGATCAATACGTTCAGACTCAGCAGCGAAACCGTAAATCAACGCAGTATTGCACAGGATATTGATGCGTCTGGGAACACCATGGCTGACCTCTGCGATTCTGGCACATGCCTCTGGAGTAAAAAGTGGCGTTTTCCGGCCAGCAATTGCCAGTCGGTGCTGGATATAGTGCTGCACGTCTGCAGCTACAAAAGGCTTAATATGAAAATCTAATTCAACTCGTTGAGAGAATTGTATAAGATCAGGGCGCGTGAGCATTTTCTTCAGTTGTGGTTGTCCTACCAGCATGATTTTGAGCAACTGATTCTTGTCAGCATTTATATTTGAGAGCATGCGCAATGATTCAAGCGCATCGGGGCTGAGATTCTGGGCCTCATCCACAATCAACAGCACACTCTTCCCCAACCCATACTGCTCAATCAAAAAACGCTGGAATGTGTCAAATAGCGCCGCTCCTGACAGCCCGTCGTAGGGCAGCCCTAACGCCAGCATGATCCATTCCAACAAATTGGCTATTTCGCGATGGGTGTTGTACACCAAACCAACATTAATATCGGGGGGCAAGTTGTTGAGCAGATGCCGAATCAAAGTAGTCTTGCCGCAACCGATATCGCCGCTGATTACCATAAATCCTGCCCTGTTTTTTGTTCCGAACTCCATCATCGCGTAAGCATAGGTATGCCGGCGGCCAAAATACAGGTACTCAGGGTCGGGCTGAATTGAGAAGGGGTTTTCCTTCAAACCGTAGAATTCTTCGTACATGTTATATTGTCTCTTTGTAAGCATATCCTGCTTCCGCATATAAGATGATATTAACCCAGTGTTTCAAATCTCTAGACATAAATGAATCACTTTAAGTGTTGGCAGCCATTGACGATGGTTGCGCCGCATGCATGACGCAGCTGGACTGAATGTCCAACGCCAGTTTGTCCAGCATCTGATAGCGGCGCCGATAGGCGGCGCGCTTGCGCGAAGGAATCTCGCTCATGTCCTTGTGCCTGACCATGGCAGGAATCTCGAAAAATCCGTTATCGAGTTCCTTTCCGCCATGTTCGAGCCACACTTCGTTGTAGACTACCAGCACCATTTCCTTATGCGAATCATCAAAATAAGGGCTGTTGTGCTGGCGCTTATCGTTGGAGACCGCCCATATCCTGTGAACACCCAATTCTCCGCACAACAGCTTGAGCGCTACCATGATAAGGTCGCGCGGCCTCATGCCATGTAGCGCATGGGTGATGTCGTGATAAACTCCTTGGGCACTATCAGAATTAGAACCCTGCAATGCACCGACAAGGATCAGTGGCTGACCTGCATCAACGCCAAGGGTGAACGCAATGGAATAATAACGCTGGTCGTGGACGAATAGATTGAGGACGATCTCGCCCTCGCGAAGAAACCATACGGTCTTGTCCAGAACCAGACGCAGTCCGGCATATTCCTCTAGCCGGGCCAATTCAACTTCCTCGATAGTCGCGTGGGCGATGATCGCTGCCGGGCCTTCAAGCATGCGGTAATGCTGGCTGATGGCAGCCAGTCGGCGTTCCATTGGCCAAGTGTGGTTGATATAAGGCCAGTAGATCATTCCATGCATTAGCGGAAATCGCTTCAATGCCAGCGACAGCAAAGGATTGTCCGAAATCTCAAACCACTTCCGGATAGCCGGAAGGAACACTAGTGCCCGACTCAGCAGGATAACCTGGTGTTTAAGGCTATTAGCGTTCAGGGCGGGATGCATCGCCCTACCCAAACGATGAACCCGCCTTAATGTTTGGATGACACCTGTCCCCATTCTATTGGCCCTCTGCCAAAGAACGGTAAGGCCTTCCCACTGATACTCCCGCAGGCACATCCTTCATTACCAAGGCGTTTGCACCGATAACGGAATGATCTCCAATGGATAGATCACCCAGAATTTTTGCGCCGGCACCGATATCGACGTGACCACCAATCACTGGTAGCTTTTGTCCCTTTACAGTTACGCCGATAGTTACCTGTTGGAAGATTAAACAGTTCGGCCCAATCTGCGCCTTGGCGTGAATAACAATGCCATTCGGATGCGGCAACAGCAAACCGCCTCCAATTTGGCAGTTGAGCGGGACATCCGCGCCCTTCACCGCACTCCAGAACAGATAGCGCAATACAGCGAATTCCTTCATCAGAACATGCATAGGGTTGCGCTTACCTGCATGGCGATGGTAAGACCGAATGCTGGCCAGCAAAGCCCGCGGTGGATCCCAAGCAAAAGCTCGCTTTTCTTCTCGAGACCAATCTGGCACTTCGGCGGAAACCTCGGATGGCGATATATCCCTATTCATTTGTACTCGATCAGTCGCGCCGTCTTTCCGGCCATCGTGTTATAAAAAAATTTCAGCTGCCCCATTACTTCTGGAAACTTGCCTAGCACCAGGAATAGGGCATGCCACCAGTTTTCCTTTGCAGATCGCGTGCCGCGAATAGCAAGGCGGATGACCTGCGCAGGATATATCAAAAGAACCGCCAACCCCCATGTACCCCACCAGATAGTCAAACTGAATATGATCAGAGGAAGCCCCAAACCCCATATCAAGACGCGCCGCGACTCTTTCACCCGATGTCTCTCAGGTGGCGCGCCGTGCAGATGCGCACCCTCGGCATAGGCGTATCCACCACGCATGCTACGTTTCCACCACTGCCCAAAACGTGTCATTGCGGCATCGTGCAGTGTCATTTCCCTATCCAATCTCCATACCATCCAACCTGCTGCCCTAATCCGCACACAGAGTTCCGGCTCTTCTCCGGCAATCAGGCCAGGCCGAAACCCTTTCATCTCTTCAAATGCACTTATCCGCATCAGGGCATCACCGCCGCAGGCTTTTGTTTCACCCGCAGGCCTATCCCATTCGATGTCACATAACATGTTATAGATAGTTCGCCCAGGATAACGCTCGCGACGCCGACCACACACCACAGCGACATCTTTATGCATTGACAAAAAATTACCTGCGCTTTCCAGCCAACCAGCAGCAATTTCGCAATCCCCATCGACAAATTGAATATAGGCAGTTTGCGGATATAACTCCCGCATTCTTTCAAAGCCTTCGTTTCTGGCTCTTGCAGCAGTAAATGGGATTGCCATGTCTAGCGACACAACTTCAGCACCCAACCCGCGCGCAATGTTTACAGAATCATCAGTAGAAGCAGAGTCTACATAAACCAGTTGATTTGATTGGGTGGTTAAGGATTTAAGACAGCGGATCAAACGATCACCTTCATTGCGGCCAATTATCACGACACCGATTTTTTTCGAGTATTGGGGATCATTTCGCATTGTTTCAATATCTTGTATTTTCGTATCTAATGTGAAGCATCGAATGCTTCAATAATTTTTTGAGATACAAATCGCATGTCGGCCTGTTCAACCTGAGTAGAGTATCTATGGGCAAGATTTCTTATTGCTGTTGTATTCGTGACAAATGTAGGGCTATCAAGCTCATCAATTTTATTTAAGATGGCATTCACAAATGCCTTGATATTACCAGAGTAAATCTCGGTAAATATTTCAGGGTCCCAGTATTCCTTTGCCGCTTCTCCGGTATAGCCAATTACTTGACAACCGGCTAACGCTGCCTCTATTGGCGGCAAAGAAAAACCTTCAAGCTCACTAAATGAAAGAAAAATCTTAGCTTTACCAAGAATAGTTGCAACACCATCCTCATTCAATCCGTCAATAATTTCTATTCTCCAATGTGGTGGGATCCTTTTGGTTAGAAAGAAAGTAACAAGTTGGGAATGGTCTTTCATCCTTCGTGGCATATAGCAAATAATGTTTTCCTTATTGGAACTCGCAATGAACTTATCAGGATTAACGGAACAATGAACCCTATACGCTCTGTCCGCACATTTCGGATAAGCCATGTTAATGCATTCCAATGTATCGTCAGAAATGGCAAGGATCACAGCTGCATTATGATATGCATTATCATGCTCTTCACCGTATCTACTACCCTCTAAGCCCATGATATACCCACCCTGAACATATATCCCATATCGCACTCCCAAGCTATGTAACTGTCTCGCATGAGGTACCGCCCAGAACTCAGGGATAATTACAAAGTCATGTGTTCGATCAAACTTCAAAATTTTTTTGGTTGTCACTCCATGATCAAACCATGTACAACTAAATTCCGGATTAAAGGGATGAAGAACACTTGCGACCAATTGCTCTTTCATCTCGTTAATAATGGCAGCTTGTCTATAAATTACTTTGACGCCACCTTGAGGTACATTGGTTGCGGGGCATAAAAATACAATTGACTGTTGCCGCTCGCCACGCTTTGTTTGGACAGCAGAGTATTTTGGTAGCTGCCTCGATGATTTTATCTTTCGATAATATTGTACAATTCCCGTTTGCCCAAGCCATCTACGAATGCCCTTATAAAAAGTACTGGCCATTTAGATTCACCTCTAATTATTAGCCCCTACTGACCCCTTCATTTAATATGAGGAGCCATCGTTTGGGTAAGACTCCGAGTCTAGCGTGTAGGTTGCCTACCCATGTGTGTACGAATAAACGATTTCCAAACCAATAGCGAAAGTTTTAGATGTACAAAGTGTCCTCGATTCAACCTAAACTTAACTATATCTTTTAGTAACTGAATACTGTTTGCAAGTGTGATCAGGCACACATCTAAAATGACGGCAACGAAACCATGGTTTTTACGGAAATACAGTAATTCACTCTCAATTCGTAATGACTCAAGCTGTTTGCCACTTGAGGTAATTTCCCCTTCTGACTTCGCACTCTCGCCGCCAAGATGCACCACCGAGGTATATGGGAAGTATGTAACATGCCAACCGGCTTTTTTTGCTGCAAAACAGAGGTCAATCTCCTCATAATACAAAAAATATCTAGGGTCAAAAAACCCTATTTGATCAATCACTTCTTTTCTTACTAGAAAATAACAACCCGGCACCCAATCGCAATCTCTGACGGAAGCATGATCCCAAGACATATCATCTACCATTTTTGCATACTTAAAAATGCGTTTCAGCCCGGTACGGTTTAGGAAGATATTCCAAGGTGTAGGGAAAAACCGACATGAGGGTTGAAGCTCTCCATCGCCCCCTAAAAATTTGACTCCAAGAATGCCGCAATGTGGTTTGGCATCCATGTATTGCACTGTTTTGGCAATAGTGTCCTGCTCTACAAAAGCATCAGTATTCAATAAAAGGACATATCGGCTATTGATATATGGCAATGCTTGATTATTAGCGCGCCCAAAACCCACATTTTCTTTATTCTCAATAAGGGTGATGCTTGGATATTCACGGCGAAGAACATCAGCAGAATGATCTTTGGAAGCATTATCTACAATAACAACTTTCATCTCGAGATTATGCAGTGACGCAAAAAGATGACTGAGTGCCTTTCTTGTCAACTCTATTGTATTGTAACTAACTAGAATTACTGAAATATCCAACATAAACTTTCCCTAAACTCTGCTTCAGTTAAACAACAGGATTTTCGATGTACTATTCTGCTAATCCACTACTCAACCGATTGTGTTCAAGTGCGGCCAGGCCAACACCACAATCAACATTGGAACCGCGAGCAATATCAAAAGCTCATTGGGATTTCAAAGCCCCATGATGGATATCACAAACGGATTCGCAAAATACATAACTGAAAAAATTGGCATTTAGCAAACACCTAATCGCAGCCAGGAAAAGAGTGCCATGTAGTCATAAACGAAATAATTCGTGCTTTTCTTTCGCACGCAATACAATTATTCATAAGTCAAAAATATATGCGGCACTTGATTGACCAACAATATCATTGTTTCCATGCGGAACATGAGTATGACAAATGAGGTTGCCTTACTTTCTGACAAATGACTAACCACCGTTCAAATCGATACTACACCGTAAAAATCCTGACATGCCAGAACATATTCGAGCATTAATCGTTATCCTTGTCCTCGCAACGACTTTTTTTGCTTTCGCGCATCGCTCCGCCTGCTCTATAGCAGAAGCGAAGTATTTTACACGAAGGCGAAATCTTTGGTTCGCTTTGACCCTTGCCGCATTTCTGTCTTACAATTTTTGGATGTACATTGCGTTTGCCATTCTGCTACTGATCTACGCTAACCGGCGCGAATCCAATCCCCCCGCACTGTTTCTTTTCACCTTGTTTATCCTACCCATAGTATTTATTCCAATTCCTGGAATGGGCATTATCAACTTCTTATTCGACCTTTCCCACGCTAGGTTATTAGCACTACTGATTCTGGTTCCTGCATTTCTTGCTCTACGTCGGCAAGGCGACAATCCATCATTCTGGCACTCCGGAACTGATAAGGCATTAATCGCCTATATATTGCTCACCACCATACTTTACCTTCGTGAAACCAGCTTGACGGACACGGTGCGCCATGCTTTTTACCTGTTTATCGATGTCTTCCTCCCCTATTTTGTCATCAGCCGTTCGCTTAAAAATCTGAAAGATTTTCGTGATGCCCTACTAAGCTTTGTTCTGGCGATCATGACGCTTGCACCCCTCGCAGTATTCGAGTCCTACAGCCACTGGCTCCTCTACTCATCCGTAACTAGAGTGCTAGAAATGGAAGAGGGGATGACCAGTTATCTTGCACGAGATGGAATACTCAGGGCGATCGTCACAGCAGGGCAACCCATTGCTCTGGGTTATTTGATGGTCGCAGGAATGGGCTTGTATTTGTTCCTGCAACGCTCACTCCAGCAAAAGCTCGTCCGCCGGCTCGGCATGGCGCTGTTGGCTGCAGGCTTGATCGCGTCCTTGTCACGCGGCCCATGGGTAGGCGCTGCCGTGCTGTCAGTCGTTTTCATTGCCACTGGCCGTTACGCCTTACGTCGCCTGCTGATCTTGGCAGTGGCTGCAATGTTTGCTTTGCCTGTAGTATCCATGCTCCCGGGAGGAGAGAAGGTAATAAACATGTTACCTTTTATCGGGTCGACGGAAAACGAAAACGTCTTATACCGCGAGCAACTGATCGCCAATTCAATGATCGTAATCCAGCGCAACCCTTGGTTCGGATCTGTCGACTTTCTCAAGACACCTGAGATGGAAGCCATGCGTCAGGGCGAGGGCATCATCGACATTGTAAACACCTACATTGGGGTAGCCTTAGAAGCCGGATTCACGGGTCTTGGACTTTTTGTTGCTTTTTTTGCCCTGACGCTTTTGGGGATATACCGAGCCATGCGCTCAATTCCGGATAGTGACAGCGAGGAATACCTGCTTGGCAGAGTTTTATTAGCCACGCTACTGGCCATCTTGATAATCATATTTACGGTAAGCAGCATTACGGTCATTCCGATTGTGTACTGGTCCGTTGCAGGCCTAGGAGCGGCTTATGCACAAATGGTGCGGAAGATGATTGCAGAGAAAGAAAATGGCAAAGATTAGAAAACGTCCGGCTTTTGCATTGATCATCGGTGGATTGTTTTTTCTCGGCTTAATTGGATGGCAATCGTTATCGAGTGCCCCTACTCTTACCCCAGCCGCCATTACAAGCAACAAAACTCAAAATGAGCGGCTCGGTTCCCAAGATACATCGCTTTGGCCGCAGAGCAGCCTGGATTGGCAAATCTCTCCAGTTGACTTATCTTACCTCAACGAAGCCGAGACGCCGGCTGGTCGGCGAGGTTTTGTCAAAGCTGCGGGAGAATCCTTGGTATTCGAGGATGGCTCACCCGCACGCTTCTGGGGCATAAATATTGCAGCTAGTGCATTGTTCAATACTTCAAGGGAAAACGTAAAAAAGCAAGCCAAACGAATTTCAGCTCTCGGCTTCAACCTAGTCCGAATCCACCACCATGATTCGCCTTGGGTCAACCCGAATATTTTCGGCAAAGATGCTGTGGATACCCAGACTTTGGATCCCAATTCACTAGATAAACTGGACTGGTTGATTAAGTGCCTCAAGGATGAAGGCATTTATGTCTGGCTGGATCTGCATGTTCAGCGGGCACTCACGGAGGGCGATCGTATCGATGGGTTCGACGAAATCAGGGGGAGCGGGAAGTCGGCCGATCTGAAAGGCTACAACTATGTCAATCTGACCATACAGCAAGCCATGAAACGCTTTAACGAAGCCTATTTGAACCATTCCAATTCTTACACAGGTGTGGACTACAAGAATGAGCCTGCCATCATGGCACTGCTCATCACCAACGAGAATGACATCACCCATCACTTTGGCAATGCGCTCTTACCAGACAAAAAAGTGCCACTTCATAACCAGCTGTACATGAATCTGGCAAAGGAATTTGCCAACAAATATGGTTTGTCGTATGACAAAACCTGGCATTCCTGGGAACCGGGGCCATCAAAGTTGTTTCTGAACGATCTTGAACACCGCTTCAATATTGACATGATCTCGCACCTGCGCGGCTTGGGTGCAAAGGTTCCCATTGCCACAACCAGCACTTGGGGTGAGGACCCCATATATTCCCTGCCTGCGCTCACGGCAGGTGACATTATTGATGCTCACGCCTACGGCGGGGCACTTGAACTGGATAAAAATCCGTTAGAAGAGAGTAGTATGGTCAACTGGTTAAGCATGGGACAGGTTGCCGGCAAACCGATGAGCGTCACCGAATGGAACGTGTCACCTTTTCCCGCACCCGACCGGCATTCCAGCCCCTTGTATATAGCCAGCGCTGCTCGGCTACAGGGGTGGGATGCTGTAATGTTGTTCGCATATGCAAAGGATCATCTAAACGATGCCGGTAAGCCATCCAACTGGAATGCCTTCAACGATCCAGCCCTGATCGCCACCTTGCCTGCCGCAGCGCTTATCTACCGTCAGGGTCACGTCAAGGAAGCCAACACTTTGTATGCCTTGACCCCTGACAGGGAGCAGATGTTCTATCAGTCAAATTCGCCTGACAACAGCATTGCAGCCCGCACTGCCTCCGAAAAAGGCAAACTGGTGGTTATCATGCCTAAAATTCCGGAGCTACCTTGGCTAAAGAACAGGCCGATACCGCCTGGTGCGAAGGTCATTCAGAATCTAAACCAGTCGATGATCGCTGACGATACTACCGAGGTGTTATCTGACACTGGAGAGATTCGACGCAATTGGGCGAAGGGAATTTACACCATCAATACGCCTCGCACACAAGCAGCCATGGGTTGGATTGGCAATGAACCGATTATCCTGCCAGATGTAAAATTCGACATCAGAACACTTAATGCCAGTGTGGCAGTGCAAAGCTTGGATGGCGCTCCCATCAAGCTATCTTCCAGCCTGATGATCTCCTTGGGCGCTCGAGCTATTCCATCCGGCGACAAACTGCCATTTCGATCGGAGCCTGTTGTTGGGCAACTGACGATCCAAGCTCGCAAAGGACTAAGGCTATTCAAAAGACCATCTTCTCACAAGGAAGAGGAAATTCCTTTTGACTACACAAATGGCAAATATGTCATCAATCTGGAGTACTTGTTGGGAACCTCATGGCTATACCTGAAATGAATGGAATGAAAGTTTCCCATTGTGCGAGCCTCGCCACTATTCAACCGGTCATTAATAGTAATAAGCCGTCGGTTCAATTTCTGCCTTGTTGAGTATGGTTCCAATCAGGTTTGCAGTTGGCAAGAGGTGAAGGCTTTCCTCGATTTCCCGCTTGGTAGACATCCCGTTGGCCACTACCATGAGGACGCAATCAATCTGGGGTAACAAGGCGATGGCATCATCGGTAACAAGTAAGGGAGGGAGGTCAAAAATTACAATGCGCGATTCGTAGCGCCCACGCAGATCCTTGATCAGGTCTGCGATTTTTTTTGAAGAAAGAGTTTCTGATGACTTCTTAACCGGATTCCTGGTCGGTAGCACCACCAACCTTGGCATACCCGGATTGACGAGCATGTCTGGCAGTTGAGCCGTCCCATCCAGCAGATCATTCAGTGACTTCTCCATGGGGATTCCCAAGTAGGCACCAATTTTTGGGCGACGCAGGTCAAAATCCACCAGCAATGCGGTCATATTGGTTTGCTGTGCAATGCTCATAGCCAGATTGATGGCGACCACTGTTTTTCCGGCCTCTGGTGTAGGCGAAGTAATGGCCAGTGTGCGCCAGCCATTCTCTGCCATCTTTTGCAAAACATGCGTACGAAGTAGATCAAACGCCATGCTCTTTGGGTCGTTTTTGTTGAAAGCAACAATGCGGCTTTTTTCCAGATGTTCCATCTGCAGCTTCAGCACACGAGTGTACTTGTAGCTGAGGCCCTCCAACTCATCATGGGCTTGAGGAGAGCTAGGCAACGCTGTCCCCTGACTATCCAGATGTGGCTGGACATGCTGGCTGGCTCCGCTTGAATGCTGGTTTTTGGCCTTTTCAATGGCCTGTTTGATACGTTCCATTCCTGCTCCTTACTTATAGTCTAGCCAGAATTTTAATCAACAGCGTATCCAGAGGCATGTACAGAAAATGTACCGCGATGACAACTACGATCAGTGCTACAAAAGCTACTTTAACCGCCAATTTGAGTATGCGCTTTCTGCGTACTCCTTCCTCTAGGACAGGTAGATAAGGGATTACAGCCAGTGGTCGATAACCCAACACATGGGTAAGCGCTTCAGCTCCTCGTATCCGCTTGTCGATCGATTCCAATAACATAACTGCACCGCCCGAGGAAGCCATCGCCAAAAAAAAGCCCATTGCAATAATTTTCAAACGATTGGGCTTAAAAGGCTTCTCCGGCAAGATAGGAGGTTCAAGCAAAGTAAAGCGCTCCGATTTGTTCTCGCTTTCCATGTTCTGCGCAATCTTCGCATTCATTTTCTTGCCAAGGATTTCTTCATATTTTTTTTGTGCGCTGTCCCGATCACGAATTAGTACTTCCAACTCCTGCGCCACTTTTGGGGTCTGCATCAAGGCATGCTCATTTTGGGCGATCTTGCCTTGAAGCATTTTCTTCTGTTGTGTAAGGGAGTCGAGCCTGGCGTTAGCTGCATCGACTTTGGCCTGGATCATGTACACGGCCAGGCTGGGGGCATCGGCAGCAGCATTTTCGGGCTTCGGTGTCTCCGGTACATGTTCCAGAGCATCAATTTTGCGCTTGAGTGCCCTGATATCAGGATGTGATTGCGTATAGATAGCCGAAAGCCTGGCGTATTCGGCCTTGAGTGCGGACAATGATTGGGTTGGATCTCCCTCACCCATACCGTGCTTGGCAGCAGCCAGCTCAGCCTCCAGGGATCGGAGTTCCTCATTGGAACTCCTGATATCGCGCTCAACTGCATACAGATCGTTCTCGGCGCGAGCCATCATGGTCTCGCGCAGATTCAGTTGCTCCGGCAAATTATCGCTATTCTTCCTTTTATATGCAGCTATCATGCCTTCCAGGCGATCAACCTCCACTTTTAGCTTTTCCGACT
>Ga0315270_10000800_pt1 | contig 16892 bp, 17 predicted proteins | sample C1_bottom_MG_FD_204932 | JGI IMG/M metagenome (GOLD analysis project Ga0315270, IMG submission 204932) | Sediment microbial communities from Yellowstone Lake, YNP, Wyoming, USA - C1_bottom | ecosystem: Environmental > Aquatic > Freshwater > Lake > Sediment | place: USA: Wyoming | collected...
CTTGATACCAAATTCGTAGGGCTTGTGCGCCTTGCCCTTGGCAATGCATTCAACTTCGGGTGCATGCATGCTGTACACCTTGCCACGATCACGGCGTTGTTGCGTCAGGATGCGCCGGGCGATGTCCGGTTGCGTGTTCATCCTCGCGCTGTGTTCTTCTGGTAGCTTGCGCTCGATATCCCGGATCACCCGCCCAAGATAAGTGCGCAGTCTTTTCTGTTCTTTCTTGGCGCGCTGCATCTGGCGTGCATGGGCATAACGGCCATTCTTGGCCAGGGCCAGTTTCGATACGCGCTCGTAGCTCTGGTGCAAGGGGATGCCGATACGCTTGGCCGTTCTCACCAACGCGCCTCTTGCCTTGTGGTACAGCCTCGCATCTGTTGGAAATGAAATGGCCTTCTCTTGTACGGTGGTGTCGACATTCACAACGGCAAGTGAGGTGGCTGAAACCGTCTTGGTCATAATTCCTGTCTGTATCGTGAGTCCCAGCATGAATTCGCATCCCGTATCACCTATGCGTTTGCGGAATCGTGTCATCTGCGATGGATCAATCGGTAGCTGATGCTGGAAGTACGTCTCACCGCAGAAGTACTGCCAGTACGGATTCTCCGCTCATTGCGCAACCGCCACTTCATCCGATAGATTGTAGGTGTGTTTCAGGTAGTGCAGTCCGACCATCAGCCGGGTCGGCCTGCTTCAGAATACAAATCGCCAAACTTGACTTCGGATGCATTCCAGTCAATCTGGCTGGCGAGTTTGTACATTGCATGACGCTGATTCAGCATTTGATCCAGGCGCAGCCGGAACATGTCTGATAGGGGAATTTGTTCTGCTTTACGTGGTTTCATATTGCAAGATTTCTGTACTCGACAGGCTGAATTCTTGCAAATTCGACTTCGTCTGAATAGCCCCTGAGGCAAATAAATACGCTATTCTTGGCGTTGTTCAGGGACGACTCTTCTACCTGGCCATACAAAACATCAGCAAGAATTCCGTTTTACACAAAATTCAGGACACTACCTTGATACTTAAATTTATATATCCAAGTTTTGAACTCCAAGTGCATTTTGTTCTATAAAAGCTCTCCGAGGTTCAACTATTTCACCCATAAGTGTTGTGAATATTTCGTCTGTAGAGATTAAATCTTCTATACAAACTCGCAACAATATCCGGTTATTCACATCCATTGTAGTTTCCCATAATTGTGATGGATTCATTTCCCCTAATCCTTTGTAACGTTGAATACCTACCCCACGTTTAGCTTCTTCTAGTAGCCATTCTATAGCCTGTTTAAAATCTTTTACAGGTTTCCGGTGATCGCCCCTTTTAATAAATGCGCTTTCCCCTAAAAAATTACCTAATGTTAATGCGGTTTGTTTTAATTGTTTGTAATCACCACTTCGAATAAAGTTTTGATCTAGATAACTGATTGTTTCATTCCCATACAATTTCTTTTCAAGAACTAATCTATATTCTTCGTTTATTGAATCATATTCCGCATGTATTTTTACTTCCTTGACACATACTTTTTGTAATATTTCAGCACTAACAACTGACTGAGATTCATTATCTAAATTGATTTCTGTGACTACAAGAAGTGCATGCAATACTTCTGGTGAAATAGTTCTGGATAAACGATTGATAATCGCTTCAGCAAGAAAGTATTCTTTTGCCATATTTTTCAGAACTTCTATTTTTACTGGTTCTGATGTGCTCTCGGCATATAACTCTGCATCGGCTAATGCTGAATCTAACATATAACTATTTAAAGCATGATCATCTTTTAAATAGCGCTCATCTTTGCCTTGCTTTACTTTATATAAAGGTGGTTGAGCAATGTATATATGTCCTCTTTCAACTAATTCGGGCATTTGCCTATAAAAAAATGTTAGAAGTAAGGTACGAATATGAGCACCATCCACGTCCGCATCAGTCATTATTATAATTCGGTGATAACGCAATTTTTCTGGGTTATATTCTTCTTTGCCTATACTTGTACCAAGAACTGTTATTAATGTTGCTATTTCCTGTGAAGAAATAAGTTTTTCAAACCTTGCACGTTCTACGTTTAATATTTTACCCTTCAACGGTAGTATTGCTTGAAATTTTCGGTCTCTTCCTTGTTTTGCAGAACCTCCCGCAGAGTCTCCCTCTACTAAATACAATTCTGATTTAGCTGGATCTTTTTCTTGGCAATCTGCTAATTTTCCTGGTAAACCCATACCATCTAATACACCTTTACGACGTGTAATTTCTCTTGCTTTTCTTGCAGCCTCTCTTGCTCTAGCAGCATCAATAATTTTTCCTACAATTATTTTTGCATCAGTGGGGTTTTCTAATAAATAATTCGATAGTTGTTCAGAAACAATTTCTTCTACTATTGGACGAACCTCTGAAGATACTAACTTATCTTTCGTTTGTGATGAAAATTTTGGATCTCCTAGCTTGACTGATAAAATTGCTGTAAGTCCCTCCCTCATATCATCCCCAGTAGTTTCAACTTTTTCTTTTTTTGCTAATCCCTCAGTTTCAATATATTGGTTTAAGGTACGCGTCATCGCCGTACGTAAAGCGGTAAGGTGTGTACCACCATCTCTTTGAGGTATGTTATTTGTAAAACATTGCACAGTTTCCTGATAAGAATCATTCCATTGCATGGCTATTTCAGCCGTTATTCCTTCTTTTTCTATACAAGTATAAAAAACATGTGGATGTAGTACTGCTTTGTTTCTATTCATGTATTCTACAAAACCTTTTACACCTCCTGTAAATGAAAAATTTTCAATTTTTCCATCACGTTGATCTATAAGTGCTATTTTAACTCCATTATTTAAAAACGATAATTCCCTTAATCGTTTTGCTAAAATATCAAAATGGTATTCAACTAAACCAAACGTTTGTTTATTAGCTAAAAAATGAATTTCTGTTCCACGAGTTTCTATTTCTCCAATTTCTATAAGTGGTGCTACTGGATCACCGTTATGGAACTCCATAAAATGTTTTTTTCCATTTCTACAGATAGTTAATTTTAACCATTCTGACAATGCGTTTACAACGGACACACCTACTCCATGCAAACCTCCAGATACTTTATATGAGTTGCTATCAAATTTTCCCCCCGCGTGAAGAATTGTCATTATTACTTCCGCAGCAGAACGATTTTCCTCAGCATGTATATCAGTTGGAATTCCACGCCCATTGTCTGTAACACTTATTGAGTTATCAATATGTATTACAACATTAATTTCATTACAATGCCCTGCCAAAGCTTCATCGATTGCGTTATCTACGACTTCAAAAACCATATGATGTAAGCCACTACCATCGCTTGTATCTCCAATATACATTCCTGGACGCTTTCGCACGGCTTCCAGCCCTTTTAAAACTTTTATACTTTCTGAAGTATATTCACTCATAATTTACTTTCTATTTGTTTCACGTGAAACGATTATATTTTTTATATTCTCATTGGCATAACAACATATTTAAAATCTTCATTCCCAGGAACTGTTATTAGTATGCTGCTATTTGAATCACCAAACGAAAAAACAATTTCCTGTGTATTTGCATTGGTTAATCCATCAAGCAAATAATTTACATTAAAACCAATATCTAATGCAGGGCCTTGATATTCATTTTCAATATCTTCTTGAGCTTCTTCTTGTTCTGTATTACTACTTATTATTCGCATATTTTTTTCAGTCAATACAAAGCGTACGCCTCTAAATTTTTCATTAGATAGTATTGCAGCTCTTTGCAATGCTTGCTGAATTACTTGTCTATCTAATGTTAAATGATTCGTATAAGTTGGAATAACACGATCATAATCTGGAAATTTTCCATCTATAACTTTAGAAGTTAGGGTTATATTTGAAAATGAAATTTTTACTTGTTTTTCTGAAATTTCAATATTAGTATCTTCTTCATTATCATTGAGTAGTTTAAATAATTCGGTAACAGTTTTTCTAGATAGAATTACTTCTCTTTTGGAATACTCAGAATTGAGCTTGCAACTAGTGTAAGCCAAACGATGTCCATCCGTTGCAATTAACTTTAATAAGTTGCCCTCTATTACAAGCAATACGCCATTTAGATAATATCTTATATCTTGTTGCGCCATTGCATACTGTACAGAACCTAATAATTTTTTAAATATTTTTTGTTGTAATTCAATTGTTGCTGAATTCTGAAGTTGTTCTGTTACTTTTGGAAAATCAGGAGCTGGTAAAGTTTGTAATGTGAATTTACTTTTTAACGCTTTAACTAATAGACGTGATTCCTGCACATCCAAGGATACTTTACTGTCATCAGGAAGCACACGTAAAATTTCCTGTAATTTTTTTGCAGCAACAGTAATTGCTTCATTTGTGCCTGCTAAAGCTTCATTGTTAATTTCTGTACTAATTTGTATTTCTAAATCAGTAGCAATTAAGCTTATACCTGACGAAGTTTTTTCTATAAGTACGTTGGATAATATTGGGAGAGGTTGTTTACGTTCCACAATACCAACAACAACTTGCAATGGTTTTAATAGAATATCTTTATTAATTTTTTCTATAAACATGCTTTATATATCCTTAATATTAATAATAATTACACAAAAATATGTTGATAACTTAATATAAATTTTATTTACAATTAGTTATGCAATTATTAAGTTATCAATAACTACCATTTTATTTGTTTACAGTATGTGTATAACTTTTAAAAATAGTATGATTTGTTTACTTATACACAATTAATTCTTAATTACCATATTTATAGTTAATTTCTTAATGTTTGATTTAATAAATTAAAATCTGTATTTAGTGCTTGATCTAAGTTTCTAAGGCTTTCTATTGTTTTACAAGCATGAAGAACAGTTGAATGATCTCTACCCCCAAAAGCATTTCCAATTTCGGGCAAACTCATTTGCGTTAATTCTCTTGCTAAACACATTGCAATTTGTCTAGGTCGAGCAATAGCCCTTGTTCTTTTTTTAGAAAGAAGTTCTATTACTTTGAGCCTATAAAAATCTGCCACAGTTTTTTGTATATTCTCAATAGAAACTTGCTTGTTTTGAGCAGAAAGTAGATCTTTTAATGCTTCTTTTGATGTTTCTACCGTGATATTTTCTTTATGAAACTTGGCATAAGCCAATATCCTATTTAATGCGCCTTCTAGTTCTCTTATATTAGATCTTACGTGCTTTGCAATAAAGAATGCAACGTCTTCTTTTATAGGATGTTTAAGACTTGAAGCTTTTTGTAATAAGATTGCTACTCTCATTTCTAGTCCTGGCGGTTCTACTGCAACGGTTAATCCACAACTAAAACGGGAAGTTAACCTTGCTTCTATACCTGATATTTCTTTCGGGAAGGTGTCACACGTAATAACTACTTGTTTATTTGAATCAATAAGTGAGTTTAATGTATAGAAAAACTCTTGTTGAGTACCTGGTTTGTCCGCAATAAATTGAATATCATCAATTAATAAAAGATCAAGAGAATTATAGAATTGTTTAAATTCATCAAATTTCTTTGTTTGAAATGCTCTTACGACATCTGAAATGTAATTTGTAGCATGTACATAACATATTTTTGATGGCGGAATTTCTTTTTTGACTAAATTTCCTATTGATTGTATTAAATGCGTTTTTCCAAGTCCTACACCACCATAAATAAACAGAGGATTGTACATAGTGCCTGGAAAATTTGCGACTTGCATTGCTGCAGCATGTGCCAACTGGTTGGCTTTGCCAGTAACGAAATTCTCAAAAGCAAGTGAACTATTTAATTTACTGTGATTTCTAGTAATTTTGACAGTAACTGGCTCTGTATTATCGGGATTAATATGCGTTGGTGCTTGAAAAAATACTTTTTTACCAATTTTTAATTCAAATTGCGGTGTTTTTTTTAAATAAATTTTTGCTTGTTTTATTATTTCTGGTAAAAAACGATCTTGTATCACTTTCAATATGAATGTGTTTGGGGCTGTCAAGGTAATTACATCATCATTAATTTCAAAGATTAGTGGCTTTATCCAAGAATTAAATTGTTGAGTAGGTAGGCTTTTTTCTAAAGATTGTAGACATGTATCCCACAAAGATTGATCAGACATAGTTGCCAATTAATTCTTAAAATATTAGGTTCAACATTCTACATCTATGTAAGTAAGTTATCCACAGCGAATAAATTGTGCTTGACATAACATCCGTAAAGTATTGTAATCGCGGGCTTTCGGAAACACATCCAGGACCTACATTTATGAAGCGTACATACCAACCCTCAGTCATCAAAAGAAAACGTACTCATGGATTCTTAGTGAGAATGAAAACCAAAGGCGGGCGTGCAGTTATTGCAGCTCGTAGAGCAAAAGGTCGAAATCGTTTAGCTGTGTAATCCTAGTACAAACTAGTGGTTATTGGTAATGGATTTGATTCAAGTAAGCGAATACGAAATAGTAAAGATTTTGTAAACGCTTTTCGGAATAAAGCAATATCAAATTCATGGTTTACAATTAATTTTGTACAAAATACATATAATATGTCTAGGCTTGGCATGGTTATTAGTAAGAGGACTATCCCAAACTCAGTGACTCGAAACTACGCTAAACGTATAATTAGAGAAGTTTTTCGACAACACTATTCTAAATATCCAACTATTGATTTTGTTGTTCGCATTCGGCGCACTGTTTCTACTTCCAATTTTATAGAGGTTAGAGAGGCGCTATTGGACTTATTAAATAAAGCTTCGTTGAAATGATTAAGCCTATCATAATAGGTTTAATTAAGTTTTATCAGTATATTATAAGCCCTCATATTGCTCCATCGTGTCGTTTTACACCGAGTTGTTCTCAATATGCAAGAGAATCTATTGAAAAGCATGGGGTATTTAAGGGTAGCTATTTAAGTATTCTGCGTATTCTTAAATGCAACCCTTGGAATATCGGTGGAAATGATCCTGTACCATAGATTTTTATAAAACTAACTAATATGGATTTTCAACGAATTTTTCTTTTTCTGATATTTTCTTTTTCCCTATTTTTCATATGGGAAGGTTGGCAACGAGAAAATCAACCCATACCTGAGATAAATTCAAAGGCAGTTGCCCCTAATCCTGGTGAAGTACCAGAAATCAGAATTAAACAAAGTACACCTTCAATATCAGTAACAGCGCAAACGAATATACAAACTGGAGAAACAATAACTGTTTTAACAGACTACTTACGTGTTGAGGTAAATAAGATTGGTGGAGATATTCGACGTATTGAATTCTTGAAACATTTTGACACAGCCGATAAAAACAAACCATTTGTATTGTTTCAACAAGATAACGACCACACTTACATCGCTCAATCAGGCTTATTAGGCCATGGCTTGCCAAACCATAACACGTTATTTATGAGTAAATTTAATCGATACGAATTGACAGATGGCGCTGATTCTATTGAACTTAAACTAACTGATGTAGAAAATACTACTACAAAAGTAAGTAAAAAATTTCTATTTCATAGAAGCAGTTATTTGATTGAAGTCAGTTTCGAAATTGAAAATCTAGGTAATTCAAACATAAAGTCTTCTGCATATTTTCAGTTGGTTAGGGATGATACTGATCCTGCAGGAGGTACAAAGTTTGTACCCACCTATACTGGGCCAGCAATTTATACTGAACATGATAAATTCCAAAAAATTGATTTTAAAAGTCTTGCAAAAAAGTCTGCAGTATTACCAAAACCTACTGATAATGGCTGGGTAGGTATGTTGCAGCATTATTTTGTTGCTGCTTGGTTACCTACAAGCAACATCGAAAGGGAGTTTTATGCAAAACAACTTAATGATAAATTATTTTCAGTAGGTTTGATATTACCTGTAACGGATGTTGAACCAGGTAAAATTGGAAGTATTTCTATCCCGCTGTATGTGGGACCTGCACAAAGCAGCTTGGATAAAGTTGCACCTGGCCTTGGTTTAACCGTGGATTATGGGTTTCTTACGATTATTGCGAAACCTATTTTTTGGCTGCTGACGTTAATACACGGAATGGTTCAAAATTGGGGATTAGCAATAATCTTATTGACCATACTCATTAAATTAGCATTTTTTCCATTATCTGCCGCAAGTTACCGTTCAATGGCTAAAATGCGAGTTGTCGCTCCTAAATTGGCAAAAATAAAAGAACAGTTTAGTGATGATAGAGAACGTCTCAATCGTGCGATGATGGAGCTTTACAAAACGGAAAAGATTAATCCACTCGGGGGTTGTTTACCTGTCGTGATACAAATACCCGTCTTTATTTCATTGTATTGGTCCATTTTGGCGAGTGTTGAAATGCGTTATGCACCATTTATTGGGTGGATTACCGATTTATCACAGCCAGATGTATTGTTTTCGATTCCATTCGGTAATAGTTTTTTTGGAATTGGTTTGCTGCCAATCATAATGGGAGTCAGTATGTTTCTTCAAAGCAAGTTGAATCCTACTCCTCCTGATCCGATGCAAGCTAAATTAATGCAAATAATGCCAATAGCTTTTAGTTTTATATTTTTCTTTTTCCCAGCAGGGCTTGTACTTTATTCTGTTGTAAACAATGTGTTGTCTATTGCACAACAATGGTTTATTACCCGGTCTATAGAAGCTGCAGCTAAGGGTGTTGCCAAGGTCTGACAATATTGCCGCTATCGCCACCGCCCCGGGACGAGGAGGGATTGGTGTGGTACGTATTTCTGGTCTTAACTTAGCAGAAATAGCACGTTGTATTATTGGATCATTACCTACTCCCCGCATTGCGTTGTATACACCTTTCCTGAATGACGAGGCAGAAACAATAGATCAAGGAATTGCTCTATATTTTCCATCTCCCCATTCTTACACAGGTGAGGATGTCCTTGAACTACAAGGACATGGAGGTACGGCAATTCTTCAATTAGTACTACAACGTTGTTTATCACTAGGATGCCGCATTGCAGATCCTGGTGAGTTTACACAAAGAGCTTTTCTTAATAACAAACTTGATTTAGCTCAAGCGGAGAGCGTTGCCGATTTGATAGACGCCTCTACCAGCCAAGCTGCTAAAAGCGCGATGCGATCCTTGATTGGGGAATTTTCTAGAGTTGTACATCAGCTTGTTAACCAATTGATTGAGTTACGTATGTTAGTTGAAGCGATGCTTGATTTTCCCGAAGAAGAACTTGATGTTTATGATATTACTATACGAAATGCCAAGTTAGCTTTAATTCTCAATGAGTTAAATCGAACTTTAGTTTTGGCACAACAAGGTAGCTTACTCCGTGAAGGCGCACAAATTGCTGTCATAGGTCAGCCTAATGTAGGTAAGTCTAGCTTGTTGAATTGTCTTAGTGGTGAAGACATTGCCTTAGTGAGTGAAGTACCGGGTACAACGCGAGATTTAATCCGTCAATCTATACAAATTAATGGGGTTCCATTACATATCATTGATACTGCTGGTATGCGAGAAACTCAAGATACCGTTGAGAAAATGGGGATTGCGCTCACGCGCAACACAATTCAAAAAGCCGATGTAGTTTTATTGATGATTGATGCTCAAAAAGGCTTCAATGAAATTGACCACAATATCTTGGCAGAATTACCTGTAAATACTCCTCGTCTTTATGTTTTTAATAAAATTGATGTATTAGATGAAGAAGCTCGTTTTGAAACTCATGAGGGTAATATTTTTATTTATCTTTCAGTTCAAACTGGTTCTGGAATTGATTTGCTAAAAGAACAAATACTCTCACTGATAGGTTGGCACCAAGATTCTGGTGTATTTATGGCTCGAGAACGACACATTCGTGCACTTAAAAAGGCCCAAATACACTTAAAATGTTCTGCCGATGATGCTGACCGCGCTGAAATTTTTGCAGAAGAACTGAGGATAGCTCAAGAAGCATTGAATAGCATTACAGGCGAATTTAGTTCTGATGATTTATTAGGTGAGATTTTTAGCAGATTTTGTATAGGAAAATAGAGACAATATTGTTTCACGTGAAACAATATTGTCATGGGAAATCTTTCAATATTATGATTTACTGTATTATGCGCGCCTGGAAAGTGAAAATCATCAATGAAATATCCTAAAAAATTTGATGTAATAGTTGTTGGTGGAGGCCATGCAGGAACAGAGGCTGCACTGGCTAGTGCGCGGATGGGCCGGCAAACACTACTGATTACTCATAATATAGAAACGTTGGGAATAATGTCATGCAATCCTTCTATTGGAGGAATTGGTAAAGGACATTTGGTTAAAGAAATTGATGCGCTTGGAGGGGCGATGGCCGCTGCAACCGATGAAGCCGGCATTCAATTTAGAATATTAAATTCTTCAAAAGGTCCCGCAGTTCGAGCTACCCGTGCTCAGGCTGATCGACTATTGTATAAACAAGCGATACGCAGGCGTTTAGAAAATCAACCAAATTTATTGATTTTTCAGCAAGCAGTAGACGATCTCATTGTAGAAGGAGACCGGGTTACTGGCGTAATAACACAATTGGGTTTGTTGTTTACATCGAAAAGTGTTGTATTAACGACAGGTACCTTTCTTTGTGGGCTGATACATATAGGACTATCTAATTTTCAGGCAGGAAGAGCAGGCGATCCTGCCTCAGTCAGCTTGTCTCATCGGTTGCGTGAATTGAACTTACCTATAGCCCGATTAAAAACGGGGACACCTCCACGTATAGATGGCCGCAGCCTAGATTATTCAGTGATGCTTGAGCAGCCTGGAGACACACCTGTTCCTGTATTCTCATTCATGGGTAAAGTTGAACAACACCCACAACAACTACCTTGTTGGATAACGCATACAAACAAATCCACTCATGAAATAATACGTGGAGGGTTAGATCGTTCACCTTTATTCACGGGTGTAATTGAGGGCGTAGGGCCACGATATTGTCCTTCTATAGAAGACAAAATTACGCGCTTTGCTGATAAAGATTCACATCAAATTTTTATAGAGCCAGAGGGTCTCAGTACCAATGAAGTTTATCCAAATGGAATATCAACCAGCTTACCGTTTGATACTCAATTAGCGCTGGTTCATTCTATAAAAGGAATGGAAAATGCGCATATTACGAGGCCGGGATATGCGATTGAATATGATTACTTTGACCCTAGAGGATTAAAAAAATCTTTGGAGTCGAAGGCAATAACTGGATTGTTTTTTGCGGGCCAAATAAATGGAACAACCGGGTATGAAGAGGCGGCTGCTCAAGGTTTATTGGCAGGCTTGAATGCTGCAAGACATTCAAATGATCAGGAAACTTGGTGTCCAAAAAGAGATGAAGCATACCTTGGCGTATTAGTAGATGATTTGGTCACAAGAGGTGTAACAGAACCTTACAGAATGTTCACTAGCCGTGCAGAATATCGTCTGCAATTAAGAGAAGATAATGCCGATTTACGCTTGACAGAAATAGGGTACCAATTCGGTTTGGTAAATGACATACGTTGGGCTGCATTTGATCAAAAACGTGAGGCAATAGCGAAGGAAAAGGAACGGTTAAAAAACATATGGGTAAATCCAGCGATGCTTGAAAAAAGTGAAGCTGAGCGTGTTCTTGGGAAAAATATTGAACGAGAGTATGTTTTGTATGAACTACTGCGAAGGCCGGATGTGAGTTATTCAGGGTTGATGTCCCTGACGGTAGCAGGTGTCGGTGTGGCTGATTATCTAGTAGCAGAACAGGTTGAAATACAGGCCAAATACCAAGGATATATAGAACGACAACGTGAAGAAATTGCTCGACTAGAAAACTATGAGAGCACCCCATTGCCGTTAAAAATGGATTATCGAGCAGTACGAGGATTATCGATCGAAGCACAACAAAAATTAAACCAACATCAACCCGAAACAATTGGACAAGCCGCACGAATTTCGGGTATGACACCGGCTACGATATCGTTATTATTGGTACATCTAAAGCGTGGTTTTGATCAGATAGTATTTGCGGAAAATGCGGAAGATAAAGTAATCAAAAAAGCATGAATGTACAGAATAAACTAGACCAAGGAATAGCAAAATTAGGGCTAGAAATAGGTTCAGATACAAATCAAAAACTAATTACTTTTCTAACATTATTAAAAAAATGGAATAGGGTTTACAACCTAACAGCCATACGAGATCATGACCAGATGCTCAGTCATCATGTGTTGGATAGTATGGCAGTATTGCCCTATTTATATTCTGGGAATTGGATGGATGTTGGTTGCGGTGCAGGATTACCGGGATTGGTATTAGCTTTGATGAGGCCCGATTGGCAATTCACGTTAGTTGATAGTAATGGAAAGAAAATGAGTTTTGTACAACAAGTGGCAATAGAATTAGAACTGAAAAATATAAAAGTATGTTGCGCTAGAGTAGAAGATGTTCGAACAGATCTAAAGTTTGATGGCATTATTTCACGGGCATTTGCAGCTACAGAAGATTTTGTAAAATCAACTCGGCATTTACTTGCTGATAGTGGTCGATGGCTAGCAATGAAGGGAACGCCGGATAAAGAATTACGTAGTTTATCTGGTGATGTTGAAGTAGAGCGTATCATTCCAATAAGCGTACCTGGACTGAATGCAGCGAGGTGTCTTGTCATATTGAAAGTGAAGTAAATGGCCAAAGTATTAGCAATAACTAATCAAAAGGGAGGGGTAGGGAAAACTACGACCTCAGTAAATTTAGCCGCCAGTCTTGCTGCGGCAAAAAAACGAGTTTTGCTAGTAGATTTGGACCCGCAAGGAAATGCCACGATGGGCAGTGCTATTGATAAAAGCAAGCTGAAGATAACGGTATACGATGTGCTATTAGGTACAAAAGCGGTTAAGGAATCCAGTATATATTCTGAAGCTGGGAAATACGATATTCTCCCTGCCAACCGTGAGTTAGCAGGAGCTGAAATAGAATTGGTAGATATAGAAAAACGTGAAACTAGACTCAAAGAGAGCTTGAAACTCGTACAAGAAGACTATGATTTCATATTAATTGATTGTCCACCAGCACTAAACTTATTAACCCTGAATGGATTGTGTGCAGCAAAATCAGTAATGATACCTATGCAGTGTGAGTATTACGCATTGGAAGGACTCAGTGACTTGGTAAATACAATCAGGAAAGTACGCATTAATCTAAATTCTGAATTGCAGATTGAAGGTCTTTTACGCACAATGTACGATCCACGTAATAGTTTGGCGCAACAAGTGTCAGAGCAGTTACTAAAGCATTTTGGGGACAAAGTGTACAGAACAGTTATTCCGCGAAATATACGCCTTGCTGAAGCACCTAGTTTTGGATTACCAGCTTTATATCATGATCGTGAATCAAGAGGAACTCAAGCTTACCTGGCATTAGCTGGAGAACTTATGAATAATGCTGTTCTCGAATCTTTAACGTAATATAACGAGAAACGGAATCAAGGAATAATTATGGCTAAACCAAGTAGGGGATTGGGGCGTGGATTGGATGCGTTGTTATCTGTAAACAACGTTGAAAAAGGTGACGATACGTTACGCGAACTAAATATAGAACAACTCAAACCGGGAAAATATCAACCTCGAAGCCATATGGATCAAACTGCACTGAATGAGTTAGCTTCTTCGATAAAGGCACAAGGTGTAATACAACCAATTTTGGCCAGGGAATTAGCCGATGGCGTTTATGAGATTATTGCAGGCGAACGCCGATGGAGAGCAGCGCAAATTGCGGGATTAAATTTTGTACCTGTATTGGTTCGCAAAGTAGAAGATAACGCCGCGTTAGCAATGGCTTTAATTGAAAATATTCAACGTGAAAATCTTAACCCACTTGAAGAGGCAGTAGGTATACAACGCCTTATAGACGAATTTTTAATGTCTCATCAGACTGCAGCTGATGCAGTAGGTAGATCACGCAGTGCAACAAGCAATTTGTTACGGTTATTGAAACTGCCTCAAACGATTCAGGATATGGTTATTCAAGGCCAGTTAGACATGGGCCACGCAAGGGCTTTGCTAGCACTAGATGGGATAAATCAAATAACGGCAGCAAATAAAATTAGTGCGGAGGGTCTATCGGTACGAGAAGCCGAAAAATTAGTTCAACATATACTGAATCCTCAGCCTACGCACGTAAAAGCAAAACCAGACAGAGATACCATAAATTTACAAGAATCGCTTTCACAAAGAATAGGTACCTCGGTACAAATAAAAATTGGGATTAAGGGCTCCGGAAAATTGATTATTGACTACAGTAGCCACGATCATTTAGACGAACTAATATCACGTTTGCATTAAGAAAATATGATTGACGAGTATATTAGGACATAGTTATAATGGTCGGCTACAAGGGATTTGGGGTAATTTAAATTAGCCAAGTATACCGAATCATATTAGTTCAGGTCGCTATAGCGGTAGTGATAACTCTACTGTTACTGATATTCCGTGATATAACTGACGCAATTTCAGCATGTGTTGGAGGATCAATTGGATTTATTAGTAGTTTGGTATATGCAACAAAAATGCAGGCACCAAATGAAAGTAGTGCGAAGAAAATAGTACGAAAACACTACGTAGCAGAATCATATAAATTGATATTTACAATCTGCTTATTTTCCTTGGTATTTACACAATATAAAGAAGTGCACGCGCTGTCATTATTTGTTGCGTATACGGCAACACTAAGTGTGTATTGGGTAGCATTAATAATGTCAAATAATTTATGAGCACAGAAGGCCAAACTACATCAGAGTATATTCAGCACCACTTGACCAATTTGCATGGGGGCGAAGGGTTTTGGTCAATTCATATTGATACCCTGCTTGTTTCTGCAGTTTTAGGATTAATAGTATTTGGTGTCATGTGGTTGGCTACTCGCAAAGCCACAGCAGGGGTTCCGAATGGCTTGCAAAATTTTGTTGAAATGGTGGTTACGATGGTTGATGCCCAAGTAAAAGACACCTTTCATGGAAAAAATGAGTTAATCGCACCATTGGCATTAACAATTTTCATATGGATATTTGCGATGAATGCAATGGACGTAATTCCAGTAGATTTGCTACCGTTAATCGCAAGTTGGGCTCATGTTGATCACCTAAAAATCGTACCTTCAACAGATTTAAACGCAACTTTTGCGATGTCTATCTCGGTTTTTTTCTTAATTTATTTTTACAGCATAAAGGTAAAAGGGTTTAGTGGATTTGGTAAAGAAGTACTATTTTCCCCGTTTGGTAGATTTCCTTTATTAATACCTGTAAACGTTTTGTTTCGAGTTGTAGAAGATCTTGCAAAACCAATTTCACTTGCACTTCGTCTATTTGGAAATATGTACGCAGGGGAGATGGTATTCATATTAATAGCTTTGTTGCCTTGGTATATACAGTGGATGCTAGGTGCTCCATGGGCAATTTTCCATTTATTAATAATTACGCTTCAAGCTTTTGTATTTATGATGCTGACAATTGTTTACCTCAGCATGGCACATGAAAGCCACTAAAAATTACTTTATTTAATAACATAAACTTCCTAGGAGATTACAATGGAATTAGCATTATTGTTGGGAAACGTATCAATTGCCGTTGCACTTTTAATTGGTATGGGTGCGTTGGGGACTGCTATCGGCTTTGGAGTATTAGGCGGACGCTTCCTTGAGGGTGCTGCTCGCCAACCAGAAATGATACCGACACTTCAAGTTAAGATGTTCATTGTTGCTGGTCTATTGGATGCAGTTACCATGATTGGTGTGGGGATTGCTCTGTATATGTTGTTTGCAAACCCATTCATCGCAATTGTAAAGGGTTGATTCTGGTAACGACCAGGATTAGTTCACCTAAACAAATTCAAAGGGTTTAACAGTGAATATTAATGCAACCTTGTTAGGACAGGCAATTACGTTTGCCATACTCATTTGGTTTACCATGAAGTTCGTGTGGCCGCCGTTAATGGCAGCCATGGCTGAACGTGCAAAAACAATTGCAGACGGTTTGGCCGCTGCAGAACGTGGAAAACATGATTTAGAGTTGGCAGAAAAACGTGCTGCAGAAATATTACGTCAAGGAAAAGAAAAAGCCAGTGAAATTATTGCGGCGAGTGAAAAACGTGCAAGTGAAATAATCGAAGAAGCCAAGTCTCAAGCAAAAAATGAAGGGGATCGGATATTAATTGCTGCAAAAGCAGATATAGAACAAGAAATATTCAGGGCAAAAGAACACTTACGAAATCAAGTAACATCAGTAGCTTTAGCGGGTGCCGAGAAAATTTTATCAAGAGAAATTGATGCAAGGGCACACAATGATCTGCTTGAAAAACTTGTGGCGGAAATCTAATACCTATGTCACAAGCCATATCAGTTGCACGACCATATGCACAAGCTGCTTTTGAAGAAGCTCAGAAACTGGGTGAATTAAAAAATTGGTCAGAGATGTTGACCAAGGCTTCTGAAGCTATATTACTTGAAGATATGCAGATTGTTATCAACAGTACACGCGTGACACAAGCACAACTAACCATTCTGATGTTGGCCATATGTGGTGAAAAAATAAGTCTAACGGCACAAAACTTTATCAAGTTGATTGTGGAAAATAAAAGGTTATTTGTTTTACCAGAAATACATCAAAAATATGAAGAGTTACGTGCAGAAGCTGAAAAAAGTATGGATGTCATGGTGACATCCGCTTTTAAATTGGATGAATCACAAAAACAAAAAATTGTTGCGGCACTTAAAGTCCGTATGGGTCGCGAAATTAAACTCACTTGCGAAACAAATCGCGAACTGTTGGGTGGGGTTATTATTCGCGCCGGTGACAAGGTAATCGACGGTTCAGCTCGCACCCACCTTTCCGAACTGGCCAACGCGCTCGCTTGATAACAGATTTATTGAAATAAGGAATAGCAGATGAAGCTCAACCCTTCTGAAATTAGTAATTTGATA
>Ga0315270_10000802_pt1 | contig 16878 bp, 9 predicted proteins | sample C1_bottom_MG_FD_204932 | JGI IMG/M metagenome (GOLD analysis project Ga0315270, IMG submission 204932) | Sediment microbial communities from Yellowstone Lake, YNP, Wyoming, USA - C1_bottom | ecosystem: Environmental > Aquatic > Freshwater > Lake > Sediment | place: USA: Wyoming | collected...
ATCAATAGTAAACTTTAAGTTTTAATATCAATATTATCAAATTATAAAGTCCTAAATATTTATATTTGTGAAAATAACAGCAACATCTCACACTAAATGTTACCAACTCAATTTCAATTACAGCAATTATCCGAATCTTTAGATGGAAAACTTTTATTTGACAACCTTCATAAAACCATCTATTCTACCGATGCTTCTGCCTATAGAATGATTCCGGTTGCTGTTGCTTATCCAAAAAACAATGAGGATATTGTCAAGTTAATACACTTTGCAACCCAAAATAAAATTTCGCTTACGCCAAGAACTGCTGGAACTTCATTGGCAGGGCAAACCGTTGGAAACGGAATTATAGTAGATGTTTCGAAACATTTTACCAAGATTATTTCATTCGATGCAGCAAAAAAGACAATAACTGTTCAACCCGGAATCATTCGCGATGAGCTGAATATCTATTTAAAACCTCACGGATTATTTTTTGGACCCAATACTTCCACTTCCAATCGATGTATGATGGGAGGAATGGTTGGGAACAATTCATCGGGAACGACCTCCATTCGATACGGAGTTACTAGAGATAAAATTGTCGAAATAAAAGCGATTTTGAGTGATGGTTCTTCGGCAGTATTCAACGAAATTTCTTCAGATTATTTCATCGAAAAGACAAAAGGCAATTCGCTCGAAAGCATAATCTATAAAACCATTTATGACGAACTTTCGAATGAAGAAAACCAAAAAGAAATTATTAAGGAATTTCCAAAACCAGAAATTCATCGCCGAAATACAGGATATGCCGTTGATTTATTATTGAAATCCGATTTGTTTTCCGGTTTGGAACCCACGATAAATCTTGGAAAATTACTTTGCGGAAGCGAAGGAACTTTAGCATTCACCACAGAAATCACTTTGAAAGTTGACGATTTGCCGCCATCTAATAATGTGATGGTGGTAGCACATTTTCATACCATTCAAGAAAGTCTCGAAGCCGTAGTTGTGGCGATGAAACATCATTTGTACACTTGCGAAATGATGGATGATACCATCTTGGATTGTACTAAAAACAATCGGGAACAATCCAAAAACAGACTTTTTATAGAGGGAAATCCCAAAGCGATTATGATGTTTGAAGTCGCTTCAGAATCAATGGAAGATGCCGAAAATCAAGCCAATGCTTTAGTGAAAGATTTGCAAAAAAATAATTTTGGCTATGCAGTAATAAAATTATATGGAGACGATATTAATAAAATTATCGAACTCCGAAAAGCTGGTCTTGGACTTTTAGGAAGTATCGTTGGCGACAATAAAGCCGCCGATTCTATAGAAGACACCGCTGTAGAATTGAGCGATTTACCCAATTATATCGCTGAATTTTCTGCAATGATGAAAAAATACAACCAAGACGCCATTTATTACGCTCACGCTGGAGCAGGGGAATTGCATTTGCGTCCAGTGTTGAATTTAAAGAAAAAAGAAGATGTAGTACTTTTTAGAACTATCGCCACCGAAGTCGCGCATTTGGTCAAAAAATACGGAGGTTCGCTAAGCGGAGAACACGGTGACGGAATTGTTCGAGGAGAGTTTATTCCGTTTATGATTGGCGATAAAAATTACGAATTATTAAAAAGAATAAAATCGGCTTTTGATCCTAATGCCATTTTGAATATTGGAAAAATCGTCAATACTTCAAAAATGGACGAAAATCTTCGGGTCGAAGCTGGTAGAGTGGAACCGGATATTCAGACGATTCAGGATTTTTCGGATAGTTTGGGCGTTTTGAGAGCTGCAGAAAAATGCAATGGTTCTGGCGATTGCAGAAAATTACCTTCGGCTGGCGGAACTTTATGTCCCAGTTATCGCGCCACTCGAAACGAAAAAGATACGACTCGAGCCAGAGCCAATGCGTTAAGAGAATATTTGACAAATTCTGAAAAAGAAAATAAATTCAATCATAAGGAATTATATCAGGTTTTTGAATTGTGTGTAAGTTGCAAAGCTTGTGCGAGTGAATGTCCCAGCAATGTGGATGTTGCAGCGCTGAAAGCCGAATTTTTGTACCAATACCAAAAAGCAAATGGTTATTCTATGCGAAATAGAATCTTTGCTAACAATGCAAAAATGAACAGTTTGGGAAGTTTGATGCCTTTTATAACCAATTTTGTTTCTAATTTGAGTTTTGTAAAAGATTTAATGGGAGTTGCAACAAAACGAGAAGTGCCGCATTTGGCCAAAATCACTTTTAGAAAATGGTATGAAAATAATCAATCAAAAGTACAGAAACATTCATTTCCAAACGGAAAAGTCTATATGTTTTGTGATGAGTTTACAAATTATTATGATGTTTCAGTTGGAATTGATGCCTTTGAACTGTTGACGAAATTAGGTTATAAAGTAGAAATTGTCAATCACGAAGAAAGCGGAAGAGCTTATATTTCGAAAGGTTTTCTGGAAGAAGCACAGGCTATTGCCAATAAAAATGTGGCAATTTTCAAAGATTTAATTTCTGAAAGCACACCTTTAATAGGAATCGAACCTTCGGCAATATTGACTTTCAGAGATGAATACATTCGGCTGGCTAAAGACAAAGAAAGTGCCGAGAAATTATCCAAAAACGCACTTACTATTGAAGAGTTTTTCAAAAGAGAAATCACTTCTGGCAAAATTCATTCTGAACAATTCTCCAATGTGGAAAAAACAATCAAAATTCACGGACATTGCCATCAAAAATCTTTGAGTTCCGTTGAAGCCACTTTTGCAATGTTGAATTTGCCCAAAAATAGTTCCGTGACCATATATAATTCTGGTTGTTGTGGAATGGCGGGATCTTTTGGATATGAAAAGGAACATTATGACATTAGTATGCAAATAGGAGAAGATACTTTGTTTCCAAAGATTCGTGCAACAAATTCCGAAACCGACATTGCAGCTGCAGGAACGAGTTGCCGCCACCAAATTTTTGATGGGACCAATAGAAAAGCCTTGCATCCAGTGACTATTCTAAGATCTTGTTTGAAATAGAAATGAAGGTATTTTAGAATATAAATTTTCGAGTTCAAAACTTTAAAATAAAAATAGTATCCCAAAACTTTGTAAATTGAAATTGTTTTATATATTTGGATTTTTAAATTAATTTGCATAATAAGTAAAATAAAATTGCAAAAAATACAATATATTTATTTTTAACGATAAAATTTACAACATGGCTTTCTCAAGTTTATTCAGAAAAAAGACAGTTCAAGACATTTTAAAGCAAGTAGCAAAAAATGAATCCGATGGACACGAAGCATTAGGAAAGCACTTGACAGCGCGTGATTTGACTGCTTTTGGTATTGCCGCAATTGTGGGAGCTGGTATTTTTAGTACCATTGGTAAAGCCAGTGCTGACGGAGGTCCTGCAGTAATCTTCCTTTTCTTATTTACAGCGATTGCCTGTAGTTTTGCTGCTTTTGCTTATGCTGAGTTTGCCTCAATGGTTCCGGTTTCCGGAAGTGCTTATACCTATTCTTATGTTGCTTTTGGAGAAATTATAGCCTGGATTATTGGTTGGGCCTTAATTATGGAGTACGCCATTGGTAATATTACGGTCGCAATTTCGTGGAGTGATTATTTTACGGGTTTGCTCGATAGCATGGGAATCCATCTACCTCAATGGGTTCAAATGGATTATTTAACAGCTTCGAATGGTTTTAAAGATGCGACTGCTTTGATGCAAGGAGGTAAATCTTTCGAAAATTTAAGTGCCGGTTTGCAAGCTTCTTATACTGCTTGGACAACATCGCCAACTTTGGCAGGCTTCCATTTTGTTGCTGATTTACCTGCATTGCTCATCATTATTTTGATTACGGCTTTGGTGTATCGTGGGATGAAAGAATCAAGAAACGCCAGTAATTTGATGGTTGTAATTAAATTGTGTATTGTACTTTTAGTAATTGCAGTAGGTGTTTTTTATGTAGATACTGCCAATTGGCATCCATTTGCACCCAATGGAGCAGCTGGTGTTTTGAAAGGAGTTTCAGCAGTTTTCTTTGCCTATATTGGTTTTGATGCTATTTCTACCACTGCCGAAGAATGTAAAGATCCTCAACGAGACTTGCCAAAAGGAATGATGTGGGCCATTATTATTTGTACCATTTTATACATTGCAATTGCATTAGTGTTGACTGGAATGGTGAGCTATAATGAGTTGAATGTGGGTGATCCATTGGCTTTTGTATTTGATAAATTACATTTAAAATGGATGTCCGGAATTATTGCTGTGAGTGCAGTTATAGCAATGGCGAGCGTTTTATTGGTTTTCCAAATGGGGCAACCAAGAATTTGGATGAGTATGAGCCGAGATGGATTGTTGCCAAAACGTTTTTCTAAAGTGCATCCAAAATTTAAAACGCCTTCTTATGCCACTGTAGTTACCGGTTTTGTGGTTGCAATTCCAGCTTTGTTTTTGAATTTAACAATGGTTACGGATTTATGCAGTATTGGAACTTTATTCGCCTTTGTTTTGGTTTGTGCCGGAGTATTGGTTTTACAGAATAAAACAGATATTCCACGCGGAAAATTTAAAACTCCTTATGTAAATTCTAAATACATTATGCCTTTTTTAATTGCCATTGGTCTCATTTATTCTTTTGGCTACAACAAAAAAGCATCTATGGATTTTTTGACCAATGAAACTCAAATTAAAAATTCGGCGGATATAATTACTTCTTTAGATAAAGATCATTTTGCCAAAGTATATGATTATTTAGTGGCTGTTGATGCTAAAAACAGTACTACTGATACACCTGATTTAGAACTTATTTTGAATCAATACCAACAAGATGATGCAAAATATGCTGCTGTAATAAAAGGCTTGCCCGTTGATGATTCTCACAAATACGAAAGCGGTTTTAGCTTGTTTAAACACAAAATTCCGATGTGGATTTTCTTGATTGTTTTATTTGGATTGACAATTTGGTCCAATAGACAGAATTTATCTTTAATTCCATTACTGGGCTTGATTTGCTGTTTGTATATGATGGCAGAATTAAGTGTTTGGAACTGGATATATTTTACCATTTGGTTGCTTATTGGGCTATTGATTTACTTTGGCTTTAGCCGAAAAAATAGCAAACTAAATTTGAAGGAAGCATAAGTTTTGCACAGTTGAAAATTATTTATTTGCCAAGAATTTATTTTAAATTCTTGGCATTTTTTTATAGTTGAAACAATGCGTTCGCTTTTAAACTTTTTAGCCACGAATTACACGAATTTACACAAATTATATTATGAATTAAAACTTAAAAAATTCGTGCCAATTCGTGTAATTCGTGGCAACTTTTTTTTAACTATATTTGAAACCAATAAAAGTACAAATGGAAAATTTACCAAAAGGAAGTCCTAAATTAATCAATGCTTGGGCATTTTATGATTGGGCAAATTCAGTTTATTCGTTAGTAATTGCCACCGCAGTTTTTCCAATCTATTATGAGTCCGTCACCAATGCGAATGACGGAATGGTAAATTTTCTGGGAACATCATTTCTTAATAGTTCACTATTATCCTATTCCTTATCTTTTTCGTTTTTGATTGTTGCTTTTTTATCGCCAATATTATCAGGGATTGCAGATTATTCAGGGAATAAGAAGAGTTTTATGAAGTTTTTTTGTTACTTGGGATCGTTGTCTGTAATGAGTTTGTTTTTCTTTAAAGGACAAGACACATTGTGGATTGGAATTCTGGCAACTATTCTGGCAAGCATTGGTTTTTGGGGAAGTATCGTTTTTTACAATTCATATTTGCCTGAAATTGCTTTCCCGGACCAACACGATCGAGTTAGTGCAAAAGGATTTATGCTTGGTTATGCAGGTTCTGTAATTTTGCTGGCTTTTAATTTGACAATGGTAATGAAACCTGAATTTTACGGAATCACTGATCCTACATTACCTGCCAGGATTTCATTTTTATCCGTTGGAATTTGGTGGATGGGTTTTGCACAAGTTACCTTTCATTTTTTACCCACTAATATATTCAATAAAAGACCCAGAAAAGATTTTATTTTTAAAGGGTTGAGAGAACTAAAAGTGGTTTTGCTGAGTTTGAAAAAACTGACTTCTTTGAAACAGTTTTTAATCGCATTTTTCCTTTACAGTATTGGAGTTCAGACAATTATTCTATTAGCTGGAATATACGGAAAAGTAGAGTTAGGGATTGAAACCAGTCAATTAATCATCACCATTTTATTAATTCAATTGGTGGCCATTTTTGGAGCCTTTCTTTTTTCCAGAATTTCCGAAAATATTGGAAACATTAAAACCTTAAAATTGACCATCGCTATTTGGGGATTTATCTGTTTTGCTGCGTATTTATTAGATAAGGATAACAAATATATCCATTTGCAATTTTATGCCCTTGGGGGAATGATTGGGATGGTGTTGGGAGCTATTCAGTCCTTGTCCCGTTCTACTTATTCTAAATTATTGCCTGAAACCGAAGATCACACCACTTACTTTAGTTTCTTTGACGTTACTGAAAAAATTGCTATAGTTTTAGGAACTTTTATATTCGGTTTTGTGGGTTCTATAACGAATTCAATGCGGAATTCTATTTTTATTCTGGCGGTCTTCTTTTTGCTGGGCTACATTGTTCTTAGTTTTATGAAGAAAATTGAGCATGTTAAATAATAGTTTGCCAATTTTTTAATTTCAATGAAAAGTAACTTCTAGCAATTCATTTAAACAACAGCTATTCTTTTCCAAATTTAGACTTTACAATTTTAATTGGACAATTGAAATAGATTTCGATGCCACACTTTAATAGGAATAATCTATTTTAGCTTGGTTTTTGGCATAATGATTGTCAGTTTTTAATGTTAAGCGAATATTATGCATCTTACTTCGATTTTATTGAAATTTATAGTACTGATGCCTTATATTTGTTAGATTAATGAATTTATTTAATGACAAAAAGACTCAAATAACAAATGTCGCAACATAAAATACTTACTATTGACAATCTGTCACTTCAGGAATTCGATACTGAAACTGATTTAATTCCATTATTGACACCGGAAGATGAGGAAGAAATGAATAACGAAGAATTGCCGGATTCATTGCCTATTTTGCCTTTGCGAAATATGGTTTTATTTCCTGGGGTGGTGATTCCCATAACTGCCGGACGCGATAAATCTATAAAACTGATTAATGATGCATATGCCGCCGGAAAAATAATTGGCGTCGTAGCTCAAAAGAATGAAGATGTTGAAGATCCTACTAAAAATGACGTACATACTATAGGAACTGTTGCTCGAATTTTGAGAGTTCTAAAAATGCCTGACGGAAATGTCACGGTTATTCTTCAAGGTAAAAAGCGTTTTCAATTGGATTCCGTAATTACGGAAAGCCCATATCTTACTGCAAATATCAAAGATATTCCTGAAAAAAGACCTGGAAAAGAAGATACAGAATTCATTGCAATTCTTGATTCTATAAAAGAATTAGCCATTCAAATTATTAAAGAAAGCCCTAATATTCCAAGCGAAGCTACTTTTGCGATTAAAAATATTGAAAGCCAATCGTTTTTAATCAATTTTGTTACTTCAAATATGAATCTATCCGTTAAGGAAAAACAGGATTTATTATCGATTAGTGCTTTAAAACAAAGAGCGCTTGAAACGCTTCGCTATATGAATATTGAGTTTCAAAAACTCGAATTGAAAAATGATATTCAGTCTAAAGTTCGTTTTGATTTAGACCAGCAGCAACGGGAATATTTCCTTCATCAGCAAATGAAAACCATTCAGGAAGAATTGGGTGGCGTTTCGCAAGAGGAGGAAATGGACGAAATGAGCGTGAAAGCTAAGACCAAAAAATGGGACGAAAAAACCCAAAAACATTTCGAAAAAGAATTGTCTAAAATGCGCCGAATGAATCCGCAAGCACCTGATTTTGGTATTCAAAGAAATTATCTGGACTTGTTTTTAGAATTGCCTTGGAACGAATATTCCAAAGATAATTTTGATTTAAAACGTGCCCAAAAAATTTTGGACAGAGATCACTTTGGATTAGAAGATGTTAAGAAAAGAATGATTGAACATTTGGCAGTGTTGAAATTGCGAAATGATATGAAATCCCCAATAATCTGTTTAACAGGACCTCCTGGAGTGGGTAAAACTTCCATTGGAAAATCTGTTGCCGAAGCTTTGGGTAGAGAATACGTGAGAATTTCTCTTGGCGGTTTGCGTGACGAAGCAGAAATTCGAGGCCATCGAAAAACTTATATTGGTGCGATGCCGGGACGAATTATTCAAAGTTTGAAAAAGGCAGGAACATCGAATCCAGTTTTTGTTTTGGACGAAATAGATAAATTATCAAACAGTCATCAAGGCGATCCATCATCGGCATTATTAGAAGTTTTGGATCCGGAACAAAATAATTCCTTTTATGATAATTTCCTTGAAATGGGTTACGATTTATCAAAAGTGATGTTCATTGCCACGTCAAATAATATGTCCGAAATTCAACCAGCCTTGAGAGACCGAATGGAAATCATAAAAATGTCGGGTTATACTATCGAAGAAAAAGTAGAGATTGCCCGTCAGCACTTGCTTCCAAGACAATTGAAGGAACACGGTATGACTTCTAAAGATTTAGTTGTCGGAACAAAACAATTAGAAAAAATAGTCGAAGGTTATACTCGTGAATCCGGTGTTCGTGGTTTAGAAGCTAAAATTGCGCAAGTGATCCGTAATGCGGCCAAATCCATTGCGATGGAAGAGGAGTACAACAAGAAAGTAACCACCGAAGATATTGTAAAAATTCTTGGGGTTCCAAGACTGGAAAGAGATAAATATGAAACCAACGACGTTGCAGGTGTTGTTACTGGCTTGGCTTGGACAAGTGTTGGCGGTGATATTCTTTTTATAGAATCTTTGATTTCTCCGGGAAAAGGAGGGATGACTATTACAGGTAATTTAGGTACTGTGATGAAAGAATCGGCAACAATAGCTTTGGAATATATCAAAGCCAATGCAGAATTATTAGGCTTAAATCCGGATATGTTGTCAAAATACAATATCCATTTGCACGTTCCCGAAGGCGCAACCCCAAAAGATGGTCCGAGTGCAGGAATTGCTATGCTGACTTCATTAGTTTCAGTACTTACACAAAAGAAAGTGAAAAAAGGTCTAGCGATGACAGGTGAAATTACTTTACGTGGAAAAGTATTGCCAGTAGGCGGATTAAAAGAAAAGATTTTGGCAGCCAAAAGAGCCAATATCAAAGAAATTATCCTATGCCACGAAAACAAAAGCGATATCGACGAAATAAAACCCAAATATATTGAAGGATTAACGTTTCATTATGTGAAGGAAATGAGCGAGGTTTTGAAAATTGCCATCACCAATCAAAAGGTGAAAAACGCAAAAGTATTATAAACAAAGCTTTTCAATGCAATTCAATTCCATCCTGAAGCAACAGGATGGAATTTTTATTTGATTTAGAATTTGGATTGAAACTTCATAAGGAAAACAAGAATTTTTACCATTATAATTTTATCTTCGCATTTGCGTTTTACTATACAGAATACCCATTTCAAGTATGCAAAAAAAACTTTTAATTCTCTTTTTATTTTCGGTTTGCACTGTGTCTTACAGTCAGATAGGAGGTAAGTATATTTATCAGTTTTTAAACTTGGTTACATCGCCAAGACAGGCAGCTTTAGGCGGTAAGACGATTACAATTTATGATGATGATGTGAATCAGGCCCATTTTAATCCTGCTACTATAAACCCGGAAATGGATAATCATTTGGCTTTAAATTATGGGAGTTACTTTGGTGAAGTGAGTTACGGTACGGCTTCTTATGCTTATACTTATGACCGTCATTTGCAAACTTTTCAGGTGGGAATAAATTATGTAAATTATGGAAAATTCGAAGGTTATGACGAAAATGGTCAGGCCACATCTCAATTTACCGGTAGTGAAACGGCGCTTTCATTTGGATACTCGTACAATGTTCCCTATACAAATCTTTTTATAGGAGCAAGTGGAAAATTAATTTCTTCAACTTTAGAAAGTTATAATTCAATAGGAGGAGCGGTCGATTTGGGAGCCATTTATATAGATGAAGCAAACGATGTCAATTGGGCTTTGGTAGTTCGAAATATTGGAACACAATTTACAACTTATAATGGTATAAGTGAAAAACTGCCTTTGGAAATAATGGCCGGAGTTTCTCAAGAGCTGGAAAATGTGCCTGTTAGATGGCATCTTACCTTGGATAATTTGCAGCAATGGAATATTTCTTTTACCAATCCCAATCAGGCACAAACATCACTTGATGGAAGCACAACCGAGAAGAAAACATCTGTCTTTGGTAATGTTTTACGTCACACGGTTTTTGGAGTAGAGCTATTTCCAAAAAAATCGTTCAATCTGAGATTGGGATATAATTTTAGAAGAGCCGAAGAATTACAGGTGCAAGATATCCGAAACTTCTCTGGAATTTCTGCAGGGTTTGGACTGAAATTTAACAAAATAAAATTCAATTATTCATATTCAAGATATACCTTAGCGGGAAATACGAGTTTGTTTGGTTTAACTATTAACTTACAATAATACTATTTTGAATAAAAAAATGACTATTGCAATTGACGGATTTTCATCTACAGGGAAAAGTACTTTGGCTAAGGAATTAGCTAAGCATTTGGGTTATGTTTATGTCGATACAGGAGCAATGTACCGTGCAGTAGCTTTTTTTGCAATGCAAAAGGGGTATATTGGTAAGGATTTTTTTGATAAAGAATCCCTTATTAATAGTCTGCCTTTCATTAAATTAGTTTTCAAATTTAATACTGAATTGGGATTTGCTGAAATGTATTTGAACGATGTCAATGTTGAGAAAGAAATACGTACTATAGAAGTTTCCAGTTATGTGAGTAAAGTGGCTGAAATTTCGGAAGTACGATCAAAACTAGTTGAACAGCAACAGGAAATGGGTAAAAATAAAGGGATTGTTATGGATGGAAGAGATATTGGCACCATAGTTTTTCCGGATGCTGATTTAAAAATATTTATGACGGCTAGTCCATTAACTCGAGCCCAAAGGCGATTTAAGGAATTACAAAAAAAAGGAGATAATGTGACTTTTGATGAAGTCTTAAAAAACGTCGAAGAAAGGGATTATATAGACACACATCGTGATGATTCTCCGCTAGTTAAGGCAAAAGATGCAATTGAATTTGATAACTCAAATATTTCGAAACAAGAACAATTTGAAAAAGTATTAAAATTAGTCAACATTTAGAATTGTACTTTAGTTTTAATAACTATTTAAGCCTCGCTATTTGCGAGGCTTTTTTTATATATAAATTTTTTGCACAAAAACATAGAATCTCCCGATATAAATGTAAGAAAATTATATAATTTAAAAAATATATTGTGTATTTCATCGATTATATTTGTCGTTTAAACGATAAAATATCTATATTTATGCAATAATTAAACAAGTTCATACAGAATTAACCCTAAAGAAGTTTGCCCCACAATCTACTTTAAACTTAAACTACTTTTTATTATGAAAGCAAAATTACTTCGTGTATTATTGCTAGTTGCAATAGTATTCACAATGAATTCATGTTCATCTGATAGCTCAGAGAATCCTACTTCTTCGGCTTCTACCCAGAAAGCAATGCCTTATACTTATAATTCATCAGAAATTGAGACTATGACTTTGATAAATAATTATAGAGTTAGTATTGGTTTAAATGAATTAAAACAAATTAACCATATTTCTTATAAGTCTGAAGAGCATGACAACTATATGATTACAAATAACGTGGTTAATCACGATGATTTTGTTGCCCGTTCTGAAAATATTATGGAAGTCCTTGGGGCTAAAAGTGTAGCTGAAAATATTGCTTATAATTATAATTCTCCACAAGCTGCATTAGATGCTTGGTTGAATAGCCCAACTCACAAAGCAAACATCGAAGGCAATTTTACACATTTTGGACTTTCTATAAGAGTTAATTCTGACGGTAAAAAATATTACACAAATATCTTTGTAAAAATATAAATAAAGTTTGTTTTTAATTTAGAAGCTGCCTTAAATAGGCAGTTTTTTTGTTTAATACTTTCCGTTTTATATGCTTATAGCTAATTAACTTCCAGAATAGTATTCAATTATTGTACAATTATCATTTGCATCTTCTAAGCTTAAAATTACTGTAGATATCGACTTTGAAAAATAAGTATGAATTATAGAAACATTAGAACAAAACATTTACAGTTCTTTCTAATAAATAGAAAACGATACTTTTGCGATTGTTTGCAACTTATTAATTTCAATAACTGTTGTGTCCTTTTCTATATATTATTTAAGCTTTAGGAGTTATATAAACAACAAAAAAACATTGTATATTATTATTATTTTACTCCACAATAAGTTTTGAATATTTGGCTTTTCAGTCAAGTCATTAAGAAAGCAACTTTAGGGGATTTTACTATTTCGAAATTTCAATATGAGTAAATTCAGATTGTAAAAATACTTTTATAGATATATTTAAAAATATTTTTTATAGACTTATAAATTATTTATTAAATGCTTTAATCTCTGGTTGTTGTTTGTTAAGATCGATTGATATATACATTGCTTTAATACAATAAAAAAAACCTCGAAAGTGTATACTTTCGAGGTTTATAATATTAATTTAAATTTAATTTTTAAAGACCAGTAATAATAAATTCGCTACGTCTGTTAAGCTGATGTTCTGCTTCGGTACATTTTACATCATCGGAACATCCGTTTACTAGTTGCGTTTCACCATAACCTTTACCAGTTAATCTGCTAGGATCTACTCCATTTTTCACCAACCAGTTTATGGTTGATTTTGCTCTATTATCAGACAAAACTTGATTGTATTTAAACGTAGCACGGCTATCTGTATGAGAGCGAATATCGAGTTTCATAGTTGGATTTTGATTCAATACATCCAATATTTTTTCTAAATCCAATGCCGCTTCAGTTCTTATGTTGTATTTATCTAAATCGAAATAAATCATTTTAATACCAAAACATTTTCCTAAATCATCACCCACGGCCACTTTGCAGGCTTCTTTTTCCAAAGCAATCGGCAAATTAGTTCTTCCGTTGTTTTCCATAGCAATGGTCACTTTCTGTTCTTTGGTGGTGTAATCCATTTTAGCAGCTCTTACATTATAGGTTTTACCACATTCCACGGCAAAAGTATAATTTCCGGAAGGATCAGTAACGACAGTGTTCACTAAGTTGAATTCACTGTCAAATAAGCTAATTTTTGCATCAGGCAGTATTTGTGCTGTGGTCAAATCGGTAACAGTACCATACAATTCCTGTTCACATTTAAGCCTTCTGATTTCTAGGAATTTATAAATATCATCAAATCCCTGACCACCACCTCTGTTTGAACTCACAAAACCTTTTCTGGATTTGGTATCAATCAGATAAGCAAAATCATCTTTAGGTGAATTCACACCGTCTCCAAGATTTTGAATATCACCAAAAGTTCCGTCGGGGTTAATTTTGGATACAAAAACATCCATACCACCTAAACCAGGATGTCCATCTGAGGCAAAATAAAGTTCATTTTCATCAGTAACAAGAGGAAAGCTTTCCTTTCCTTCGGTATTGATTCCATTTCCTAAATTTTCGGGAGTTCCAAAACTACCGTCTTCATTAATTTTAACTTTGAATATATCTGACTGACCTTTTGTTCCAGGCATATCGGACACAAAATATAATGTTTTTTCGTCAGGACTTAATGCAGGGTGAGCTACACTGTACTGATCACTATCGAAAGGTAATTCAGTTACTTTAGTCCACTCATTGTTTTCAAAAGTGGCTTTGTATACTTTTATTAAAGTAATCCCATTACCGTCTTTCCCTTTTTTACCATCCAGATAGTTATTTCTGGTAAAATACATAGTTTGTCCGTCTTTTGTAAAAATAGCACTGGATTCATGGAATTTAGAATTTACTTTTTTTGCAAGTTTGCTCACTTTTCCTGGAGTCATATCTTCACCCAAATCTGTAACATAAAGGTTGGTAAAGCTTTGATTGGTCCATTTGTGTTCTCTATGCATTAAGCCTCCTGTATCTCTTGACGAGGTAAAAACAAGTTTATTCAAATAGAATGCGCTTCCATAATCGGAATATTTAGTGTTTATTCCGGCATCTTCAACTTTGTATCTGCCTGAATTTACCTTGATTCTATCGAGATAATTTTTGTTCTTTTCGTAAAGATTGGCTCTTTTATCATTTCCGGCTTTCTGGTGGAATTTTTCCAACATCTCGTTTGCCTTGTCGGTTTGACCAACGGCTTTTAGGGATTGGGCATATCGATAGAAATATTCAGGTTGCTGATCCGGAGCCATAGCAAACAACTCATCATACCATTTTGCAGCTTTATCTAGCTCGCCATTGAAATAATACGAATTACCAAGTTTTTGGAACATATCTTCTGATTTGTAACCTTTCTCAGCCACTCTTTCATAGGTTTTAATGGCGTCGATGTAGGCAAAGCTGTTGTATTTCTTATCGGCAGCAGCAAGTTGCGCTTTTTGTGCATAACTGTTAAATGAAAAAACACTTATTATCGTTATGTAAAGGAGTATAAAATTTTTCATAATAATTGTTTTTAGAAGAATCTAGGAGTTGTGATTTTTTGGATGTTGTTGAATAATTCATAACGCAGGAATATTTCGTGAGAACCAGAATTATAGTTTTTTAAATTGGTAGTTTCCTTGTCATATCCATATCCAATATATAAACCATCAGAAACTTGAAAACCAACCATAGCACTCATAGAAGCACTCCATCTGTAAGCAACTCCAAGCATAAATTTGTCATAGAACATAAAGTTTCCAGAAATATCCACCTGAAGCGGAGCACCTTCCACCATTTTAGTCAAAAGGGCGGGTTTAAATTTCACTGTATTACTCAAGTCAAAAACATACCCAGCGATAAGATAATAGCTTATTCTTTCCTTGAAAATGGCCACTTCGTTGTCGTTATAGCGATTGGTTTCGATAAAATTTGGAACTGAAAAACCAACATAAGCTTTATCTGAATGCAAATAAAGTCCAGCTCCAATGTTAGGAGTGAATTTGCTGTAATTTTGCAAACTAGGGTCAGCAGCATTTACAGGATTTAATTTGGAAGCATCCAAATCAAACAAATTAGCTGTTGCTTTAATACCAAAAGAGAGTTTCCAGGTTTCAGATGTTTGGATAGTATATGACAAATCAGCTGAGATAGCATTCTCAGTTGTAGGCCCAATTTTATCATTAATTAATGAAACACCCAATCCCAGATTGCTGTTGTTCAGTGGGGTATTGACAGACACCGTATTAGTAACGGGGGCTCCGTCTAGCCCAACCCATTGTGTACGATGCAGGGCAAACATACTCAAGGCTCCTCTCGACCCTGCGTAGGCAGGATTGACATTGATTGTGTTGTACATGTATTGTGTAAATTGTGCATCTTGTTGTGCATAACTTAACACTCCAGTAAACATCAAAGCGAATAATAGTATTCTTGTCTTCATTTAGTTTGTGTTTAAACCCGGGAGGTTTATTTCCCGGGAGTTAGATTTGAGTTAAATTTATCTTGAAAGGTATATAAACCCGTCTTTTCTATTCATTTGGATATTTCCAGTTCCGTCAAAAGATTCATAATTCACTATGTAATAATAGGTTCCAGTAGGCAAACCATCAGATTTGCTTATTGTTGTTCTTCCTTTTGAATAACCATCAAACACATTACTTGTGTTATTATATTTAGTGGTTTCGAAAACAAGTATTCCCCAGCGGTTATATATTTCAACAGAAATACCAGAAGGATAACAAATATTGTCTTCAACACCATCAATGGTAAGAGTATCATTGATACCATCCCAATTTGGAGTAAAGGCTTTGTGAACCACTATTGCTTCGCAACCTAATACTTTACAATCGAAGTTTACATTCATATTTATTTTTACACTCAAAGGACAAGTACCATCAGTTACTTTGTATTCAAAAACATAATCACCAACCGCCATATCAAGAGGAGACAATATGCTTCCTTGCAAATGTCCGGAATTATTTACATCTATCCAAGTACCATTTGTAGGAGTTCCAACAGGCAACAAAGTGTTTAAGTCTATAGGTGTTGAGTCAGCATTACAAGCGGAACTAGGGATTACTGTACCAGCATTTGCAATGGTCACATTCACTGTTTGAGTGAATGTTGATTTGTTTCCACAAGCATCAGATACGTTCCATTCCCTCACAATTGTATAGGATGTAAGCGTTTGGTTGATTATTTTTTCTGTATAAACAGCAGCATTAACAGCCGAACAATTGTCAACAAACACTAACTCAGGTTTAGCAGGTACTGCATCACAATTAACAGCTACAGTAGAAGGAAATGATGTGGTTGTAGTTGGACCAGTTGTATCTGTTACACTAATAGTTTGCGAAGCTGTAGAAGCATTTCCACAAGCATCCGTAGCAGTCCAAGTTCTGGTTACAGAATAAGAACCTGCACAATTACCATTGGTAGTTACGTCAGCCGAAGTCAAAGTAACAGCACTTCCGCAAGCATCCGTTGCTGTTGCTATTGCAAAAGCAGGAGTAGCAGGACAAGAGATAGTTGAAGGCGCAGGTAAAGCTGCGATAATTGGAGCAACAGTATCTGTTACATTGATAGTTTGCGAAGCTGTAGAAGCATTTCCACAAGCATCCGTTGCAGTCCAGGTTCTGGTTACAGAATAAGAACCGGCACAAGTACCATTAGTAGTTACATCAGCCGAAGTCAAAGTGACTGCACTTCCACAAGCATCCGTTGCTGTTGCTACTGCAAAAGCAGGAGTAGCAGGACAAGAGATAG
>Ga0315270_10000803_pt1 | contig 16873 bp, 12 predicted proteins | sample C1_bottom_MG_FD_204932 | JGI IMG/M metagenome (GOLD analysis project Ga0315270, IMG submission 204932) | Sediment microbial communities from Yellowstone Lake, YNP, Wyoming, USA - C1_bottom | ecosystem: Environmental > Aquatic > Freshwater > Lake > Sediment | place: USA: Wyoming | collected...
GGCCCGCGGGGGAACAGACTCGAGACGACCAGCACGTGCGGATACCACTCGAGCATCACGCTGGGATAGTAGGTCAGCCAGATCGCGCCCTGAGTCGGTGTTCGACCGTCGGAATAGTCGAGCACGACTTCGTGCCACTTCTTGTAGACGTCCGAGCCCGGCCGGCCGAGCACCTTGCCACCCGGCGTGGCGATGCCAACCGTTTGCACCGAGTAGTCCGACCCCATCTCCCAACGCAGGTCGTCGCAGGTCACGAAATTGCCCAACCCCGGGTGGAACGGACCGACGTGGTAGTCCTCGAGGTAGACCTCGATGAAAGTCTTCCAGTTGTAGTCGCACTCGTGCAAATAAACCCGATCCAGCGCATAGCCGCTGAAGTCGAAGTCCGCCTTCGGGCCCAGGCATCCAAGCTCGCTGGCGACGTCGCGTGGGCCTGCCTCAAACAGCAGCCCGTTCCAGCGTTGCAGCGGATAGTTCTTCAGGTTCAGGCAAGGGTCGACTGGAAAGTGCGGCGCTGCGATCAACTGCCCGCGCGCCGAATAGGTCCAGCGGTGCAACGGGCAGACGATGTTGTTGCCGGTGCTGCCTCGGCCGTGCAACATCACGGCTTGGCGATGCCGGCAGACGTTGGAGATGAGTTCCACGCCGTGCGAGGTATGCACCAAGGCCCGCCCTTCGCCCTCCTGCGGCAGGGCATAGTAATCGCCAAGCGCGGGAACACTCAATTCGTGCCCGGCATAGCGTGGCGCATGCTGCAGCACCCGGACGCGTTCGCAATCGAACAGCGCTGCATCAAAGTAACTCGACACGCCGAGCTGCGAGTGGCTGCAGCCCAGCGCGCCAAGGCCGATGCTCAGGTCGGACATGATCAAGGGGCCCTCTGGAAGGATCAAATCGACGAGCCCTGACCAGCCTTGGTATCGGCCGACTCGCCCAAGACGGGCGCGGGCCCGCTATCTTAGCGGCGAGATTCTCAACCGGCGACGCTCGCAAACCCGGGCTTGCCTCGTGGAATCGGCCTGCTGCGTCCGCCAGACCTGCACTGCAAAGGCCTGACTACAATTGGCCCGGACATGCGAATGGCAAGAAGTCACAACCCAGCGGCCAGAGATTGAACAAAATCCGCTGCTCAGCGTCGCCGATGTCTTCGGTCATCGACTCATCGCCCGGGAAGGCGCATGAAAGCTGGGTTTTCTCCGAGACGGACACCGACGAGATCTGCAGACATGCGCAAAGCGGGGCCTCGAATTGAAATTCTTTCCTGACCAGGGCGATGAGCGGGTACGTCGTCACGGCGCACGCCCCGTGCGTCTTCGCGGCGTGCTCGCGCCTGTCCGGGAAATGCTTGATCCGCAGATGCTGCTTGATCCACCTCAACAAACGGGTGCTGCGGTCCTACGGGTTGGAGTAGATGTGCCGGGCGTCCGTGGCGCCAAATCGGCCGCCGGCACGCGCCAATGCTCGCGAATCGACGCGGCCGGGCTGGTTTAGCGAGACAGTCGTGGCAAAAAAGAATCATGCACCGGCCACGCCCGCATCGGCAGAGATGAGCTATGAGGACGCGTTGGCAGAGCTCGAGCGCATGGTTGCATCGATGGAAGGCGGCCAGTTGCCGCTTGACCGACTGATGCAGACCTACGAGCGAGGGGCTGAACTGCTGCAACTTTGCCGTTCGCGACTCGACGCGGTCGAGCAGCAGGTGAAAGTTCTCGAGGAAGGCCAGCTCAAGCCCTGGGCCGCGTCATGAATCTGGGCGATTTCGATCTCTGGATGAAGGCGGAGTTGAACGCAGTCGAGAGCGCATTGCTGGCCTGGGTGCCGCAAGAAGCCCCGGCCGGCCTGGGACAGGCGATGCGCTACGGCGTGCTTGACGGTGGCAAGCGGCTGCGTCCATTGCTCGTGCTCGCCTCCAATCAAGCCGTGGCTGGGCTGCGCGAGGCTGCGTTGCGTGCGGCCTGTGCGGTCGAGCTGATTCATGCCTACTCGCTGATTCACGACGACATGCCGTGCATGGACAACGACATCCTGCGGCGCGGCAAGCCCACCGTGCACGTCCAGTTCGGCGAGGCGCAGGCAATGCTCGCGGGCGATGCGATGCAGGCCCTGGCGTTCGAAGTCCTGACACCCGATTGCGGAGTCCCGCCTGCGTTGCAGGCGCGCCTGTGCAGCTTGTTGGCGCGCTCGGCGGGGTACGCCGGCATGGCCGGCGGGCAGGCGATCGACTTGGCGAGCATCGGCATGCCACTCGACGAGCGCTCGTTGCGCAACATGCATCAACGCAAGACCGGCGCATTGCTGCGTTCGAGCGTGCTGATGGGCGCGGCTTGCGGCAATCCGACCCCTCGCGCCTGGACCGCACTCGAAGCCTATGGCGAAGCGCTTGGCCTGGCGTTTCAGATCGTCGACGACATTCTCGACACGACGCAAGCCTCCGCGACACTGGGCAAGACTGCGGGCAAGGACTTCGACGACAACAAACCCACCTATGTCACGGTGCTCGGCCTTGACGCGGCGCGGCGCCGCGCCGACGACTTGCGCGACCAGGCTCAGGCCGCTTTGGCCCGCAGTGGCCTGACCGATGCCGCCTGGCTCAGCGTGCTTGCCGACAAAGTGGTCGATCGCGACAGTTAGGATGCCGGCATGCTCATGAAACACTCGTTGCTGCAAACGATCGACTCTCCGGCCGATCTGAAACGCCTGAGCCGAGCCGAGTTGGGTCAATTGGCGAATGAAGTGCGGCAGTTCATGCTGCACAGCGTATCGCAGACCGGCGGCCACCTGGGCTCGAACCTGGGGACGGTGGAACTGACGGTGGCATTGCACTATGTCTTCAATGCGCCGCACGACCGTCTGGTGTGGGATGTCGGCCATCAAACCTATCCGCACAAGATCCTGACCGGCCGGCGCGAGCGCATGGGGACGTTGCGTCAACTCGGTGGTATTTCCGGTTTTCCGAGTCGCACAGAGAGCGAATACGACACCTTTGGCACGGCCCATTCGTCGACCTCGATCTCGGCGGCGCTGGGCATGGCGGTGGCTGCGCGCATGAAGGGCGAGGACAGGAAGACCGTCGCGATCATTGGCGACGGCGCGATGTCGGCGGGCATGGCTTACGAAGCGCTGAACAACGCAGGCGTATCCAACGTCGACATGCTGGTCATTCTGAACGACAACGACATGTCGATCTCGCCGCCGGTCGGGGCGCTGAATCGCTATCTGGCACGCCTGATGAGCGGCAAGTTTTATGCAGCCGCGCGCGACACTGCCAAGTCGGTTCTGAGAAACGCGCCACCCCTGTTCGAACTGGCGCGGCGCTTCGAGGAGCATGCAAAGGGCATGGTCGTGCCCGGCACGATCTTTGAAGAGCTTGGGTTCAACTACGTCGGGCCGATCGATGGTCACGACCTCGATTCATTGATTCCGACGCTCGAAAACCTGCGTGAGTTGAAGGGGCCGCAGTTCCTGCACGTCGTCACCCGCAAGGGCTACGGCTACAAACTCGCCGAGGCCGACCCGGTGGGTTATCACGCGGCTTCAGGCAAGTTCGACCCGGAAGTGGGCTTTCAGAAGCCCATGCAGCCGCCGAAAATCAGTTTTACGCAAGTATTCGGCCAGTGGCTGTGCGACATGGCCGAGGCCGACGAGCGGCTCATCGGAATCACGCCTGCAATGCGCGAAGGCTCAGGCATGGTCGAGTTCGAAAAGCGCTTTCCGCGCCGCTACTACGACGTCGGCATTGCCGAGCAGCACGCGGTGACGTTTGCCGCCGGGCTCGCCTGCGAAGGCCTCAAGCCCGTGGTGGCGATCTACTCCACATTCCTGCAGCGCGGCTATGACCAGTTGATCCACGACGTGGCGATCCAGAACCTGCCGGTGGTATTTGCGCTCGATCGCGCCGGCATCGTCGGCGCCGACGGGCCCACCCATGCCGGCGCCTACGACATCGCCTATCTGCGCTGCATTCCAAACATGAGCCTGCTCACTCCGGCTGACGAAAACGAATGCCGGCAGGCGCTGTACACCGCGTTCCTGCAAGACCGCCCGGTTGCCGTGCGTTACCCGCGCGGCAGCGGCGCCGGTGTGCCGATCCAGGCCGAGATGGTGGCATGGCCCTTCGGGCGCGGTGAAACGCGCCGGCGTGGCAGTCGGATCGCGATCCTGGCATTCGGCACTGTGCTCTACCCGGCGTTGACGGCGGCTGAGGCACTCGATGCGACGGTGGCGAACATGCGTTTTGCGAAACCACTCGACGACGCATTGGTGCTCGAGCTTGCACGCACGCATGAAGCCATCGTCACGCTGGAAGAAGGCTGCGTCCAGGGTGGCGCCGGGAGTGCGGTGCTCGAGGTCTTGGCGCGTGCGGGCCTGCTCAAGCCCGTCTTGAATCTGGGACTGCCCGACGTCTTCATCGATCATGGCGATCCCGCCAAATTGCAGGCGCGTTGCGGCCTGGACGCGCCGGGAATTGAACGTGCCATCGTGGAGCGCTTCGGCCCCAGGCAGCCCGTGCTGCGTTCGGTGGTGAATCACTGATCCCGCGCCGCCCCATCGGCTGAATGCCCTTGCGGCTGCGCGAGGCACCGCTTGCTGGCACGATGACGCCCGCCACCCCGCTGACACCACGAACCCTTCATGACGATGCTGAAAGACATCCAGCACATCCCCGATACCCAAGGCGCGCGCGACGAACGCCATGTGGCGATTCAGCGCGTCGGTGTGCGCTCGGTGCGCTATCCGATCAGTTTGCGGATCGCCGGCGGCGTAGCGACCAGCGTTGCGATGTGGGATCTGGACGTGGCGCTGCCTGGCGAGCGCAAGGGCACGCACATGTCGCGCTTTGTAGCGTGGCTCGATGCCCTGCAGGAGCCGGTCGATCTTGCAGGCCTGCGAAGGGAACTGGGCGGGATGCTGCAGCGGCTTGCGGCCACCGAGGGCCGAGTCGAAGCGCGCTTCCCGTTCTTCTTGCGCAAACGCGCCCCGGTGTCCGGTGTGCAGAGTCTGCTGGAGTACCAGGGTCGTTGGATCGCAGAGCAGCGTGATGGGGCGACGTCGATCTGGGCCAGCGTGACCGTGCCCGTCAAGTCGCTGTGCCCTTGTTCAAAAGAGATCTCCGAGTACGGGGCCCACAACCAGCGCTCGCACGTCGAAGTCTGCGTCGAACTCCTGGGTGAAATTGGCTGGCAAGAGTTGGTGCGCTTTGCCGAAGACAGCGCTTCGAGCGAGATTTGGGCTTTGCTCAAACGGTCGGACGAAAAGTGGATTACGGAGCGCGCCTACGAGAATCCGAAATTCGTGGAAGACATGGTTCGAGACGTGGCACTGCTGCTCAACGCCGATCCTCGCGTGGGACGTTACCGCGTCGATGTCGACAATATCGAATCGATTCACAGCCATTCCGCGGTGGCGAGCATCGAACGCGGCCCGCTGCCGCCAGGTGTCTAAGCCGCGCCTTCGCCGCTGGCCTGGCGATCAGGCGAAAGCAGCGGACCCAGCCCGAGCAGGGCCGGGTCGCCGCGACCGCGGCGCAACAGCACGGCAGCGCCGGAGCTGAGGTCGACCACCGTCGTCGGCAGCATCGAACAAGCGCCTGCGTCGAGCACGGCCTGAATGACTTTTTGGAAGCGGTTCCGAATCTGGTGGGCGTCGTTCAGCGGTTCGGTTTCACCAGGGGCGATCAGCGTCGTGGCCAGCAGCGGCTGGCCCAATTCCGCGAGCAGTTGTTGTGCAACCTTGTGGTCCGGCACGCGCAGGCCGATCGTGCGCCGAGACGGGTGCGACAGGCGGCGTGGCACCACCTTGGTGGCTTCGAGAATGAAGGTGAACGGCCCGGGTGTGCCCAGCTTGAGCAAGCGGTACTGTCGGTTGTCGACACGCGCGTACATCGCAAGTTCGCTCAGGTCGCGGCACAGCAGGGTCAGGTGGTGCTTGTCGTCGACACCTCGAATCCGGCGCAGCTTTTCCGCCGCGTCCTTGTCGTCGAGGTGGCACACCAGGGCGTAGCTCGAATCGGTGGGAATCGCGGCGATGCCACCGCCGTGCAAGATCTGCGCGGCTTGTCGAATCAGCCGGGGCTGCGGATTCTCCGGGTGGAGTTCAAACAGTTGCGACACCGGTCGATTGTCGGCCGTGTTCGATCACGGTCCAGGCGCGAAGGTGCATCTGTGCCCGGGCGATCTGTTTGGGCGAGCCCGGCGTCGGACTCATCGGCCAACGATGCGGCGCTTCGTTGCCGATCACCACGGAGTCGATGCGCCCGTGCACAATCCTATGAATATGGCGCGGGCGAGCCACCCCCAAGGTTCAGTCACGCGTGGTACAAGGCGCAATCGGAGTGGTCTGGAAGTTGCCCGGGCCCGAGACTGCCTCACCGCGCGCAACGACCGGGATTGGAGGCCGCGCAAGGCACCGAGGTGCATGAGCGTGTACGCTTTTGAATGTGCGCGCGACAGATGCGGAAATTGGAGCGAATCGATGAAGCGACTTTTCCCCGCGCTTGCCGCGGCGGCCTGGGCCTTCGTCGCCGGCCATGCGTTCGCCGCCGACGAGTTTCTGGATCCCGAAGTGGCGTTCAAGCTGTCGGGTCGCGCTCTGGACGCGCAGCGCATTGAGCTTCGATTCGATATCGCGCCGGGCTACTATCTGTACGGCGACAAGTTCAGCGTCGACGCCAGCTTACCCGGAGTGAAGCAGGGTTCGCTGCAAGTTCCCAAAGGCAAAATCAAGTACGACGAGACTTTCCAGAAGGACGTCGAGACCTTTCGCGACAGCGTCACGCTGACGCTGGCGCTCGCGGATGTCGTGTCCGCACCCGTGAAACTGACGGTGGGTAACCAGGGCTGCGCCGACAAGGGCCTTTGCTATCCACCGACGCAGCGCGCTTTTCGGGTCGACCCGGGGCAGGCTGGCGCGTTGTTGCGGCTGAAGCTGCTGAACGAGGCTCAAGCTTCGAGCTGGACGCCGCTGCCCGTGGCCGCCGCCGGGAGGGCGGGCGCCGCGATGCCGGAGGTGGGCTCGAACGGAACGGGGACCGAACCCAGCGGCTTCGCTGTGGCGCTCGAATCAAGGAACCTGCTGTGGGTGGCGGGAGCTTTCCTGTTCGCAGGTCTGCTGCTGTCGCTCACGCCTTGCGTGCTGCCGATGGTGCCGATACTTTCGTCGATCATCGTCGGCCAATCCGGCGCGCCGACGCGCGGGCGGGGCTTTCGGCTGGCCCTTGCCTATTCACTCGGCATGGCTGTGGTCTATACGGCGTTTGGCATGGCGGCCGGGCTGCTCGGTGAGGGTCTGGCGGCGGCGCTGCAAAACGCCTGGGTCCTTGGAGGGTTCGGGCTGCTGCTGATGGTTTTGTCGCTGTCGATGTTCGGCGTGTACGAGCTGCAAATGCCGTCCGCCGTGCATTCACGCCTGGCGCAGGCGTCAGGGCGTCTGCAGGGTGGCCGCTATGCCGGCGTGTTTGCGATGGGCGGGCTGTCAGCGGTGATTGTCTCGCCCTGTGTCGCTGCGCCGCTGGCCGGCGCGCTGGTCTATATCGGCCAGACCCGCGATGTGGTGCTCGGTGGCGTGGCGTTGTTTTCAATGGCCATCGGCATGAGTGCTCCATTGCTGTTGCTCGGCGCTTCGGCGGGGCCGATGCTGCCTCGCGCTGGCGAGTGGATGCAGCGCGTGAAGCACATCTTCGGTTTCCTGCTGATCGGGGTTGCGCTGTGGATCGTCGCGCCGGTCTTGCCTGCATGGGCCGCGATGCTTGCGCTGTCTGCCCTGCTGCTGGCCTGTGCGGTTTACCTGGGTGCGTTCGAGCGGCTCGAACACCCGATGACACCAGGCGCAGCGTTCACGAAGGGTGCTGGAATCCTTTCCGCGGTCCTGGCTGCGCTGCAGCTTGTGGGTGTGGCATCGGGGGGGCGAGACATCCTGCAGCCATTGCTGCATCTGTCTGCTGCGCGAAGTGCTCTGGGTTCGCCGGTTGCCGCGCGCAGGTCGGATCTTGTCTTCCAGCCCATCGCAAACCTGGAGGCGCTGGATGCGGCGCTCAGAGCTTCGAACAAGCTCGTGATGCTTGACCTTTACGCCGACTGGTGCGTGTCGTGCAAGGAAATGGAGTCGTTCACATTTACCGACGCATTGGTGCAGCGCCGTCTCAGCGAAATGACACTGGTGCGAGTGGATGTGACGGCCAATTCCGCGGATGACAAGGCCTTGATGCGGCGCTTCGGGTTGTTTGGACCGCCGGCGCTGTTGTTCTTCCGGCCCGGCGGCGCGGAACTGGGTGCAGCGCGTGTCATTGGGTATCAGGATTCAACAACATTCCTCGCGCACCTGAACCGCCTGGAAGAGGGCGCGGGAGCGGCGAAACTGAGTCAGCGATGAAAGATTGATCGGGCCGAATCAGCCCTGATAGTCGCTGACGGGTGGGCAGGTGCACGACAGGTTGCGGTCCCCCCAGACGTTGTCCACCCTCGCCACCGGCGACCAGTATTTCGACTGGCGCAGCGATGCCAGCGGATAGGCCGCCTGCTCGCGCGTGTAGGCGTGGTTCCAGGGATCGACGAGCAGGGCCTGCGCGGTGTGCGGCGCGTTCTTCAAGGGGTTGTCGTCGCGTGGCCACTGGGCTGAGGCGACGCGCGCGATTTCGCCGCGAATCGAAATCATCGCGTCGCAAAATCGATCGAGCTCGCGCAATGACTCGCTCTCGGTGGGCTCGACCATCAACGTGCCGGCCACCGGAAAGCTCAAGGTGGGAGCGTGGAATCCGTAGTCGATGAGCCGTTTGGCGACGTCCTCGGCGCCAACGCCCGTCGCGTCCTTGAGTGGCCGAAGATCGAGAATGCACTCGTGCGCCACGCCTCCGCCTTTGATTCCTTCGATATTGCAGCTGAAGTGGACTTCGTAGTGATCGGCCAGGCGCGCGGCAAGATAGTTCGCGCACAGGATCGCGGATTCAGTGGCACTGCGCAGCCCTTGTGCACCCATCATTCGCATGTACATCCAGCTGATGGGCAGCACGGCCGCGTTGCCCAGCGGCGCCGCCGAGACCGCGCCGATTCGCTTCGGATGGTCGATTCCGCCCGTGCGGTGGCCCGGCAGATAGGGCACCAGATCATCGACGACACAAACCGGGCCAACCCCGGGCCCACCACCGCCATGAGGAATGCAAAAGGTCTTGTGCAGGTTCAGGTGGCTGACGTCGCCACCAAACTCACCCGGCGCTGCAATGCCCACGAGTGCGTTCATGTTGGCGCCATCGACATAGACCCGGCCGCCGTGGCGGTGCACGATCGCGCACATTTCCTTGACTTGCTTGTCGAACACGCCGTAGGTCGACGGGAACGTGATCATTACCGCCGCCAGGCGGTGGGCGTGTTCCTCGCACTTCGCGGCAAGATCGTCGAGGTTGACGTTGCCTGAGTCGTCACAGCGCACCACCACCACCTGGAACCCTGCCATCTGCGCACTGGCCGGATTCGTGCCGTGTGCGGACTCCGGAATGAGGCAAACGGTACGGCCGGATTCGCCGCGTGCCTCATGCCAGGCTTTTATGATCAGCAAGCCGGCAAATTCGCCCTGTGAACCTGCGTTGGGCTGAAGACTCACTCCGTGGTAGCCGGTTGCCTGGCACAACCATGCCTCAAGCTGCTCAGCAAGCGCGGCATAGCCTGCCAACTGGTCGGCGGGAGCAAAGGGGTGCATTCCGGCAAACTCGGGCCAGGTGACGGGAATCATTTCACTTGTCGCATTGAGCTTCATCGTGCACGAGCCCAGCGGGATCATGCTGCGGTCCAGCGCCAAGTCTTTGTCGGCCAGGCGCCGCAGGTAGCGCAACAACTCCGTCTCGCTGTGGTAGCGATGGAAATTCGGGTGTTCGAGGAAGGCGCTCGTGCGCAACAGCGAAGGTGGAATCAGCGCTTCGACGCCGGCTTCAAAAGCCGCCCATGATTCTTGTGGGCGTGGGGTCTGGCTGGCTGCGCCCGGGTCGCGAATCGAGAACACGTCATCGAACGCCGCACTCAGGGCGTCGACGTCGGCGCGCGTCGTGGTCTCGTCAAGCGTGATGGACAGGCTTGTCGGCGAAACCCGGCGCAGGTTGTAGCCCGCGTTCAGCGCAGACTGCAAGACTGCGTCGGTGCGCTGACCGGTTTCGATGAGCAAGGTGTCGAATCCGCTTTGGTTGGGCAAGTCAAATCCCGATCGGCGCAGCCGCCCACACAGGATCGCCGTGTAGCCGGCGACACGCCGCGCAATCCGGCGCAAGCCGTCGGCACCGTGGTAGACGGCGTACATGCTGGCGACGACGGCGGGAAGGACTTGCGCGGTGCAGATGTTGCTGGTGGCCTTTTCGCGGCGAATGTGCTGCTCGCGCGTTTGCAGCGCCAGGCGAAACGCGGGCGCACCCTGTGCATCGACGCTGACGCCGACCAGCCGCCCTGGGAGCGAGCGCTTGAATTCATCTTTGGCCGCAAGGTAAGCGGCGTGCGGACCGCCGTTGCCCATGGGCATGCCGAAACGCTGCGTATTGCCCACGGCGATGTCGGCGCCCAATTCGCCGGGGGGCGTCAACAGGGCCAATGCCAGCAGGTCGGCCGCCACGATGGCGATAGCGCCGTGTTGGTGCAGGGCCTTGATCGGCAGGCGCAAGTCGTGCACCGTGCCAGTCAGGCCGGGGTACTGGAACAGCGCCGCAAACACCTCAGCCTGGCTGGCCGAATCGGCGGGGCCGACCTGCACCGTGATGCCCAGGGGCCTTGCCCTCGTGCGCACGACTTCTATCGTCTGCGGCAGCACGTCGTCGGCAATGAAGAAGCACTTCGCCCGTGATTTGCCGACGCGTAGCGCAAGCGCCATGGCTTCCGCGGCGGCGGTGGCTTCGTCCAACATCGACGCGCCGGCAATCGCCAGACCCGTCAGGTCACACACCATGGTCTGAAAGTTGACCAGGGCCTCAAGCCGCCCCTGTGAAATCTCTGCCTGATAGGGTGTGTAGGCCGTGTACCAGGCGGGGTTTTCGAGAACGTTGCGCAAGATCACACCCGGCGTATGGGTGCCGTGATAGCCCTGACCGATGCAACTCTTCAGGACGCGGTTGCGCGCTGCTATCGCTCGCAGTTCGTCAAGGGCAGCGGCTTCGCCGATGGGTGCGGGCAAGGCCATCGCCGTTTCTCGGGCGATGCCGGGCGGGACGATGGCGTCAATCAAGGCCTGTTTCGACGCAGCGCCGATCACGGACAGCATGCGACGTTCATCGGTCGCATCGATGCCGATGTGGCGCGCTTGAAACTCGGTCGGATTCTCCAGAAACGACAGGGAATTCGCAGTGGGCATCTGGATCGGATTGTTGACGACGCCCAGTCAAAGGTGTGGCGTCCCGAGGACGAGCGTATCAGGCCTTCTTGAGCAGCGCGTCGTACCCTGCACCGTCCAGCAGCTCCTCGAATTCCGCCATGTTGTTCAAGTGAATCTTGAAGAACCAGCCATGCCCAAGCGGGTCCGAGTTTGCAAGTGACGGATCACTGCGAAGGCTTTCGTTGACTTCGACGACTTCGCCGCTGACGGGCATATAGAGGTCGGCCGCGGCCTTCACCGATTCGACGACACCGACAACGTCGCCGCGATTCAACGTTGTGCCCACCGCCGGCAGGTCGACGAATACGACGTCGCCCAGTGCGTCCTGGGCGTGATGTGTGATGCCCACGGTGGCCGCCTCATGGTCTTCGATATTGATCCATTCGTGGTCGGGGGTATACATCGTCGTCATTCACTGTCTCCTTTGTTGTCAGCCGCGAAAGTATCGATGCGGTATGAACGGCAGCGGGGTCACGCGCATGGGCTGCGCCTTGCCGCGCACGTCAGCGTAGAGTTCGTGTTTGGGTGCTGCGTGATTGGCCGCGACATAGGCCATCGCGATCGGGTGGTTGACGCTGGGCGCCAATGTGCCGCTCGTGACCTTGCCGAGTTTGTGGCCCTGCGCATCGTGAAGCACGGCGCCCTCGCGTACCGGCACTCGCTCAAGCCCCAGCAGGCCGATGCGTTTGACGGCGGTGCCGCGCGCAAGTTGACCGCCTAGAACATCCGCTCCCGGGTATCCACCCGGTCTTGCGCCGCCGGGGCGGCGGCTCTTCTGAATGGCCCAGGCCAGGCCGGCCTCGACGGGCGTGGTGCCGGTGTCGATGTCATGCCCGTAAAGGCACAAGCCGGCTTCCATGCGCAACGTATCGCGGGCGCCGAGCCCGGCGGGTTTGACCTCGGGCATGGCCAGAAGCGCACGCGCCAGGGCCGTCGCCCGATCGGCGGGCACAGAAATCTCGAAACCGTCCTCGCCGCTGTAGCCGCTGCGCGTCACATGGCAGGGCGACCCCAGCAGGTCGACGCTCATTCCCGACATGAACACCATGCGGGAAACCGCCCCGTTGAGCCGGCTCAGTGCCGCGACGGCCTTTGGCCCTTGCAAGGCAAGCAAGGCGAACTGCGGAGTCGGCTCGACCGTGCACTGTTGGCCGATGTGGGTGATCAGGTGCTGGATGTCGGCATCCTTGCATGAGGCGTTGACGATGAGCAGCAGGTCGGCATCGCGTCGCGTGATCATCAAGTCATCGAGGATGCCGCCGTTGGAATTCGTGAAGTACGAGTAGCGCTGCTTGCCAACGCCGAGGTCGAGCACGTCGGCGGGCACAAGGCATTCGAGCGCTTTCGCCGCGTCATTGCCGATGAGGCGAATCTGGCCCATGTGCGAAACGTCGAACAGTGCAGCTGAGGCGCGGCAAAAGCGATGCTCGGCAATGATCCCGGCGGGGTAACTCACAGGCATCGAATAGCCGGCGAACGCCACCAGCTTGGCACCCAGTTCACGGTGCAGGTCGTGCAGTGGCGTGGTCAGCAAGTCGGTGTCGGACAAGGTAAGTCTCCTGTCGGAGCGTGCCCTTGGGCACTCAGCGCAGCGGCGTCAATTCAGTGTAGCAGCGGTGGTTTCGATCGGCGTCTGTGGGCGCGACTCTGATAATGGCGCGCATGACTGGATCTCCCGAGTGGCTGCGCGTCGAATCGCTCGACATGGAAGCGCAAGGCGTGGCCCGCAACGCACAAGGCAAGGTGGTGTTCATCGAAGGCGCATTGCCGGGAGAAGAAGTCACGGTCAGCGTCATTCGACGCAAGAACCAATGGGAGCAGGCAACACCACTGGCCTGGCGGCGAGAGAGCTCGCAACGCGTCACGCCAGCGTGTCCGCACTACGGCACCTGTGGCGGCTGCAAGATGCAGCATCTGCATGTCGGCGCCCAGCTGGCGATCAAACAACGCGCACTGGAAGACACCCTGTGGCACATCGGCAAGGTGCGTGCTGAGCGCATGCTGCGGCCGATTGAAGGCCCAACCTGGGGCTATCGATTTCGTGGGCGCTTGTCGGTGCGCTACGTCGTCAAGAAGGGCAAGGTGCTGATCGGGTTTCACGAACGAAAGTCGAGTTTCGTTGCCGACATGGGCAGTTGCGAGATCTTGCCTGCGGGATTGAGTGCACTGCTGCTCCCCCTGCGCGAGCTGATTTCGGGAATGGACGAACGTGACCGGCTGCCGCAGATTGAATTCGCCCTCGGCGACGCAACGACTGCCCTGGTCTTGCGCCACCTTCAGCCCTTGGGCTCGGCCGATTTGGAGCGGCTGCGTGCATTCGGTGCCAGGCACCACGTGCAATGGTGGTTGCAAGCGAAGGGCCCGGACAGCGCTCAGCGCATGGAGGGCGGCGATGCAGCGCTGGCCTACAAGCTGCCCGAATTCGGCATCGAAATCTGTTTTACGCCGACCGACTTTACCCAGGTCAATTCGCAGATCAACCGGGTCCTCGTCGAGTCTGCGATTCGCCTGCTCGACCCGCAGCGAAACGAGCGCGTGATCGATTGGTTTTGCGGTTTGGGCAACTTCACGCTGCCGATCGCGACGCTCGCGCGCGAGGTATTGGGTGTGGAGGGCAGCGACGCCTTGGTGCAACGTGCGCGGGACAACGCCTTGCGCAATTCGCTGCAGATGCGCTCGAGCTTTGTCGCGCGCAACCTGTTCGATCTGTCAGCGGCCGATTTGGCTGGTTTCGGTCATGCCCACAAGTGGCTCATCGATCCGCCCCGGGAAGGCGCCTTCGCCCTGGTCAAGGCCTTGGCCGACTTGCATGAGAACCCACCCGGCGCTGACGGCGAGGGCCTGCCGCAGCGCATCGTTTACGTCAGCTGCAATCCGGCGACGCTTGCCCGCGATGCGGGTTTGCTGGTGCATCGCGCCGGCTACCTGTGCACCGCGGCCGGGGCCATCAACATGTTTCCCCACACTGCGCATGTGGAAAGCATCGCCATGTTCGAGCGCGGCAACGTCGCGCCTGAGCCGTCAAGGCAAGGCGCGCCAGCTCCGCATGCGCCATGAAAAATGGGGCCCGCAGGCCCCATCGCTGTTTCCGGTATCGCGCTTCAATCGTTGTTCCCACCCGCAATGCCCAGCAGCGCGAGCAACGACTGGAACACGTTGTACAGGCTGAGGTAGACGCCCAGCGTTGCGGTGATGTAGTTGGTTTCTTCACCGTCCTGAACGCGCTTCAGGTCGTACAGGATGAACGCCGAGAAGATGCCGATGGCCAGAACCGCGATCGTGATCATGAGCGCGCTCGACTGCAGGAAGATGTTCGCCAGGCCGGCCACGAGCAGCATGATGGCGCCGATGAAGAGCCACTTGCCCATTGCCGTCAGGTCGCGTTTGATCACCGACGAAAGCGTCGCCATTCCCAGGAAGATCAAGCCGGTGCCGGTGAAAGCCGTCATGATCAAGCCAGCACCGTTGGACAGGCCAAGCACGGCGCCGATGAGTCTGGACAGCATCAACCCCATGAAGAAGGTGAACCCGAGCAGCACGGGAACGCCGGCCGCGGAGTTCTTCAGTTTCTCGATCGCAAAAATGAAGCCGAAGGCGCCGACGAGGAAGACGATGGCGCTCATGCCGACGCCCATGCCACGCACGAGGCCGGTGGACACTCCGAGCCAGGCACCGACGACGGTTGGCACCATCGACAGCGCGAGCAGCCAATAGGTGTTGCGCAAGACGCGGTTGCGTTGCTCAACTGAAACGCTGCCATCGAAACTGGCAGGGTAAGCAGTTTGCAGGTCTTGATTCATGGAACCTCCGGGTTGAAAACAATAGGCGGTAAGAGCCCGAATCGAAATTCTAGTTCCCAAGTGAAGTCAACGGGAATTTCGAGAAACCCCGCCAATCGCGCGCCTCGCGTTTCCGCGCAGCGGCCAAAATCTGCGCGCCGGGGCTTGCAGCGGCCCGGAATCGCTCGGATGGTGGCGTGAGAGCGCCCGGATCGCGCGAGGCAGTGCGTGCTTGTCGACGCTCGCGTGCAAGCGCAGCGGGTGCGTCGAATATACTTTCGGGGCTTACCTGCAACCATCCTCGCCCAGCGAAACTCGCCGCAGTTTCCCGCTCGGAGACTCCCCCAACAGGTTTCTTCCGTCAGCCTTTGCCACACGGGGCAAAGCTGGGTGTGCACACGAACGGAGAGCCCGGTGCCGCTGAATTTGCTGTCCCCTCAACCCCTGGCGATCCTTGCACTCGCGGATGGCACGATCTTTCGGGGGATCTCGATCGGTGCGGCTGGCCGCACAGTCGGGGAAGTGGTCTTCAACACAGCGATGACCGGCTACCAGGAGATCCTGACCGACCCCAGCTACTGCCGGCAAATTGTGACGCTGACCTGCCCGCACATAGGCAACTATGGCGTCAACGAACAAGACATCGAATCCTCAGGGGTTCAGGTGGCGGGCCTTGTGATCAAGGAACTGCCCGTTCTGGACTCCAACTTTCGTCGCTCGATGTCACTCGCACAGTATCTGAAGGATCAGCAGACCGTCGCCATCGCTGGCATCGACACCCGACGCCTGACGCGGCTGCTGCGCAGTCAGGGTGCGCAAAACGGCTGCCTCCTGGCTTTGCCGCCGACACGGGAGCTTGCGGCCGAGCATGTCGACGAAGCCGTTACCGCAGCCAGGTCGGCGCCGAACATGGCGGGCCTCGATCTTGCGCGTGTGGTGAGTTGCTCAGAGTCCTTCGAATGGCGTGAATCAACCTGGACGCTTGAACAAGGTTACCGGCAATCGGCGGCAGCGGCAGAGCTTCATGTGGTGGCGTTCGACTTCGGCGCCAAACGCAACATCTTGCGCATGCTGGCAAGCCGCGGCTGCCGCGTCACGGTTGTGCCGGGGCAGACCTCGGCAAGCCAGGCGCTTGCGCTCAAACCCGACGGAATATTCTTCAGCAACGGGCCAGGCGACCCCGAACCCTGCGGCTACGCGATCGACGCAGCCCGCACCCTGATCGATCGGGCGGTCCCGGCTTTTGGCATTTGCCTGGGCCACCAGATCATGGCGCTCGCGTCGGGTGCGCGGACCTTCAAGATGAAGTTCGGGCACCACGGAGCCAACCACCCGGTCAAGGACCTCGATACCGGCAAGGTCTGCATCACGAGCCAGAACCACGGTTTCGCCGTTGAAGCGACCTCGCTGCCCGCGAGCCTGCGGCCCACGCATGTCTCGCTGTTTGACGGTACGTTGCAGGGTCTGGCACGCACCGACAGGCCGGCGTTCAGCTTTCAGGGCCACCCCGAGGCGTCGCCCGGACCGCATGACATGGCGTACCTGTTCGATCGATTCGTCGACTCGATGCAGTCCGTCAGCGCGAATGCGAAGCGAGCGCGTCATGCCTAAGCGCCACGACATCAAATCAATACTCATCATCGGCGCAGGGCCGATCGTCATCGGTCAGGCCTGCGAGTTCGACTACTCCGGCGCCCAGGCGTGCAAGGCGCTGCGCGAAGAGGGCTTCAAAGTCATCCTCGTGAACAGCAATCCGG
>Ga0315270_10000806_pt1 | contig 16837 bp, 16 predicted proteins | sample C1_bottom_MG_FD_204932 | JGI IMG/M metagenome (GOLD analysis project Ga0315270, IMG submission 204932) | Sediment microbial communities from Yellowstone Lake, YNP, Wyoming, USA - C1_bottom | ecosystem: Environmental > Aquatic > Freshwater > Lake > Sediment | place: USA: Wyoming | collected...
CCCGTTTACGCTGACCGTTCCCTCTTTGCAGGGACAGTACAACTTGAACTTGTGGCCCTGGCGGCGAATGCGCCACCCCTTTGATTCAAGATCCTTTAAAACGTCGTAAACGACTGGTGGGACTTCCCGCCGCACTTTATATGCAGCCACCCACTCACCTGACATCGTTTACCATGATTTCAGTATCCGGTCAGAGTTTTATAAACGCAACCGAATAATGAAGCCTGGCGTGTCTTGCTGGTCCTTTATGTTGATGACCCCAACTTTGCAATTGGTCGCTTGCGACTGCGAACACTAAGCCTTGATGCGTTCGCCCGTGGGGTCGAAGAGTGGGTCTTTTGCGATGGTGCCTTGGATCCATTCGCCGAAGATTTCGATTTCTACTTTGGTGCCTGGTTCAGTGTTTGCGATTGGCAAGTACGCGTAGGCGATCGACTTCCCGATTGAGTGTCCCTGGCCGCCCGATTTAACTCGTCCGATTACTTCTCCGTTGTAGCGGACGGGCTCATTGCCAAGGGCGACGCGGGTGATGTCATCGATCAAGATTGCACGGAGTCTCCGAGTAACGCCATCTTTCTTAATTGCTTCTAGCGCTTGCTTGCCAACGAAGTTTTCCTTTTTGGTTAGTGCGACTGCAAAGCCAAGTCCTGATTCATAAGGATTGGTCTCTGAGTTAATTTCGCCAGCCCAGGCGCGATAGCCCTTCTCTAACCGGAGAGTATCGATTGCTTTGTAACCACAAGGAACTAGATCGAATTCTTTTCCTGCTTCGATGAGGCTCTGCCAGAGACTGAGTGCATATTCGCTACTGCAGTAAAACTCCCAGCCGAGTTCGCCGACGTAAGTGATTCGGCTGGCGCGTGTTGGTACATCGCCAATCGTGATCATCTTCGATGACATGAATGGGAATGCTTCATTGCTGACGTCTTGTGGTGTTACAGATTCCAAAATCTTGCGAGCATTGGGACCCCAGAGTCCGATACAAGCGAATCTTCCTGTGACATCTTCCAAACTCACATCATCGAATTTCAACTCGCGACGTTGTTTCTTGAGCCAACCAAGATCGTGAGTACCGAAAGCAGTTCCGGTGACAATTAGGAATGTGTTCTCGTCGGTCTGTGTGATGGTGAAGTCGCACTCGATACCGCCACGTTTATTGAGTGCTTGGGTGTAGACGATTTTCCCAACGCCTTTGACGACATCGTTTGCGCAGACGGTCTGTAAGAACTCTGCTGCTCTTGCGCCTTGTACTTGGAACTTTGCGAAGCTCGATTCGTCAAAGATGCCTGCAGTTGTTCTGGTGGCGTGATGTTCGGCAGCTATCGCTGGTGACCAGTACTTGCCAGCCCAACCATTTGGCCTTAGTGCCTCACTCGTGGTGCTCGCGCTGGCATTGCTGTCGTAGAAGTTGACGCGTTCCCAACCGGCCTTCTCACCAAAGGTGGCGTTGTTTGCTTTATGCCACTCGTAAACAGGAGAGACTTTTAATGGACGAGCGCTCTGGCGTTCTTCGCCTGGGTAGTGGATGTCGTAATAGGTTTCGTAATTTTCGACGGTGCGCTTGAGAGTGAAACTCGGCGAGTTATATTGTGCGCCGAAGCGGCGGATGTCCATGTGCCAAAGATCCATTGTGGGTTCGCCCGCGATGATCCATTCGGCCATGACTTTGCCGATGCCGCCAGTGCCTGCGATGCCGTGGGCACAGAATCCGGCAGCGACGTAAAAGCCGCCGACCTCGGTTTCGCCAAGGCAGAACTCGTTGTCTGGCGTGAAGCCTTCTGGGCCGTTGATCATTGTGCGCACGCCCACCTCGCCAAGTTTTGGCACGCGGCGTTGGGAGTTCTCGACGATCTCTTCGAAGCGATCCCAATCTTCAGGCAGCAAACGTCCGTTGAAATCTTTAGGGACTTGGTCGAACTTTGTTTCACTCGCAGTCCACGGCTTTGAATCGCGCTCGTAGCCGCCCATGACTAAGCCTTGAACTTCTTGGCGGAAATAGACGAGCAAGTCTGGGTCGCGAAGGGACGGCATTGTCGTCTCGCTTCGCTCCATGAACGAATCAGTGACAACGTATTGGTGACTCATCGGGATGATTGGGATGCGTACGTCGACTAGCCGTCCGATTTCGGGCGCGAACATGCCACCACAGTTGACGACGATCTCGCACTCGATATCGCCTTTATCGGTCTGGACTTTTTTGACGCGACCGTTCTCTGTGACGATTGCCAGGACGCGAGTATGGGTGAAAATCTTCACTCCATCTTTGCGGGCGCCGTTGGCTAGCGCGTGGGCAAGTTGTGATGGGTCTACTTGGCCGTCGGTGGGCAAGAAACAGGCGCCGACAACGCCCTCGGTGCTCATTAGCGGGAAGAGGTCTTGGGCTTCTTTTGCGGAAATTTCGTGGAGGTTCAGATCGAACGTTCGGGCCCAGCCGATCTGGCGTCGGATCTCTTCCATCCGCTCTTTCGACGAGGCAAGTTTGATGCTGCCGCATTCATTCCAAGTTGGGGGCGTGTCGGTTTTCTGTAATTCGCGGTAGAGCTCGACTGAGTACATATTCATTTTTGTTAGCGTCGGATCGGCTCTTAATTGACCCACCAGGCCCGCTGAGTGGAATGTAGATCCACTGGTGAGTTCATTTCGGTCTAAGAGGACAACATCTTTTTCACCATATTTGGCTAGGTGATAGGCAACTGAGGTACCGCCGACGCCACCGCCGATCACAACAATTCGTGCCCGCGTTGGCAGGTCTTTACCCGAGGTTGAAGAAATCTCGTCAGCTATTTTGGAAAAGCTATCGCCGTTAGACATGAGAGAACGCTACCCTGCGCAGATGGACATTGGGGACGAGTACGCAGAGTTGCTTGATCTCGTGCCGGCCCTTCAAGGCAATCGCGTTGTTACCGAGTTATTCGGCGGTCTGACGAATCGAAATTTGAAGATCGACGTCGGTGGCAAGTCTTATGTCGCCCGTATCTCAACTAATGAATCTTCATTGTTGGCCATTGATCGCGACCATGAATATGAGAACTCCAAACGCGCGGCTTTGGCTGGGGTCGGAGCACCGGTCGTCGATTATGTTCCTGGGCGTGGAATCCTAGTGATCGATTTTTTGCCGGGCCGAACTTATGGGCCTGGCGATATTGGTAACGTCGATAATTATCCAAAGATGGCAACCGCATTGCGAGCGCTGCATTCGGGACCACGCTTTGTAAATGATTTCAATATGTTTGAAATTCAGCGCCGGTACCTAAATGTTGTTGAAGCACATGGCTTTAGATTGCCAATGCGCTATCTCAGTTTTATGCCACAGGTGAAAGCGATTCGGCGGGCACTTGAGGTCTTGGATGAAGGAACTGTTCCTTGCAATAACGATTTATTGCCTGGCAATTTCATGGACGATGGCCAGAAGGTTTGGCTGATCGATTATGAGTACTCGGGCAATAACGACCCATGTTTTGAGTTAGGAAACATGTGGGCTGAAGCGTCGCTGCCACCGGAGAATCTCGAGGCGTTAGTTCACGCCTATTACGGCGAGCACCGGCCAGAGAAGATCGCCAGGGCCCGATTGTTGGCCCTTGTTGGCAAGTATGGCTGGACCCTTTGGGCTTCGATCCAGGCCAGCGTTTCGCCGCTGGATTTTGATTTCTGGTCTTGGGGGATGGATAAGTTCGAGCGGGCCTGTGCCGAGTTTGATAGCGCCGAGTTCGAGGGCTGGCTAGACACCGCCGCTGGCCGTTAGACCGTCCCCCCTTTTCGCCGAGTGGCGGGGTTGCTCACCTCGAGCGGCGGGGTTGCTCACCGCCAGCGGCGGGGTTGCTCACCTCCAGCGGCGGCTTGCCTCACGTCGAGCGGCGGCTTGCCTCACGTCGAGCGGCGGCTTGCCTCACGTCGAGCGGCGGCTTGCCTCACGTCGAGCGGCGGCTTGCCTCATGCCCAGCGGCGCCTTCGCTCGGAGATTATGTGCGCAGACTAGCTTCGGCGAATTTGATCATTGCCTTCGCCCGTCTGATCGCAGATTTAAGTTCCACGGCTGTCACATGAATGACGCCGTAGTGAGCGGTGTCTTTTAAATCAAGGAGTTGACTTAAGTTCTTAGCGGCTTCCGGTCCGCCGAATGCGCGCTTGGCTGTGATCACATTTACTTGTGCGACCCTCGGCTTTGGGATTCATGCCGTCATCTCAACAACGTCCAGAATGTGGCCCCCCATGAGAGAGATCGCATCATTTCGTAACGACTCGACGATTGGTTCTTCTCTTGCAATCATGCTTACCACCTGGGATGGAGTTGCCTGAATAAAGCTGACGGAGTTACCTGACCATCGACGAACTTGAGTGCCTAATTCGACAATTTGATTGCTCCACTGGCTATCTTCATCCGAGACTGATTCAGGACGAACAACAAAAATGTCGATGTCAGATTCGAGATCCCCATCGCCTCGAGCGGCCGAGCCAAAAACCGCTGCGGAAACTGGCCGAATTTTCCACTCGTCCATTGCCGCGCTAATGCGTTCGAATAGTTTTCCGCGGAGATCAATTAGTGCGAGCACCGCAGGCGCAACAACATGATCGCGATTGAGCGAGTAGAGATTTGAATTTCCTGCTTCTACAACATCGATGATGCCGTGCTGTTCAAGGCGCTTGAGTACCAAGAAAACCCCAGCCTTGCTGCCAGAAGTCACGAGCCTGCTTATTTGATTTCCAGTAAGCGGCATAGTGGTCCCAGCGAGAACAAGTAGCACTGGGACATCAAGCGTCGGCGCTAGTGCTCGCGCTGGTGAGGTTAAATCCATGTCTGCCCTCCTCATACTGATTGTCCAGAATACTAGACAACTGTCCAGAATACTAGACGAATATCTAGCGGTGAGCGAAGCCGCCGCTCGGGGTGAGCGAAGCCGCCGCTGGGCACATGACCGTCCCCTTCAGGGCTGCTTGTGCCAGTTAATGTTACAAATTGATAATAATTCACAAAAGACCGTTGTAATTTGTGGGGAACACCCCTAGGTTCCGGATATGAGCACTGATCTTCGTCGGCGATCGATCCTGTCAATGCTTGCAAGAGACGGGGAGGCTCGAATCTCTACGCTAGCCAAATCGTTCCGGACCTCCGAAATGACGATTAGGCGCGACCTTGAAGCCCTTGAACTTGAAGGTCTAGCCAGGCGAGTTCGTGGAGGGGCGATTCCGTCCATCAACCGTTCCTATGAGCCACCGATAGCCCTTCGTGCTGGCGAGGCGCAATCAGCCAAAGAACGAATTGGGCGAGCGGCGGCGGACCTTCTTAGAGATGGCGAGACGGCAATCATTGACGTTGGCACGACAACTTTGGAGATGGCCAAAGCGATAAGCGGCCGACAAGCGTTGACTGTGGTGACTTCGAGTCTGCAAGTGGCCGTCGAATTATCAAAACGACCGGAAATTCGCACCTTGGTCAGCGGTGGATTGGTCCGGCCAGGCGAGATGAGTCTGATCGGCGCTCGTGCCGAAGAATCTTACGCTGACCTCAACTGTGATTCAGTTTTCTTAGGTGTTGCTGGTATCTCGCCGGAGAAAGGCCTGACCGAATACAACCTTGATGATACTCGAGTGAAGCAATGTGCAATTCAAGCCGCACAGCGGTGCATTGTTCTTGCTGACGCCACGAAATTAGGCCGAGTCGCCTTCGCGACGGTTGCCTCGATCAGCCAAGTAGATGTGTTAATCACCGATGCGCTTCCAACCAATCCAATCGTTCGTGCACTTGAAGATGCGGATGTAGAAGTAATTCACGTTGAACCTGAAATGCAATCAATGAGCAAGGAGAAATAATGAGTACGCGCTTCAAGACAATTTTCCCTAAGACGGCCAAGCCACTTATTGCAATGGCACACGTTCCCCCACTGCCCGGTACTCCGCTCTACGACGAACTGCGCGGTGTGCAAGGGCTCGTCGATCAAGTTAAGCGCGATACCGAAAAACTTTTAGAGGCAGGCTTTGATGCGATTCTCTTCTGTAACGAAGGCGATCGTCCATATCAATTAAAGGCAGGACTTGAGGCCTCGGCGGTAATGGCACGCGTTGTTACCGAATGTCGGCCAACTGATCGTCCTTACGGCGTTGATTTTCTCTGGGATGCAAATTGTGCGCTCGCAATTGCTGTTGCCACCGATGCATCCTTCATGCGCGAGGTTGCAACCGGTGCCTGGGAATCGGATATGGGTCTTTGGACCCCGAATGCGGCCGAACTGCTCCGTGATCGTCGACGATTTGATCGAAGTGACTTGGCAATCTTTATGAACATCACACCAGAGTTCGCTTCGAGTATCGGGTCACGAACCGCCCCACAAGTTGCGCGTTCTACGGTGGTATCCAGTCTTGCTGACGCGATCTTGGTCTCAGGACCAATGGCCGGTTCTGAACCAGAGGTAAGTACGGTCGCTGAAGTTCGCGAGGCCGTACCAAGTGAAGTTCCAGTGCTATTGAATACCGGAGCTAAGGCCGCGACGATCGCTAAATATCTGAAGCATGCAGATGGCTGCATTGTCGGTAGCGATTTGAAAGTTGATGGTTACACCTGGAACGACGTGGACATGAACCGCGCCTTGCGCTTCGTGGAGGCCGCACGTAGTGCCTAAGTCTCGGCTCTTGCTCGGTATCGACCTTGGTTCTTCGGCAACCAAGGCGATTCTGCTTGATGCGAATTTGGGGATCGTAGCCTCTGCTTCTAGAGAAACGACACTTCATTCGTTACACGTCGGTTGGGCAGAAGCGGATCCGAAAGATTGGTGGGCGAACGTCACCCAATTAGTACCTGAATTACTACTCGCCGCTGGCGCGAAGCCGGAAGATGTGGTTGGCATCGCGACCTCAGGAATGGTGCCGGCAGTTCTCTGTCTCGACAAAAATATGGAACCACTGCGAAACGCCATCTTGCAGAACGACGCGCGCGCCTACCTTGAGATCGAAGAGTTACGTGAACTCTTAGCCGAGGTTGATCTTCTATCACTCACCGGCTCGGTGCTCACTCAACAATCGGTCGCTCCTACCGCGCTCTGGCTAGCGCGTAACGAACCTGATATTTGGGCGCGTACAAAATATTTAGTTGGCTCATACGATTGGTTAGCGATTCAACTTGGTGCTATTGCCCATGTCGAGCGAAATTGGGCGATAGAAAGTGGTCTCTACAACTGGGATGGTTCGCCAGTCGAAGAGGTCTTTGCGGCAACTGGAATTTCTTGGCCGAAACTTCTGTCAATTCATGAATCGGGTTCAATTGTTGGCGGGCAATCGTCCTTCTCCGCAGAAATGCTCGGCCTTCTTCCTGGCACTGTATTAGTAGTCGGCGGTGCAGATCACGTCCTTTCGGCCTATAGCGCCGGGTTAGTTAACGAGGGTGATTGGCTCATCAAGCTAGGCGGAGCAGGTGACATTCTTGCTGTAAGCGATGAGCGATTCTTGGATAAGAGACTCTATCTAGATGCGCACTCCATTCCAGATAAATGGTTGCCAAATGGATGTATGGCCACTAGCGGATCAGCGCTGCGATGGGAACAGACGATTCTGGGTGGCGTAGACCTTGCGCTTTTGGATAGCGAAGCAGAAATTGCCAAACCAGCAGCACTCTTGACTCTTCCTTACTTTCTTGGCGAAAAGTCACCGCTCCACGATCCAGATTTGCGTGGTGCCATTATCGGATTGCATTTGGGTACTACGCGCGGTGATCTGCACCGCTCATTCCTCGAAGCCATTGCTTATGGTTTCCGCCAGCACATGGAGATCTTTTCTAGTCGCGGCCTGCGATTGAACTCACCGCGAGTAACCAATGGCGGATCCAATTCGACGCTCTGGAAAAGAATTCTCGCCGATGTGCTAAACGTTCCATTAACTCCAATCTTTGGACACCCCGGCGCATCGCTAGGCGCAGCAGTGATAGCAGGCATCGCCACCGGTGATATTTCGAAGTGGAGTGATGTCAATAAATTCATTCAATTCAGTGACCCTATTGAGCCGAATCTTGCGAATCGCGCCATTTATGACGAACGGTATAAAAACTTTGTTGAGTTCCAATCATCGAGCAGTGAAATTTCACATGCCTTAGCGAAAAGCGGTAGACCATGAAAAAAGTTGCTGTTGTAACCGGAGCAGGATCTGGAATTGGCGCTGCGATTGCACGTGAATTGTCCAAGCGCGAATTCCACGTTGTCGTAACGGATCTAAACTTGGCAGCTGCAGAGAGCACTGCCAAGGGTTTGGTTTCTGCTCGTGCAATGAAGCTTGATGTGACAGTAGCCGCTGATTCAATTGCAGTCGCGGATTCGATAATCGCTAACGAGGGTCGTCTCGATGTCTGGGTTTCTAATGCAGGTGTTTCGAAGATGGCGCGGTTTACCGAAATCACTGAGGAGATGTTCGACTTCACAGTGGGTATCAACCTCAAAGGAGTGTTCCTTGCGGGCCAGGCAGCAGCAAGCGCAATGATCAAATTGGGCACCTCCGGAGTGATCATCAATACGGCGTCCATGGCCGGCAAGCAAGGGAAAGTCCCATTTCTTTCTGACTATGTGGCGAGCAAATTTGGCGTGATTGGTCTGACTCAAGCAATGGCATTCGAATTGGCAGCACACGGTATTCGCGTGAACAGTGTCTGTCCAGGTTATGTAGCAACACCGATGCAAGTGCGCGAGCTTGCCTGGGAAGCAGAACTCCGTGGTGCCAGCGCGGATGAAGTAAAGCGGTTATGGATTGCCGATACCCCAATGGGTCGGCTTGAAGAGCCAGCGGATGTAGCGAAGGTAGTTGGCTTCCTCAGTAGCGAGGACGCCGCGTTCATTACGGGAGAAGCGATCGCCGTCAACGGCGGCGCCTTCATGGATTAGCAAGACACTTTCCAAGCGAACTAGAGGAGATGAAATGAAAGCAATTACCCTTCGCAAGAGTGCGATCGCAGCAGGCACTGCAGCGATTCTCGCTCTTGTATCTGCCTGCAGCAGTGGCTCGACGAGCAGCTCTGCCGCCCCAGCTGCTAGTGCTGGAATTTCGGCTGATACCGCAGGTACCGTGCGAGTGTTGATGGAAGGAGTTCCTGACACCGACATCGTCAAGGGTCTTCTTGCTGAATTCAACAAGAAGTACCCGAAGATCACGGTCAACATCGAGTCAATCGTTTACGACCAAATTCGCGACAAGATTGTTGCTTCATTCCAAGCACCAACACCTACCTATGACATGGCAATCATCGATAACCCTTGGATGGGTGACTTCGCCAAGGCCGGTTTCTTGAAGCCACTCGATGATTACATCAAGAACACACCCAACTATGACTACCAAGACTTCTCTGCACCATTACGTGCGATTGGTGAAGTCGATGGCAAGACCTATGGCGTGCCGTTCTACAACTACGGTCTCGGTTTGATCTACCGCACCGACCTGTTCAAGACGGCCGGTCTAACCGAACCAACGACTCTGGCCGAATTAGCTACGGCAGCAAAGAAACTCACTACGCCAACGCGTGCGGGTATCGCGATGCAGCCACAACGTGGTTACAAGGCCTTCGAAGAGTGGGGCAACTACCTCGATGCCGCAGGTGGCTCTATCTACGGCAGCGATGGCAAGGTTCACTTGAATACCCCAGAAGCGAAGTTGGCACTCAACACCTACATCCAGATGTACAAGACGAGTGCGCCAAAGAACTCACTCAACTGGGCGTTCGACGAGGCGCTCCGTGCGGTCTCTAGTGACAAGGCAGCGATGATGGTTTCCTACAACTGGATGCTGCCTACGCTCAACAAGCAAGGTGGTCCAGCTGGAGCCCTTGCTGGCAAGTTCAAGCTTGCGACCATGCCTGGTGGCAAGCAGATTCTCGGCCTCTGGGACTGGGCGATTCCGGCCAATTCAAAGGTTTCAGATGCCGCTTGGGCTTTCATCTCTTGGTTAACTTCCAAGGAGGGTGAAGCAGCACGAGTAAGTGCTGGCGGAGCTCCGGTTCGTACGAGTGTCCTCACCGACCCTGCGGTCGCTTCGACAGGTGGTGGCGCAGATTACTTCGCAACCGTTGGCAAGATCCTCGGCAATGCCGAGCCTTTATGCCACGGCTCAAGCTGCGATGAAATGATCAACGCAGTAGGAACTGAATTAAACGCCGCTATTGCCGGCCAGAAGAGCGTCGATGCGGCGCTCTTGGCGGCCGAAACGCAAGCGAACAAGATTCAGACTCAGTAATTCCGTAACGATCTCTAGGTTCGCAAAGATAAGGAGGGGGTATGTCTTTCCGGCTACGCATGATGGCGCCGCTCTTGGCGTTGTTTGTCGGCTCAGTTGGCTACCCCCTCCTTTATGCGTTCTACCTCTCTTTGACGAGTTACCGAATCACTCATCGATGGGATACCCACCTGGTTGGTTTGCGTCAATACAACGACGTATTACATAACTCTGACTATTGGAGTGCCCTCAAGGTCACCGGTACTTTCGTATTTCTTGCCGTCACGTTAGAACTCTGCATCGGCCTGATGATCGCCCTTGCTCTGCAACGGCAGAAACGAATTCGTGATTTCACCCGTTCTTTCTTATTGACTCCGATGTTCGTGACACCGATTGCGGTCGGTCTCATGTTCCGTTTTTTGCTCAATCAGCAATTGGGGGCGCTGCCCGCGGTGCTCGGACACCTCGGGATTACCTATGACTTCTTTGGAAGTGGTAACGCTCTCTATTCGATAATTCTGATTGATACCTGGCAATGGACCCCATTCATGGTGCTCTTACTCTTAGCCGGTTTAGAAAGTCTGCCCAGACAGCCCTTTGAGGCGGCACGTGTCGACGGCGCTTCTGCTTTCTACACTTTCCGACGAATTACCGTCCCCATGTTGGCTCCCGTCCTCGTTGTTGCCGTCTTGATTCGAAGCCTGGATGCCATGAAAGTTTTCGAATACGTTTACGCAATCACTCGCGGCGGGCCCGGTACCGAGACACAGACGATTCAATACTTCACATACCAGACTGGGATTCAGTTCTACCGACTAGGTAATGCTTCCGCGATGTCATACCTCTTGCTCGCGATTGTGCTGACCATCGTAGTGTTCCTCTTCAGACGGATTGAGAGGTCTCGTCGCTCATGAGTACTCTCGTCGCTCCTCGTCCGCAGGGAACTAGGCGCCCTAACACTTGGGGTTTTGGCGGCTCGCTCTTACTTGGCGTTGCCTGTTTAGTAGTTTTCTTACCGTTCTTATGGGTGCTACTTGGTTCTTTCAAAACTGGATCCCAACTTAACGACCCAACTCTCATCACTTTTCATCCGAACTTGGCGAATTGGCGCGATGTTATAGATTCCGGCATTTTGCAAGCGGCTGGACGCAGCGCTTTGGTCGGGATAATTACGGTCTCAATCTCGGTCGTGATCGGCTCGATGGGCGCATACTCGATCAGTCGCTACAAAACTGGTGGGTCTGCGACCCGGTTTGGAATTCTTGCGGCCCAGGTTCTGCCGCCGGCGGTTTTAGTTTTCCCATTTTTAGATATGGCATTCAGGTTACGGATCAATGACACACTCGCCGTCGTCGTTATCGCACACTTAAGTTTTGTAATGCCGGTAGTCACTTGGTTTCTCATCGGTTTCTTCGATGCCGCTCCCAAAGAGATCGAAGAACAGGCGATGGTCGATGGCCTAAGCCGTTTCGCGGCGTTTCGCAAGGTCGTCCTGCCTCAAGTCGCCCCAGGGATCGGAGCCTCAGCAATCTTTGGTTTCGTTCTTTCCTGGAACGATCTTTTCTACGCACTCATTCTCGCGCCAGGAAACGCTGCAACGCTGCCAGTGCGAATTGCCGGCTTCAATACCTTCCGTGGAGTCGAGCTCGGGTCTATGTGTGCAGCCATCTTGGTTTCTATAGTCCCAGTTCTAATTGCCAGTTTTTTCATCCAACGTCGACTCGTCCGCGGTATCAGCGGCGGGGCTGTTAAGTTCTGAAAGGCGAGACCGTGACTGCTGTTCATTTGAAAAAGGTCGTAAAGAAGTACGGCGAAGTCGGGGCCGTACACGGAATCGATCTTGAACTTCAGGACGGAAAGTTCACGGTCCTCGTCGGTCCGTCGGGATGCGGCAAGACGACGACGTTACGAATGATTGCCGGACTTGAAACCGTGACTGACGGCAAGATCTTTGTTGGCGATCTAGACGTTACCGATTTGGAGCCCAAAGACCGAGATGTCTCAATGGTGTTTCAGAACTATGCGCTCTACCCACACTTAACTGTGGCTGAGAACATCGCCTTTCCGCTGATGGCTCGGGGCGCTAAGCGGTCCGATGTTCAAGGACGAATTGAGGAAGTTGCGGCGGCACTCGAGATAACGCCTCTGCTTGGTCGCAAACCTAAAGAACTCTCTGGTGGCCAGCAGCAGAGAGTTGCGATTGGCAGGGCAATCGTCCGTCAGCCCAAGGTTTTTCTATTCGATGAGCCTCTTTCAAATCTTGATGCAAAACTGCGTGTTGAGATGCGAACTGAGTTACTTCGTCTACAACGCCAACTAGGCACGACTGCCGTTTATGTAACTCACGATCAAGAGGAAGCGATGACGCTTTCTGACGTGATGGTTGTTATGCGCGATGGCGTGATCTGTCAGCAAGGTAAACCGGTAGAGGTCTATGAGCATCCTGTTGACACTTTTGTAGCCAGTTTCGTCGGCAGCCCAAAGATGAACTTGATCAAGGGAGTTATTGATCATGGCTCTTTCACATTTGCTGGTGGTGCTCACCTACCAATCGAGTCGAGCCATTTCGGTGAAACAACTCTCGGAGTGCGTCCTGAAGATGTAATTCTCAGCGTCGGGGGAGACGAAGGTATCGGCGGGATCGTCGAAATTATTGAGTTGTTAGGCCCACGTGCGATTGTCGCGCTTAAAATCCGTGGCACTTCGCTGACCGCGGTGGTTGAAGCCGCTGGCTTGACTGGCATTTCAGAAGGGGTCGAGGTGCGAGTGCGCTTCCGGGAGAGCAAATTGCATCTTTTCGGACCTGATGGCCGCCGCTCGGGGTGAGCGAACCCGCCGCTCGCCGGTTTGGATCCACAGGTTTCTCATAAGTTTCTCTCAGCACTGACTCGTCTTCGTCTTTTAGCGTTCGAGTCATGGAAAAACCAGAGTGGTTCAAACAAGTGGACGCCAGCCAGAGCGCTCCCGAAATGATTGCCCCATTATTTGCCGCACCTCAGGTGACGCGGCTGACGAAGGGTTTTGCCGCCCTCGGCGTGGCAGCCGTTGTCGCTGCCGGTGGATTTGCCGCCACGCACGTGGTAGGTGGCAGTGCGTCGGCAACGCAGGCACTCTCTTCGGCCAGTGCACCAGCTAGTGCGTCGGATCGGTCCGTCAGTGCCACAGCTAGTTCACCTGTCACCCCAGTGGCGTCAGGCAGTATTAATGCCACCCCAGTAAGCGCCCCGACCAACCTAGGCGCAGGGCAGCCAGTCATCGGTGGCGGAAAGCCATCAATCACCGGCGCTGGAGCCGGCGAAGAGGACGACGACTAGTCGAATTGCCGTGCCATTGGCTCTTTATGACAAATCAACATCATCCACAGGAAACTCTGCGAAACCTCCACTTGAGTACTTTCCCTAAGCCCTTACGGTTCGGGTTATGGAAAAGCCAGAATGGTTCGAAAAGGTAGAGGCTCTTGAAGTCGAGCCGTCCTTGGACGGTGGGTCGAGCACAGGTAGCCGCGTCCCTCGAATTGCCCAGCGGCTAGTCGTTATCGGTGCCGCAGCAATCTTCGCCGGTGGCGGGGTGGCCTTTGCCGCATCAACCATTCTTGGTACCGCGAATGCTGAAACTTCGACGCCAACAACTTCTACAACTGCAGCACCAGATCCTTCGGCTACTACCAGCCCGGTACTAGACCCAGCGGCTTCTTCGACGGTTGGAACACCGCCAGTTACTGCCGCCGATGCAACAGCGACTCCTACTACTTCCGGTCCATATATTGGTGCGATCGGAACTAAGCCAGCTATTACCGGCGCGGGCGCTGGTGGCGACGACGATGGTGACGACGATGGTGACGACGAAGGTGACGACGAAGGTGACGACGACTAAAACTTCTTGACGGGGGTATGGACGAGAAGCGGGGCAGATCTTAAGATCGGTCCCGCTTCTTTATGTCCGGCTAGTACTTATTGGCGATGAAGAGTTCTTGGGCTGGGAACTTCGTCAGGATGTGAGTGCCGGAATCAGTTACCACCACTTCTTCTTCGATTCTGGCAGCCGACACCCCATCAGAGGCTGGGCAGTAAGTCTCTAATGCAAAGACCATTCCAGTTTTGATCTCGATCGGGTTATCAAGACTATTTAGCCTGGAAATGATCGGCCGCTCGTGCAATCCAAGACCGAGTCCATGACCAAATTGAAGCCCAAAAGCGGCCAACTCGTTTTCAAAGCCGAAGTCAGTCGCTTTTGGCCAGACGCTGGCGATCTCGTCTGTGCCAACGCCAACGCGGACCGTCTGGATTGCTACATCCATCCACTCTCTTGCACGACGGTAAGCATCCTGTTGGCTCTCGGTTGCACTACCTACTGAGAAGGTGCGGTAGTAACAGGTTCGATAGCCATTGAATGAGTGAATGATGTCGAAGAAGGCTTGATCACCGGGACGAACGATTCGATCGATGAAATTATGTGGATGTGGATTGCAACGAAGACCAGCATTGAATGGACCGAAGTTACGTGGAATCCAACAACCGGGCGTGACCGCATTACCGCCGGATGCGACAACTGCTACGCGCTCACCTTGTCCAAGCGTTTGAAAGCGATGGGTGCCGCGAAGTATCAAAACGATGGCGACCCGCGAACTTCAGGGCCCGGTTTCGGTATTACCGTTCACACGGAGATGTTGGCGGAGCCGTACAAATGGCGACAACCTCGTGTCGTGTTCGTGAACTCGATGAGCGACTTATTCCTCGCGAAAGTTCCGACTGGTTTCGTTCGTGATGTGTTTGCGGTCATTGCTGACACTCCGCAACATACCTACCAAGTGCTAACGAAACGGTCGACACGGTTGCGTCGAGTCGCCGACAAGTTGGATTGGTCGGATAACCTGTGGATGGGCGTGTCAGTTGAAAATGCTGACGTACTGAGTCGTGTTGATGACCTACGTGCGGTGCCTGCTGCTGTCCGATTCCTGTCGTGTGAACCGCTGCTCGGCCCGCTCGAAGGCATCCGCTTGGACGGCATTGGTTGGGTGATTGCCGGTGGAGAATCCGGATACGGCTACCGTCCCATGGAACTCACCTGGGCGCGAACTATCCGTGATGCATGTGTCGATGCGGATGTGCCGTTCTTCTTCAAACAGTGGGGTGGTCAGACGCCGAAGAAGTTGGGTCGACAATTAGACGGGCGCGTTTGGGTGGAAATGCCTACCGTATCTCGGGTCGGGTAATGATGAGTTCTTCGATCCTTGGGCCTTTCCCGTCGCAGTTTGTTTTACCTTGTTCGTGAAGCAGTCTGATTGCCTTACCGACCGCTGCGTTGCGCACTTGTCCGGTGTGGACAACCGGGCCCGGGTATTGCTGTTCATTTCGAGAGACCAAGCGCGATGATTGTCACACTGGGTGGTGTAATTAGGACTTGATCAAGCCGGGAGAATAGAAACGTGAGATTAGTCAACGAAGCCGAACTTGCCGAGATCCTCTCGTCATATCCGCATGTTCCAAGGGTGGTCGTCAGCGGCAATGAGGCGACTCCCTTCAGCGCACTCCGGATCCTTGATGAATCCCTAGAGAGTTATCGGCTCTTTGCCCTCAACGCTCAGCGCGGGTTTCCCGACCGTGAAGGTGTAGAACTCGAGACGACTTTCGTTGGTCCTGGCATGCGCGATAGTTCACGGCTTCGTTACTTCCCCGCGCGCTTGTCGTTGACGCCATTGTTGTTTAGAACATCGCTTGCCCCTGACATTGTGTTGATCAATACCTCGGTTCCAGAAGGCAAAACGGTTTCACTCGGCATTGAGGTGAACATTCTGCCCGCAGCTATTGAGGAAGTACGTCGACGCGGCGGTCTGGTTATTGCGCAGATCAACAAACACATGCCATTCACTTATGGCGACGGCCAGATGCTGATTGATCACATTGATATTGGCATTGAGATTGACGAACCGCTTCCGACGCTTGGGGTACAACTCGATCCTGATGACGATTCGATTGCAATTGGCGAGCGGGTGGCGTCGATGGTGGCGGATGGTTCTACCTTGCAGATGGGCATCGGAGCGGTCCCTAATGCGGTGCTGCATTCTCTTCTTGGGCATCGAGATCTTCATATTTGGAGCGAGATGTTCAGCGATGGAGTTCTTGCGCTTGAACGACGAGGAGCGTTGAACCAGAAGGGTGTTATCAATGCATCGTTCTGTTTTGGTTCTGCGGAATTCTACGAGTGGCTAGATCGAAATGATCGCGTTCGCATAATGCGGACCGAGAAGATAAATGACCCGTCGGTGATCGAGCAAAATCCGTTGATGGTTTCGGTGAATACTGCGATGCAGATTGATTTATTTGCCCAAGCCAATGCTTCGCGGATTGGCAATCATATTTATTCGGGTTTTGGTGGCCAGACCGACTTTATCGTCGGCGCTCTTCACTCGCATGGCGGACAGGCATTTATCGCGCTTCGTTCATGGCATCCCAAGGCGAATCAGTCAACGATCATTCCGGTGCTTGATGCGCCAGTGACTTCATTCCAGCAGACCGCGATTGTTACTGAGCAGGGTGTTGCGCAATTGTGGGGTTGCGATCAACGTGAGCAGGCTCGGGCGTTGATTGAAGAGGCCGCACATCCTGATGCCAGGGAGTGGCTACGTGCCGAAGCGGTGCGAATGGGCTTGGCTGGCTAATAG
>Ga0315270_10000808_pt1 | contig 16831 bp, 15 predicted proteins | sample C1_bottom_MG_FD_204932 | JGI IMG/M metagenome (GOLD analysis project Ga0315270, IMG submission 204932) | Sediment microbial communities from Yellowstone Lake, YNP, Wyoming, USA - C1_bottom | ecosystem: Environmental > Aquatic > Freshwater > Lake > Sediment | place: USA: Wyoming | collected...
GAGTTCGGCGCGGTGCCGATTGACGGCGGCCCATGGTGCAAGTTCAAGAATCCGAAAACCGGCAAGGACATCATCGTCAAGGACATGATCGCCGACGCCTTCCTGCAGCAGATCCTGCTGCGCCCGGCCGAATACTCGGTGATCGCCACGCTCAACCTGAACGGCGATTACATCAGCGATGCGCTGGCTGCGCAGGTCGGCGGTATCGGCATCGCGCCGGGTGCCAACCTGTCGGATTCGGTGGCGATGTTCGAGGCCACCCACGGCACCGCACCCAAGTACGCCGGCAAGGATTACGTGAACCCGGGCTCCGAAATCCTGTCAGCCGAGATGATGCTGCGGCACATGGGCTGGACCGCGGCCGCGGACCTGCTCATTGCCTCGATGGAGCGGTCGATCGCCAGCAAGAAGGTGACCTACGACTTTGCGCGGCTGATGGAAGGGGCGACTCAGGTGTCGTGCTCTGGCTTTGGCCAGGTGATGATCGACCACATGTGAACCCGCTCCCTGGCGTCTCATGACGCCCCGTAAGCCCCTGATTTTGTTGAAGAAATCAGGGGCTTTTGCTTTTCAGCTCGTCTCACGACAAATCACGAAATCCCGCCTTTTTGGAGGGGAAATTGGAGGGTGACGCGGAGAAATCCCCTCCAAATTCCTCCATTTGGAGGGGCAGCAAATTGGACGTGAGAAGGCACCATGAGACCAAGCAACTACTCCCTTTCCCCAACCCGGATCAACAACGCCAAGGCCAAGGCCAAGCTCTACAAGCTGAGTGACGGTGGCGGCCTGTTCATCGAGGTCAGCGCCGCCGGCCTGAAGACTTGGCGGTATCAATATCGGTTCGGTGGTGTTCGCCGGGAGGTCACGATCGGCAGGTATCCCGAGATCGGCGTTGCCGATGCACGGGACCGCCACTTCGAACTGCGCGCCATGCTGGAACGAGGCATGGATCCCGCTGACGCGCGCCGCCACGAGTCGATCGAGCGGAAGCGGCGGGTGGCAAACGCAAAGGCGCCCGGCGATGAGTTCGAGGACTTTTCGAAACGCTGGGTTCGAGAACGGCTGATGACCAGATCGGATACCTACCGCAAGCAGATCGAGTCTCGGCTCGAACGCTTCGTGTGGCCCGCCATCGGTGCGAAGTCTCTGGTTGCGGTGCGACCCGTCGATGTGCTGGAGATCATCGAAGCGCGCCGCGAGACCCCGAAGACCGCCGAGGGCGTGCGGGCCATCATCCAGCAGGTCTACAACTACGCCATCCAGAAGCTGTTGGTGGAAGTGAACCCCGCCTTGCCGCTGAGGGGCGTGATCGAGGTGCCTGCCGCTGAGCATCACCGGCACCTGACCGAGCTGGAACTGGGTGCCTTCTGGCGGTCTGTCGAACGCCAGGGTGCGCACTTCGTGACCATCGCTTCGACGAAGTTGCTGATGTACAGCATGTGCCGGAAGTCCGAGGTCCTCCGCGCCCGCTGGCGGGAGTTCGATCTGGACAAGGCGCAATGGGACATCCCCGCCGAGCGCATGAAGATGAAACAGCCTCATCGCGTCTATCTGGCGCGGCAGGCGGTTGAGTTGTTGACCTTGCTGAAGTCGATGGGGTCAGAACCGCAGGCCTATGTCTTTGCGTCGATCCTTCGGTCGTCGGTCCCGCTGGGTGACGCGACGCTGAATCACTTCTTCAAGCGCCTTGACTTTGGTGTTCCGGATTTCTCTCCGCACGGCACGCGAGGCACTGCGGCGACGCTCCTCCGGGAGCACGGTTTTAGTCGGGACGTCGTGGAGTTGTTGTTGGCGCATGCCGAGCGCAACAAGATCACGGCGGCCTACCATCACCATGAACTGGCCGAGGAGCGGCGGCGGGCCCTTCAGTACCTGGCAGATCAGATCGACAGACTCTCCAGCGCGCGGACCGTCGTTGAATCGACGCAGGCGCCCGCCGAGAACAGCACCGCTGCGGCCACGGCCCGACTGGATCAGCGTTCCAAGCGTCGTGCCGCAGCGGTTTGACTTTGGGCTACTTATCGTAGTGGGGCTACGACAGTGAGTTTGCAATCAAATCTGGCGTTCGCTTGGATTTCGTACCAGAATCGTAATGTGACTACGATACACAGAAACAAACTAAATAACCTCTACAGCCAAACCGCTGCCGGCACCCCGCTGACATCGACTGATCTGGCCGAGTTGGGTATCTCTGCCGACCTCGCCGTCCACTACGTGCGCGCAGGCTGGCTGACGAGGCTTGCGCGGGGGGTTTTTTGTCGCCCGAACGACCCGCTGGCACTCCATCCCAGCCTCATCCTGCTGCAGCGCCAGATCCAGGCATTGCATGTCGGCGGCCGGTCGGCGCTCGACTGGCACGGCATGCGCCAGTACCTCCGCAGCGCGCCTGTGCTCGACCTGTATGGCTGGGGCACGGGGCGACTGCCCGACTGGTTCACGCAGCGGTTTCCGGCTCAGTACCACCGCAAGCGTCTGTTCGATGAACAGCCGGACGCGCTGCTCCACGTCGCGCCCTTCGACCAGGGCCGCGCAGCGCCCGCCGCCTCGTCGCCTGAACGGGCACTTCTCGAACTCCTGAGCGAGGTAGGCGTCCGGCAGCCGCTGCAGGAGGCGCGGGAACTGACGGAAGGCAGCTACAACCTGCGTGCCGACGTGCTGCGCGAACTGCTGCAACGCTGCACCAACGTCAAGACTGTTCGGCTGTGCCTGCAGTTCGGGCGAGAACTGTCGCTGCCGTGGGCGGCCAAGCTGGACCCGGCCCAACTCCCCACCGGCAGCAAGCGGCCCTGGGTCTCGCGGTCCGCCGACGGGTTGCTCGTGCTCAAGCCATGAACCCGCACTACCTCGATACGGCGCGCCTGTTGATCCAGGTGGCTCCGCTGGTCTTTGAGGAGGGCGTGTTCGCGCTCAAGGGCGGCACAGCGATCAACCTGTTCATGCGCGACATGCCGCGCCTGTCGGTTGACCTCGATCTGGTCTTCACGGACCACAGCGTGCCGCGCGAGCAGGCCTTGCAGCGAATCGGTGAGGCGCTTCGGAAGGCTGCCGCCCGGCTTAACGCCCGCGGCTTTCAGACGCGCACCCAGGGTGCTGCGGACGCGACGGAAACCAAGCTGCTGGTGAGACGTGGGCCGATCGAGGTCAAGGTCGAAGTCAACTTCGTCATGCGCGGCACGGTCAACCCCGTTCGCATGGCTGCGCTGGTCCCCCGTGCGCGCGAGGTCCTGCTGGCTGAGCTCGAGATCCCCGTGGCGTCGCTGGAGGACGTCTATGGCGGCAAGCTGGTCGCAGCGATGGACCGGCAGCATCCTCGGGACCTGTTCGACGTCATGCAACTCTTTTCGCACGAGGGCATCACGCCCGGAATCCGGCGAGCGTTCGTGGTGTACCTCGCCAGCCACAACCGGCCGGTTCACGAAGTTCTGTTCCCGGCCCAACGCGACATTGCCCAGGAGTACGAGCGCACCTTCAAAGGCATGACCGCCGAAACCGTCGAGCTGGCCGAGTTGCTTGCGGTTCGTGAGCGAATGATGGGTGAGTTGCAGCGTTCGCTCGACGCCAATGAACGCCGGTTTCTGTTGACGCTGGTAGGCAATCAGCCGGACTGGTCGCTACTGGGAGTCGACCACGCGGCCGACCTTCCGGGCATCCGCTGGAAACTGAACAACCTCAGCCAACTGCAGGCTACGAACCCGAAGAAATTCGTTGTGCAGGCTGAGGCGTTGGCACGGCTGCTGGGGTGACGTTGATCGAGCTGCGGCCGAGGGCAATGGTACGGACGCGGGCAACGCGCCGTTGCTCAGCAGCTTCAAGATCGCTGGATCGTCCGGCCATTGAGGGCTTCCGATGAACGGGTCGCTTGATGGTGGCGATGCTTCCTACGGCATCGCACGGCGGCGCGACGGGAGTTTGCAAAAGCACAGCCGACGAGTAGTCTTCCCCAGAAGGAGTGCTTCCCGCATGCGAAAGGCTATCTTCATTGGGTTCATCCTGCTCGGCACTGCCATGGGCTTGCTTGCTTCGCTGCAGGAGGAGTGGTCGACTAGGATCGTGGTCACGTTGCTTGGCGCGCTGGTTGGGACTGCGATCGGCGGTGGTTTGTCGCGAGTGCGCCGTCAGCAGCCCACCGGTGCGGTCGCGGAAGGGCCGCCAGGAGACGGAACGACATCCAAGGACCTCGCGGCGAACTTCTGGCGCGATAGGGGGCATGCACCGTTTATGAAACCTCCCAACGCGGAGCCGGGGCGCAAGATGTTCGATCCAGATCAACTGGATTGACTACTACTTCTTCTTCCTGAACGCATCCTTCACGGCGTCCTGAGCTGCGTCGATGGATGCGCCCGCATCCTTCCCGACTTGTCGAGAAGATTGCAACAGCAGCGACCTCTTAGTGGTGACCGTGCCGTCGGGCGCTCTGACGATCTCGGCTTTGGAATCGAAGCCGCGCTGCGAGGACTCCGCTTGCGCGCGAATCTCTGCCGCCCTTCCTTGAATCTCGCTGCGTGCAGTTGAGGGCGGGGGCGTCTCGGGCACTGATGGGCTGGCGTTGCCGAACGCCGACACCTGGCGCGACTGATCGCGTGCCTTTGCCGCAACATCTGGATTGAGCTCAGGCGCTGCACTTTCCAGTCGCTGACGACGATGCACGTCGTCGAACGACGACGGGAGCGACGCACCATCCGAGAATGATCTGTTAGGGCGCAAACCTTGTCGCGCAAGTTCTGCGTCCAGCATTGCAAATGCGGCCGCGCTGCTTCCGCCGTACCGTTCGGCGTACCGCATGAACATCTCAAGGTTGTGAGGATCCTGGGCGATGTCGATCGAGATGGTCTCGCCGCGCTCTCGTGCAGATGACAACCGCTCGGCGACGCCAGAGCGCTCCGAGAAGCTCGCCTCGGCTCGCTCGGCACGCGTGGTCGTGGTTGCGATTCGCGATGCCATCTCGCGCGCCTCTCGTGAATCTTTAGCAATAGCGTTGACCAGGCTCGAATCCCGGGACACCCGATCGCCAAACTGCTTGAACTCTGCTATTTGATCGCTGCTCATGCTCCCGAGAACCTTGCGTTGATCGTCCGACAGGCTGGAAAGGTACGTCTTCTCAGCGTTTGCATTTGCCTGCGCTCCGGCGAAGGCGGTGTTCAGTCCCAGGTGGCCCGAGGCGCCGAAGGCAATCCGTGCGACCTGCGTTTGGCTCAGGCCAGTGCTGTCAGCGACGGTCTTCGTGATCTGATCCAAGCGACTCATCGTCTCCCCAAACTGCTCGAAACTGCTTGTGGATGAGCCCGAAGAGCTACGAACGGAGCGAAGCTTTGTCAGACCACGCGAAAAGGCTTCTGTCACGGCCGCGGATCGATCCTGAGTAGCAGACACCGCCTCGCTGCGCGCGGCATCCGCCTGCCGGCTGGCCTCCGTCACGTCCTGTTCACTCACCCGCATCGAAACGACCCGCGACGCAAACCCCTGGTTGCGCAGCAGACTCATCGCCGTCCGCCCCGTCAATGCATTCGACGAGGCCGTATTGCCCGTCAGATCGTTCTGCCACGAACTCATGAACGCCGAAGTGCGGTTCGGCGCCAACTGCAGCTGGTCCATCGCCACGTTGCCCATGTTCACGTTACCGACCGCTGCTGAGCCGGTGCTGCCCGACAACATGCCCTGCAGCCCCGACAGTCCGCCGACCAGCGCCGTGCCGAAGTTCTCCATGCGCTTGAGCGCCGCCCACGCGATGAACGGGATGCTGATCGCGAGGTAGCCCACCACGGCTTCGCCCGAGATTGCCCGTGAGTAGATCGTCGACGCGGTCTGCAGCGACAGTGCCTTGGCGCCGGTCCCGAGGTCAGCCGCCGCCGCCAGGTCGTAGGCCGCATAGATCGATGCCATGTAGTTCAGCACCGCATACAGCGGCGGCCACAGCTGGATCCAGATCAGGATCGCGGCGTATCCCTTGAAGGCGATCATCGTCTCGCGCCCGCTGGTCAGCAGAAGCAAAAGCACGAACAGCGGGAAGAGGGCGTAGGTGATGGCCTCGATGACGTTGCGAAACACCGGCAGCGCCTGCTCGGCGACCTTGCCGTAGTTCAGCCAGGTCGCGTTTTGCTGGGCCACGGCCTGGGCCCGACCGACGGCCAGCACCATCGACGCCGGGTCGTTGATCTTCTGCCCGATGATGTTGCTGCTGTCGTTGATCGCGTTGAGCACCGCGTTCTGGCGGATCAGGTCCGCCGCGGTCGCTGCGGCGGTGGCGATGCTGTTCTTCAGATAGGCCTGTTGAATCTGGCCAGCGATGGCCGCTGCGGCAGCGGCACTCGGCAAGGTTGGGTTCAGCTGGAAGGCCAGCTTGCCCTGGATGCGGGTGAGCTGCGCTGGCAGGCGCCCGTTGAGGTTCGCGTAGACGTTTGGGCAGGTATCGACGGTGACGGCGCCACCCGAGCCGGTGAGGGTGCTGAAACGCGCCGGGTTGGGCGTGCCCATCAGCCCCCACACGTCGTCAGAACTCGAGAACGCCCCCGGATCGACCGTGCCGTCGATTAGGTCGTACATCGTGCAGTTGTGGATGTAGTTGATCAGGTCGGTGCGGAAACTCGGATCCTGGAACACGACGTTGCCGGTGTCGCGAATGAGCCGGTTGCCGAACATCAGGCCGTTCTGTTCGTAGCTCAACTCGCTGGGCAACGCGCCGGCACCCGGGATGACCTGGAACGCTGTCTCGAAAAGCCCCGTGAGGGTGTGGCCGATCGTGCTGGTGACGCTGCCCAGCATCGCGATGCCGAAGGGCACATTGGCCACCACCTTGACCGGTGAGCCACCCGTCTTGTCGACGATCCCGACCGTGACCTTGGGAACGATCAGGATCGAGAACACCAGCAGCACTGTGGCCAGCCACTTCCATCCCTGCAGCTTCTCGGGGGCGAACGCGTACGCGATCAGCGCGGCGACAAAACCGAAGAAGGCCACGGCCGCGACGGCCGCCATGTAGTCGCTCGAGGCGTGGATCGCCGCGGCCGCGTTGAAGATGCCGAACAGGCTGTCGGAGTTCTGGTAGGCGTAGAGCTCCCACATGACGGGCTCGTCCCAAGGGATCTATCGCGACAGGTAGGCGGCCTGCTGGCCCAGCATGTCCATCACATGCTGCGGCATGCTGGAGCGAAGCTGCCGCTCGAGCTGTTCCAGGTGGCTGGAGACCGCGCGGAACGAGCCGACCTTCTGGTACAGCAAGTTCTTCTCCTGCGCCAGTTGCAGCAGCATCGCCTGGGCACGCTGCCGCACGTGGTTGGCCAGATCGCGCTGGCTCTGCTGCAGCGTGTAGTCCTTGTCGAGCGCCGCCATCCCCACGCGCAGGTTGCGTTCCAGAAACACATAGGCGTAGTCGGCGGCGATGACGTCGCGGTACTGGCCGATCAGGCTGTCCGACAACCCGGAGCCGGGGATGGTCGCGCCGATCGACAGCATCTTGTACACCGGCTCGGTGGTCTGGTTGACGAACCCCACCTCGGCCGAGTTGTTGGGGATCGCGGTGCGCGTGGCGATCTTGTCGGCGATCGAGCGCATCAGTGTCTCGACACGCGCGGTGAACGGGGTGTGCGTATAGGCCGTGTTCAGCGTCACCACATCGCAGTTCGTATAGTCGTTGCAACGCAGCAGGTGCTGCGTCACGTCGGTGCCTGCGCCGGCGGCCTGGCCATAGAGCAGCTGGCTGATCGAGGTGACGGTCGGTGCGATCGGCTCCGGGTCGCGCCCGGCGTCCTCGGGATAGAAGATCACGGTGCCGACGATGCTCATGATCAGCTCGCGCTCCGGGTCGTCGAGATAGCTGCCGGTTCGCTGCAGCGCTTTCCAGGTCAGGTTGCCGACAAAGGGCGCCTTGTTGCGCACGTTGGCGTCGCCGGACGTGCGGGCCGAGGCCAGGATGCTGGCGCGGTCGGTGGCGCAGCGCCGGCGCGCCGCGTCGCGGTCGCTCTCCAGGCCCATCTCGATCGCCAGGTCGGAGCAGGCTTCCTGCGAGCTGTAGCCGGCCGCTTCGGCCGCCGTGCTGACGATGGCCTTGGCCGTCTCGCAGGAATTGATGCGGGCGTTGTTGATCCAGGTTTCCAGTCCCTTCGCCCACTTGGTCAGGCCACCGAGCAGCGGTGACACCGATTCGAGCGCCAACTGGAAAGCGATACCCGGCAACGCCGCCGTGATGTTCTTCAGCATGTTCTTGAACTCGGCCGCCGAGATGTGCGAGAACGAGCCGCCGAACACGTCGATGCCACCGCAGCCGGCCTTCGCACTGGGGAACTGGATCGCCGCGAGTTGGTAGACCTTGTTCGGCGCGCGCATGAACAGGCTGCCACCGGTGTAGGTGTTGAAGGTCTGCCCGCGAAAGGCGCCGGGTGCCGTGTAGTTGCCGATCGCGCCGAGGCTGTTGAACATGCTGTTCACTTCGGCGTTCAGGTCGCCGGCATGCATCGTGACGGGCGATGCGACGAGCGCGGCGGCCATCGCCGTGGCGATGGCGCGATGGACGAAGCGGGGCTGGCTCAGGGTGTTCATAGGGGCACTCCTGCAAGTGCTACTGGAAGACCGTCTGGCGGCCGGCAGGCGGTTGCCCTGCCTCAGTCGAGGGTGCGGACACGATCGCGATTCGTTCCAGCAACTGGGCTTCCGACAGCACGCCGAAACCGATCGGCGTGATTTTTCCGGTGAAGGGTTGGGCGAGATAGACGGCTGGCACCTGGCTCACCTTCAGGGTCGTGGCGATGCCGTTGTCGCGGCGCGCATCCGGGAAGCCCGGCATCGCGCCGCCGTCCACACTGATCGCGATCACCTTGATGCCGTAGCGGGCCTGGAAGGCCTCCAGCGTCGGCGCGAAGGCATGGCAGTACGGACAGTCGCCGCGGAAGAAAAAGAACAGCACATGGTCGCGGCCCAGCGCACCGATGGCGTCGCCACGTTGTGCCAACTGCTGCTGCTCGAATACCTCGAGGGCCTTCGCATTGACCGGCCGGCCTTGCAATGTCGGATCGAGTTCCGGCGTCGCCCAGGCCACCCGCTGCGCCATGTCGGCAAAGGTGGAGGCCCTCGCAACCACCCTGGCCTCGAGTTCCATATAGCGGCGCACGTTGGCTTCCGTCGGCCGCATGACGGCGATGTTGCGGGTCTCTTCGAGCGTCTTCTGGAGCAGCTCGAACTCGACGATCTCCGGCGCTTTCGGAGCATTCGCGGCCTTGGGCTTGGGTGCCGGCGAGGCGATTCTTGCCGCTGGGGCGGGCCGATCTTCGGCGTCCGGCTCCGGGTCCTCGTAGAAATGCCAGCCGCGCCATGCGTCGGACCAGTAGCGTGCAGGAATCGCCTGAGCATTGGCATCAACCGAGCACAAGGTGACCAGGATCAGCGACAAGATCAGCAACGCGCCTTTCATGATGGGCACCTCACGAAAGCGACTTCGGCGGCTGGCCGTCGCGGCAATAGTTGATGCCGAAGTCGATCGTCTGGCGGCGAGGTGCGGCGACCCCCGGCAACTGCACGCCGTCCTGCCAGAAGCGCACCTTGAGGCGGCGGCATCCCGGCTGGCTATAGCGACGCTCCGTCGTCACGTCGATGTAGATCGGTGTCGTGCTCTTGAAGCGCTGCGTGATGGCGTCGGCGATCTCGCCGACCAGCATGCCGTGGGCCTGGCCGTTCGGTGCGTCGATCGCCGCAAGCAGCAGCGGCCTGGCGTCCTGCACCTGCGTGCGGTCCTGAGCCAGGGAGTCGAGGGCCAAGCTAGGCAGGGTCGCCAGCAAGAGGAGCACGGCGAGCTTCATTGGCACCGCCCTTGGCCGTAGTAGCAGGTCGGGATGCGGCTGGCGCTGTTGCCTTGCAAGGCCCCGACGTTGGGCAAGGTCGGGACCAGCGATGCGTAGAACTCCGACAGATCCATCGCCGCAAAGTCGAGCGTCTGCAACTGCGCCACGGTGAAGCCCGAGCAATCAGGACTCTGCGCACCACCCTAGCCTTTGCCGATCTGGACCCGTCCCTGTTCGTTGACGATGCGCGCGAGCATCGAGTTGAAGCAGCACTTGGAGGTGGTGTGCTCGATGCAGGAGACGCAGACGCCCAGGATGCGGATGCACGAGGAGCACCAGGTGCCGATCGTGTGGCACAGCTTGGCGCCTTCCTTCATCGCGAGCTTTCCTTCGTCCTCGTTGCACGACACCATCGACAGCACGATCGAGATGACGACCGCGATGGCCAGCGACCACGGGTCGAAGGCGACCACGATGCTGTCACCCGCGTAGAGCACCGATGAGCCGGCCGGCAGCGCTACGCCGTTGACGGCGACAGTCACGCCGTAGGTGGTGAAGGTGCCGCTGAAACCCGCCCCGGTCAGCAGCGCCGACATGCCCTGGTACAGGAACTGCCGGTTCTCGGCGTTCATCAGCACGTCGTAGACCAGGCGCGAGCCAGTGCCGAACAGGCTCTGGTTGGTCATTCCCGCGCCGGCGCCGTCGGCATAGCAGCAGTTCTTCAGCAGGCGGTCGCGGCAGCGGTTGTCTTCGCCCTTGAAGACCTGCATCCGATCGGCATCGAGATAGACGCCGGCCTCGCGTCCGGCTTCCAGCAGCGACATGCTGCGCGCGAAGTCGGCGTCCTTGGCGTAGCCGATGTCGAAGCAACTGCCCTGCAGGCAGAACACGTTCGACGGACAGTTGCTGGCGCTGGTGACGGTCTGCGCCGGCACCGGGCAGTTGTAGCTGTCCTCATAGACCTCGCACATGCCGGTGGCGATGTTGGTCTGTTTGCACACCGAGCTTGAAGGCGTGCAGCCTGCCGCCGCCAGCGGCGCGCATTGATCGACCGGCGCTGCGCTGGTGCAGGTCATCGTGCTCGTGTACTCCCAGCAGTCCCGCGTGATCGACACGCCGTCGATGACTTTGGTGGCCGGGCCGTCGGTGCAGACTCCGGCCGTGCTGAGCGTGCAGCGGCCGCCGGCGGCCAGGCTCGGACATTGGTCATCCCATCGATCGGTCGCGGTCACCGTGGTCGCTGGCTTGACATAGCTGAGCTGCATCGTCGGGATGGGGCCGTAGGCCGGGTTCAGCGCCCAGCCGACCACGGTGCGATCGGTGTCGAAGTTCCAGGTGCTACCAGGAAACGTGCCGGTGACGTCGATGCCGGTGTAGGCGCCCGAGCCACCCGCCGGGGCGTAGCACTTGGTGCCGTCCAACGCTGTTGTCGTGCAACCGTTGTCGCCCATGCACACGGTGTCCTGGATGTTGTCGCCGCTTTGCGTGCCCGCACGACATGCGGCGTAGGTCTTCAGGAAGGGCTCGACGCTGGTGCACGTGAGGCCCGAGTCACCATTGCCGGTGCAGCTCTCCTGCACTTCGGCGGCGATCGTCGCGGTCAGGCTGCAGGTGCTGCCGCTGCAGGACTTGTCGGCCACCCAGACGCCGGTGCGGATCGGCAGGCCGGTCATTCCCGAATAGCTGGTCCCGATCACGGCCACCAATTCTGGGAAGACGACCGGCGTGCTCATGTTCACGTCGAAGAAGCTCAGCGGCGCGCCGTCCTGCGTGATGCGGAAGTGCTGCGCGGTGTCCGGTCGATCGGGCAGGCATTGCGCGTCGAGCCCGGCGCGGCCCGACGCGGCGTGGGCGAACCAGTCGCCCGGCGTGCAGTTGGTGGTCCGCTCGGTGCCGACGGTCAGCGAGCGGGTGCAGCTGTAGTTGCCGACGCCCTGGTAGCGCAGGCAACTGCGTGGCTGGGTGCCCGCCGCAAGATTCGTCACGGTGGTCGTGCAGCCGCTGTAGTACGAGGCCAGGTTCTCCAGCACGCTCGAAGGGCTGCGACCAATGTCGCGGGCGGCAGCCACGGCCGGGTCGGCGGACGTGATCGCCGGCCGCGGTGTGTTGGCCGATGTCAGTGCACCGCGCTGCGCTTGGCATACCGGATCGTTGGGCAGCGTCGCGCACAGGGCCAGCCGCGCACTGCCCTGTGCCGCGAGGTTGGGCTGGCGGTAGGACGCCGACTCGGGCGGCGCTGTGGTGTAGCCGGGCACGACCGTCGTGGCGCTCGGCGTGGTGATGCTGCCGCGCGCCACCGGGTTGGCGGCCTGGCCGGCGGCAACACCTTCCTCGTGCGGACCCGCTACTGCCGTGGTCTGCGTGGTGACGAAGCAGACGATGGTGAACCAGATGATCCACTGGCGCATGCTCAGCTCCCGGCGCCCTTCAGGCGCTTGAGGAACGGGGTGGCGTCCCTGGCGACGCGCGGCGCCGAGCGTTGGAAGTACTGCAGCGCGTAGTCCAGGCTGACATCGCCAGCCGCCAATACGAACTGATCGGCGGCGAAGCACATGCCGGTGCCGCACTGCTGTGGCCGCGCGCCATCTCGCACCAGCACGAAGGATGGCGTTCGGACGACCCCGAAGCGGTCGAAGGCCTGCGGGTCGATCTGCACGGACACATGACGTGTGCCGATCAATGCCTGCATGCGTTCGACCGTGTCGCGCAGCGAGCCGTTGACCAGGCCGCGCAGCACCAGTGAGGCGCGCGCACGCGCGGCCTGATCGACCAGTTTGGAGAGTGTGGCTTCCGGCATCGAGAAGCTGACGAAGATCAGCAGGCCGGGGCCGCGATCGGCACCGAGTGCCGGTGGGTCGCCTTGCGCATCGAAGCCCTTGGCCAGCGCTGCCAGGTCCAGCGGTGTTTTGGTGGCCGGCTGGGACAGGGCGTCCACCTTCGGTGTCGATGGCGTTGGTACGCGCGCCAGGTCGGCGTCGGACGGGGTCCGGTGCTGTTGCCGTGCGCGTTCGATGTCACGGTCGGTGATCACCGGCTGGGCCCGACGGGCTCGTTCGATATCCGCGTCGGTCACGGTCGGTGCGGCCTGGGCGCACAAACCGCCGCAGTAGGCCAGCATGGTGCCGGCCGCCACGGCGCAGTGGATTGCACGATGGCGACTCTGGGCGAAGTCAATAGCCGACACAGCAGTTCCTCTTCCGAAACAGCATGAAGGCGAAGTCCTCGCCGCGCACCGGGTACTCCTTGCCGGCACCCCAGACGATGGTGCTGCGGCCGAAGGGTTGGCAGCAGCGGCCGCCGTCCTTGCCGGTGTTGGCCACCGGATAGGTGAGCTGGGTCTTGTAGGCGGTCTTGTCCATCGCCGGCAGGAAGTACGGGCCGCACAGGCCCGCCTTGCCATGCCAGCCCCAGGCCAGCAACTCGCGGTGCATCTTGGCGGTCAGGCGCTGGGCCAGCAGGGCGGCGGTGCGCACGCCACCCAGGTGATAGGGCACGTGGCCGTCGAGCGGGTAGATGGCGCCCTGGCAGCCGGCACACCAGAACATCTCGGCGATGCCGAAGCCGGCCGTGGCCGCTACGCAGTCCGCGGCGCAGGCGGCGACGGCGATCGGGTTCGCGAACAGCACGGCCTCGGGGTTGAGGATCAGTGTCAATTCATCGTCGTTCCACAGCGGATCGACCTCGGTCAAGTACGCGAGGTCAAACGAACCCCGTTCCAGACACGGGAAATCCGTCACCACCTCCAGCCAATACAGCACCGGATTCACGTAGAAATGCGCCTGGTAGAAGCTGCCCCCGTCACCGTCTCCCTCCGGTCGGGTGAACCGCGCCGCCGCCGGCGCCGAGATGCCGGGGTCGAGGTCGATCCCGCCCAGCGACGCGAGGCAGAAGGGCTTGCGCACGGCCTCGACGTGGCGGGCTGGTTCCCAGAACCCGATCGACAGGCCGATGGTCGGGTTGACGCCGCAGCTGCAGACGGGGCTGGACGGGTTGGCGATGTCTTCCTGCCTGTCGAAGTTCGCGATCGTCGCGCTGCCGATGCTGATCGGCAGGATGCAGCTCCAGCAGATGTCGGTGATCGGGTTCGGGAACTTGCCAGTGCAGGTCAGGCTGTCCGCGGCGTGGGCGAGTGTCGATGCGAGTGTGAACAGGACAGCGAACACGACAGCGAGCAGGGCAGCGAGCGTGGAGCGAGTCGTCTTCATGGCAGCACCACCTCGTCGATGCGCAGGCGCGATCCCTCTTGCGACACGAGGGCGGGAACCTGGCGAATGCCGAAGCGTTGTGTCAGCGTTCCTTGCTGGTCGTAGTAGACCGGGACGCGCCAAGCCTTCATCAGATCCAGGTAGGACCCTCCCGTCAGGATCGGCTTGACCTTGCCGCCATAGCGAGCCATCAGATCGCGGGCGCGGATCACCTGGCGGCGGTCGCGAGCATCGAAAAACAGCAGGTGCTTCGACAGCGAGACGATCTCGAGCGGGTTTTTGCGCGTGCCGGCCGCGAACAGCAGTTGCCCCTGCGCATCGACGATGTTGCGGTCGAGCGTAAAACTCGGATCGAAGTAGAAGGTGCGGGCGGTCTCGGTGGGGCGGAGGTTGGGGACCGGCTGTGGCCGCGTGACCGCGTCGACGCCGCGGGCCTGCGCCTGTTCGGTGAGTCGCTGCAGTTCGCCGCTGCGCTCCTTGTCGCGCAGGCGCTGCTCGATGAAATTCAGCAGGTGCGGCTCACTGATCTCATAGGTCGGGCCGAGCGTGCCGAGGTCCGCGGCGAACGCGTTGACCGCGCTCGCCAGAATGCCGAGCGTGACGACCGGAACGACGATGGGCCTCACCGCGCGCTCCGTCGGTCGCAGGCGACCCGCTCGCCGAGTTGCGTGAGCGTGTTCGCGTCACGCAGGTGGCTTGCACGAATCATGGCCATCAGGACCGGATCACCGTCGCCGTCGGACATGGCACGGCGCAGGTCGGCCGTCTTCAATGGGCGGCCACAACGCTGCTGGAACGCCTGCAGATAGGCCTTGGCGCCGTCGTGCGATGCGGGTGCGATCCGGGTCAACAACCCGAGATAGTCGTCGAGTGGCATGTCGTCCGCGATCGGCGCGGCGGGACTTGATGCTGCTGGTTGTGCCATCACCGTTCCCGTGACCACGCCCAACATCACGATCAATGCGGCGAATGGGATGCGCAGGACTCTCATCGCTCGCTCTCAGAACAGCGGCACCACGGCGCCCAGCACCTGGTCGGTCCGCACCAACCCGCTGGCGCGGTAGCGCGAGTCGAAGGAGTCGGGGCTGGTGCCCTGCACGTAGTAGTGGCCGGGCGGGATCACCGTGGCGGCGATGGGCTCCAGCGGCCGGCGGTCGAACGCGTGGGTCTTGGCTTTGCCGACGATCTCGCCATTGACGGCGACGTTGCGTCCGTCCACGGTGACCCTGTCGCCGGGCATGCCGCGCACGATCTTGAAGAAGGGCTGGCCGTGCAGGCCGGGATAGGCGGCTTGCGCCTCGCCCGCGAAGGCGAAGACGATGTAGTCGCCTCGCCGCAGGGTGTGCGGGCCGTACTGCACCAGCGCGACGCGGTAGGGCAGGCTGGGCGTCCAGTTGAACAGCACCGGTACGCGCGGCGTCGGGTCGATGAAGATCCGCGCGTAGGCGAAGCCCCAGACCGCGAAGACCGGGACGTACAGGTACCACCGTGCGCGCATGTGGCGCAGCAAGTCGGCGAAGTCGGCGACGGCCTTGAAGCGCACTGCGTTCATGGCGCCTCCAGCTTGCGCCTCAGGTGCGCCGTCAGGTCCAGCGTGCGCGGTGTCGGGCCGGCCACGGCGCTCTTGAGCATCACCAGGCAGGCGCAGTCACGCGGCAGTTCTTCCAGCGCGAGCGGCAGACGCTGCGCGAAGGCGCGGGCCATAAGCATGGCTTTGTCGCGGTCGCCGTCGGAACCAGCCTTGGTCAGGATCAGCGTGAACTCGGCTTCCTTCTGCCGATAGACCTCGCCAACATCGACCACGCCGACGAGTTGAGCCGGGCGGATCACCAGCCGGTCATAGGCTGTCAGGGCGGCGACGACGATCAGCAGCGCCACCAGGACCTGGAGCAGAAGGGGTTTCATACGGCGTGCCCCCGTCGCCGCAGCAACTCGGCGATGGCTTCGTCGATGCTCAGGCCATGCGCCCGCAACTCGTCGATCGGTGCGTTGTCCTCCAGCTTGTTGGAGAACAGCAGGTGCGTGGCCGGGTCAAGGATGTTGCGCGCCACGCCTTCGCCGACCGGCGAGGAGATGTAGACCTCGGAGAACACGCCAGGCTCCGTGCGCAACGAGTTGAGCAAGCGCTTCTTCGGCTCATCCATCGACAGGCGCCCCTTGCGATCGAGCATCTCGATCGATTCGGGTTTCTGGCGCAGCAGGAAGACCCAGTCCGAGCAGTTGAACGCGGCTTCCATCTGCGCCGAGCCGTAGTAGTCGTCGGCGCTCTGCGTAGCAGTGCCCAGCGACCCGCCGTACTTGCGGGCGCGCCGCGCCGCTTCCTCGACCACCGCGGCCTTGACGGGATCGTCGGCACCGATGTCGCCGAGCTGCTGCTTCAGCTCATCGATGAAGAGCACCTTGCGCCGGTTTCGCGTCAGGTACATCTCGCCGGTGATCTGGTGAAGCAGCAGGATGTTGACGACGGCGTGCAGATCCGGCCGGCGTTTCAGTTCCTCGTTCTCGATGACCACAAAGTCGTTCTCGAAATCGACGTTGTTGCGGCCCTCGAAGAAGCGCGCGTACTGGCCGCCCCGCGCATAGGGGTTCAGCATGATCGCCAGGTCCTTGATGCGCGGGTCATTCATCGCGCCGAGCTCTTCGATCGTCCCGGCCTTGAAGGCGTCGCGCAGCGCGGTGATCGTCAGGTCGTTGCCGTGCGCCTTGAACAGCTTGAGCACCATCGCCGAGATCGCCTTGTACTGGACCTCGTCGAGTGGCCTGGACATCGAGGCCATCTTCGAGATGGCCGGCACCAGCATGTCTATGTCTTCGTTGATGTCGACGATGTGGGAGAACGGGTTCAGGCAGATGTCCACA
>Ga0315270_10000809_pt1 | contig 16824 bp, 15 predicted proteins | sample C1_bottom_MG_FD_204932 | JGI IMG/M metagenome (GOLD analysis project Ga0315270, IMG submission 204932) | Sediment microbial communities from Yellowstone Lake, YNP, Wyoming, USA - C1_bottom | ecosystem: Environmental > Aquatic > Freshwater > Lake > Sediment | place: USA: Wyoming | collected...
TGCATTCGACGCTCGGTTACAAATCGCCTATGCTGTTCTTGCACGAGTGGCTGACCGCTCAACAGATGGAAAAGCAGGTAGCATGAACGCCGCCCGTTGGAAGACGAAAAACCGAGGGAAGCTCAAAAAGCTGATCGGACATCAGAAGGAATTGAGTTGATCGAAAAGGCGATTCATTTGCCGGGAATGACAGGCCATGCCAATCTTTACCAAACTTGCGCGAAGCTAATGGCGAGTGCCGGTCGGCATCAAGAAGCTATTCAACTTCTTTACAAGGCAATTGACGGCTCCAAAATAGGCAACCTTGTATCACTGTACCAATTGTGTGGCGAACTGATGTTAGCCACAGGGCAACGCGAAAAGGCAATTTCTCTTTTGAAAAAGGGCATTGCTGTTTACCCGAAGGATAAGAATCTGAGATCGTTTTATGAGAAAGCTAATGAACCATCTAGCTAATGGTTTAGCCTGACTTGCGCCTCGATCAGTTTTTTTGCAACATCGCGCGCGATTTCGATGGTTTCGGCGATGGTGCTGCCTTGAGCAACCAAGCCTTGCACGTCATCGCTGGTTGCCAGATAAACGCCTTCGGGTAGATGTTCAACATGCAGATTTAGCAAGTGTTCCATGAATGACTCCTGGGTTCGTTCGCTACTTGAGCCGAGTTGCATATCAAAATCAGCAGCGAATCTGTTGCGTTATCGTACCAGATTGAAGAGGGCGCTTAAACGGCGGCATATGGAAACCCGTGTTATTGAGAATTTGACGTACGTGACACGCGTTGCATTACCCATGGCGTCATTCCGGCGAAAGCCGGAATCTAGTTTTACTGCCAATTCTGGATTCCGGCTTTCGCCGGAATGACGCCGTGGGATTTTGATCGTATGTCACACGGTTTTGTAATGCTCATTAGCTCATGTCTCACGCGCCAACCGGAGTCACGGGTTTGTTCAGAATCAAGCCTCAAACTTCCCAACCACCAAGCCCTTCTTCGGCAGGTAGGTGCCCTTTGCCGCACGATGCCCGCGATGTTTTTCCAGCTCTTCGCCTTCCAACACCAGCTTAAAGTTTCTGCCGCGCACGGCGAGGTTTAGCGGTAATTTATTGCCGCTGAAGGTGAGCAGGCCGCAGGCTTTGGCGTTCTTGTCCAGGCTGATCAGCTTTACACCTTTACCTTTGGGGAGTTCTTTTAATTCATCCAGGTTGAATACGATGAAGCGTCCGGCATCTGAGCCGCAGCCAAGCCATAGGCCGCTCAAGTCTTGCGGCAGTGCTAGCGGTGACAAGGGTAGTTCCCCGTCATCCAGCGACAGGAAGGCCTTGCCGGCGCGTGGTCTGGCGACCAGGTTTTTCAGTGCGGTGTAGAAGCCATAGCCGGCCTCGCCGGCAAAGATGTATTTAGTCTCGGGGTCTCCCGAAAGCATGTGGCACAGTTTGCCGCCGTCTTGCAGCTCGATCAGCGAGGTCACCGGCACGCCATCGCCGCGTCCGGTGGGCGCGTCCGAGGCTTGGATGGAATAGGCGCGGCCTTTGCTGTCGATGAAGACCACCGGGTACGTGCTGCGGGTTTCGATTGCGCCCGATAGCGCATCGCCGGTCTTGAAGTTGACTTGCGTCAGATCTAGGCCATGGCCGGGGCGTGCGCGTAGCCAGCCATTTTTCGAGAGCAGAACCGTGACGGGTTCATCTACGACGGCCGGTGCTTTGGTTGTGGCGGAGGAGGGCGTTTCTTCGATGATCTGCGTGCGGCGAGCATCGCCGTATTGCTTGGCGTCGGCTTCGATTTCTTTGATGATTAATTTGCGCATTAAGGCGTCGGAGGACAGCAGGCGTTCCAGCTCGTCTTTCTCTGTGGTCAGCGCCTTCATTTCGTTTTCGATCTTGATCCATTCCAGCTTGGCCAATTGGCGCAGGCGGATTTCGAGAATGTCTTGCGCTTGCACTTCGGTCAGACCGAATTGGCTCATCAGCGCCGCTTTCGGTTCGTCCGATTCGCGGATGACTTTGATCACTTTGTCGATGTGCAGGAAGGCGATCTTGCGGCCATCCAAAATGTGCAGGCGATCCACCACATCGTTTAGGCGATACTGGCAACGGCGTGTGACGCAGGTGAAACGAAACTCCGCCCATTCCGCGACTAACTGCAGTATGTTTTTACGATTCGGGTTGCTATCCAAACCCACCACGGTGAAGTTGATGCCGACCGACGTTTCCAAACTGGTGTTGGCAAACAGGAAGGCGATCAATTCCGCGCGATCGACCTTGGAGGTGCGCGGCTCGATCACCAGACGTACTTGCGTGCTCTTGTCCGATTCGTCGCGCGCGGCGTCGATTAAGGATAAGGTGAGCTGCTTCAGACTCACTTGCTTGGGGCTGAGCTTGTCTTTCTTCGGGTCTTTGACTTTGGGATCAGCGATTTCGTCCAGCTCTTGCAGGATTTTTTTCGCGGAGCAGCCGGGTGGAAATTGCGTGATGACGATTTGCCACTGGCTGCGCGCCAGTTCTTCATATTCAAACTGCCCGCGTACGCGCAGCGAACCGCTACCGGATGCGTAGGCGGTCTGGATATCCGCCGCAGAAGAAATCAGCTTGCCGCCGCCAGGAAAATCTGGCCCTGGTATATAGGTGCAGAGTTCCGCCACGCTCATGTTCGGCTTTCTGAGATAAGCGACGCAGGCTGCTGCCACTTCTTTCAGGTTGTGCGAGGGAATCTCACAGGCCATGCCGACTGCGATGCCGGAGGCGCCATTCAACAAGGTGAAGGGCAGGCGCGCCGGCAGCACGCGCGGTTCGCGCGAGGTGCCGTCGTAGTTGTCCAGGAAATCCACCGTGCCGCGTTCGACTTCCGACAGCAACAAATCGGCAATCGGCGCGAGCCGGATTTCCGTGTAACGAAACGCCGCCGCGCGGTCGCCATCCAGCGAACCGAAATTGCCCTGACCATCCATCAGGGGATAGCGCACGGTGAAATCCTGCGCCAAGCGCACCATGGCATCGTACACCGATGAATCGCCATGTGGATGTAGCTTGCCCAGTACCTCGCCCACCACGCGCGCACTCTTCACATGCTTGGCATCCGGCTTCTGGCCGGCGTTCCACATGGAGTACAGGATGCGCTTTTGTACCGGCTTCTGCCCGTCCTCGACTTGCGGCAGCGCGCGTTCCTTGACCGACATGATGGCGTAGGTGAGATAGTCACGCTCGGCCTGCGCGTCAATCAGGACGCTGTTTTCGGGGAAATCGTTTAAGTTGCCCATGATTGCTGTTGTTCCAAAAAATATGGTTCGATTAAATGTACGTTTATGAAAAACCTTTCACCACGGAGTACACAGAGGACACGGAGGAATTCAAAAGCTTTGAGAAATATGCAAAGTCGGCCAGTTGTAGCGCTGCATATTTGTATGAGGTTTGTCTTTACTCCGTGTCCTCTGTGTACTCCGTGGTGAGCCGCTTTTAAAAATCACTCACTGATCTGATAACCCTTGCTCGACATCCAATTCCTGCGCCAAGCAGCTTCTTTTTTGCCCATCAAGCTATTGAAGAGTTGTAGTGCCGACGTCAAATCACCTTCCGGCAGTCGTACTTGCAACATGCGCCGTGTGTCCGGCGACATGGTGGTTTCCCATAATTCTTCCGGGTTCATTTCGCCCAGGCCTTTGAAGCGGCTGGTCTTGATGTCGCGATAGCCTTCCTTGGTCAGGCGATCCGTGGTGGCTTCGAGTTCCGCTTCATCCATGGCATACAGTTTGCGCGCCGGACGGTTTTTGCCGGCGGAACTGGTATCGATGCGGTACAACGGGGCTTGCGCGATATACAAATGGCCGGCCTTGATCACCGCCGGGAAGTGGCGGAAGAACAACGTCAGCAGCAAGGTAGAGATGTGGCGTCCATCGTCGTCGGCATCGGCCATGATGGCCAGTGTGTGATAGCGTAGATTGGAGAGATCGGCTTTTTCTATGTCGTCGATGCTGTGTGGGTCGATGCCCATAGCCACAGCGATGTCGTGCACTTCGCTATTGCCCAGCACCGAGTCATGCGAAACTTCCCAGGTGTTTTCGATCTTGCCCTTGAGCGGCAAGATCGCTTGATTGGCTTTGGAGCGCGCTTGCTTGGCACTGCCGCCGGCAGAATCGCCCTCAACCAAAAACAGTTCGCACTCAGACGGAATGTTTGATTCGGCTTCGGTAAGTTTTCCCGGTAGGGCGGATACGCCGCCGGAGCGTTTGCGCTCGACTTTCTTGCCTTCGTTCAGCCGCGCGCGGGCATTGCTCAATGCGAGTTCGGTAATGGCCTTGGCGGAATCCAAATGCGAAACCAACCAAGCTTCCATATGTGGCTTTACCGTATCCAGCACGAGTTTATGGCCTTCACGCGAATCCAAATGTTCTTTGGTTTGACCACGGAATTGCGGCTCTAAAATTTTTGCCGATACCACGAAGCGCACATTGCGCCAGGTGTCGTCAGGGGTGAGGCGCAGGCCCTTGTTCATCATGCCGTGGCTTTCGGCGAAACTTTTCACCGACTCGTAAATCGCGGCGCGCAGGCCGGTGACATGGGTGCCACCGGAGGGCGTGGGGATCAAGTTCACATAGGATTCGCCAGTGCCGGAGACATCTTCCATCCAGCGCATGGCCCAGGTCACGCCTTCGCCCACGGAAAAGAATTCGTCAGTTTCGCTGGCGTGATATTCGCCGCTGAATTGCTCCGCGACAGTGGCGGCATCGCCGCACAACTCATCCAGATAGTCGCGCAGGCCATTTTTGTAGAACCAAGACTTCTCTTCGAAACTGCCATCCTTCTGCTCGATGCGCAGCAGGCTGACCACGCCCGGCAACAACACCGATTTTGCGCACAGGATGCGTTCGATCTCGGCCAACGGCACTTTCGGCGTATCGAAATATTTACCATCGGGCCAGGCGCGCACGGTGGTGCCGGTGGCCTTGATGCTCTTGCCGACGACCATCAGCGGCGTGTCGATATGCCCGCCATCGGTGAACACCATGCGGTGCGCTTTGCCGTCGCGTCGTACTTCCACTTCCAGCCGTGTCGAAAGCGCATTGGTCACGCTCACCCCCACGCCATGCAAGCCGCCGGAGAAACTATAAGCCGCGCCTTCTTGCTTCTTGCGGAATTTGCCGCCGGAATGCAGTTCGGTGAAGATCAATTGCACGCCCGGGACTTTTTCTTTGGGATGAATATCGACGGGGATGCCGCGCCCGTCGTCTTCAATGGTGACTGAGCCGTCGAGATGCATGGAAACGGTAATGTGCTTGGCATAGCCGGCCAGCGCCTCGTCGGCTGCATTATCGATGACTTCTTGAATGATATGTGCCGGCGAGGTGACGCGGGTGTACATCGAGGGCACTTGCTTGACCGGGGCCAAGCCGCGCAAAACATCCAGGTCGCCAGCGTTATAGTTTGATTTTGTTGCCATAATGTCTATGTGGGGTTCAGTAAAGAGTTAGTGCAAACGAAAAGCCTGGGGATTTTAGCGCAGTCCGGGCGCAGGCGTGCAGGCGTTGTTTAATACGGCCTGATCTTTTGGTAAACTGATGCGCTTATCTCAGACATTGACCTCCGGTTATAGCCCTTACCCATGACACTCAATTTATCCTATTTGCTGGCCCCAAAATACTTCATCCTGCTGATTTTTATCGGAACTGGCTTGTTTGTGCATTTTCGCGGGCGGGTCAAGCACAAACTATTTCGCCAGCTCACCGATCACTCCACGGTGATGGCGCCATACAACACCTTGATGTACATGTTTTCCACGGTCCCGGCCAATCCCTATGCCGATGTGAAGCATTTTCCAGAATTGGCTCCGCTGAAAGACAACTGGGAAATGATCCGCGACGAAGGCATGAAGTTGTTCGATGAAGGCTACATCCGCGCCGCCGCCAAGTACAACGATGTCGGTTTCAACTCCTTTTTCCGCACTGGCTGGAAGCGTTTTTACCTCAAGTGGTACGACGATTTCCTCCCATCGGCCAAAATGCTCTGCCCCAAGACCGCCGAGTTATTGGCGGGTATACCTTCGGTGAATGCTGCGATGTTCACGCTGCTTCCGCCCGGTAGCAAGTTGGTCAAGCACCGCGATCCGTTCGCCGGCTCGTTGCGCTACCACTTGGGCTTGCTTACGCCGAATTCCGACAAATGCCACATCGTGGTCGATGGTGAATCTTATGCTTGGAAAGACGGTGAGGCGGTGATGTTCGATGAAACCTATATCCACTATGCGGAAAATCAGACCGATCAAACCCGCTTGATCCTGTTGTGCGATATCGAGCGCCCCTTGTCCAATGCTTTTATGCGTGCCTTCAACCGCATGATCGGCTGGCGCATGATCCGGGGCGCCGCGACGCAAAACGTCGAAGGCGAGCACGTCGGCATCCTGAATAAAATCTTCGCCTATGCTTATCAGGTGCGCCTGGTGGGCAAGCGCATCAAGGCCTGGAACAAATCGGCTTACTACCTGATCAAATGGTTGCTGTTGGGCGGCTTGTTTTATGCGATTTTTTTCTGAAATCGTTTGCAACGCCACCCGTCCCTAACCGCCTGTCAGCGAGCAGAAGCTAAGCCATGGACGTAGCCGGCCTGATCCAGTCTTATGGTTATCTTGCGCTCGCCGTGGGTACCCTGCTGGAGGGTGAAGCCATCCTCATCGCGGCTGGTTTTGCCGCGCACCGCGGCTATCTGGATATCGTCGCCGTGATCGCCATCGCTGCCGTGTGCGGTTTTCTGGGCGACCAATTTTTCTTCTGGCTCGGGCGCCGACATGGCGCGACTGTGCTGGCCCGCTGGCCCGCAGTTGCGCATCAATCTAAGCGTGTGCATCGTCTCATTGAACGTTATCATGCGCCGGTGATCATTGGCGTGCGCTTCGCATATGGATTGCGCATTGCCGGGCCGATCTTGATCGGCATGTCGCCGATCTCGGGATTGCGCTTCGCGCTGCTGAATGCGCTCGGCGCCATACTTTGGGCTTTTCTGATCGCGGGTGTGGGTTGGGTGTTCGGCCAAGCTGCGGAGATCGCGCTCGGAAAGTTGGAGCATATGGAAGGCTGGATATTGCTCGGCCTGTTTGCCGCTGCCGCGATTGTTTGGTGGATCAAAAGGGATCGTGCGCCTTAATGCGGCGCGCCAGCACACATGACTAAATATATTCGCAAACTCGGTCGTCGTTTCGGCGCGCAACGCCTTGGCCCAGGCCTGATTACCGGTGCGGCCGACGACGATCCAAGCGGCATTGCGACTTACTCGCAGGCCGGGGCGCAATTCGGCTTTTCGATGCTGTGGACGGTGATTTTTACCCTGCCGCTGATGGCTGCCATCCAGATCGTCAGCGCGCGTATTGGCTATGTCACTGGACAGGGTTTGACAGCAAACATCAAAGCGCGTTTTCCGCGCCCCATCTTACTGGGCGTGGTCGGCATGCTGCTGGTGGCCAACACGCTGAATATCGCTGCCGATATTGCCGCCATGGCCGAGGCACTGCGGCTGGTGCTCGGTGGATCGGCGCATGTCTATGCGGTGACATTCGGCCTGTTCTGCCTGGTGCTCCAGGTGTTCCTGCCCTACCGATCCTATGTGCGTTGGCTCAAGTGGCTGACCCTGGCGCTGCTCTCGTATGTGGCCGTGATCTTCACCCTGCACATCGATTGGTTGCAGGTGGCGCGGGAGGTGGTACACCCGCAGTTACCGGGCAGCCACGAAGTGCTGCTCACCGTGGTGGCCGTGTTCGGCACCACCATCAGCCCCTATCTGTTTTTTTGGCAGGCGGCGCAGGAGATGGAAGACACGAATGACGCGCCGGGCCAGACGCACACCGAAGAGGAAGTGCGCCGGCACTTGCGCCGCATCAAGTGGGACACCATCGTCGGCATGAGCTTCTCCAACTTGATTGCGTTCTTCATCATCCTGAGCACGGCGGCGACCCTGCACGCTGCCGGTGTGCGCGATGTTCAGACCTCGGCGCAGGCCGCTGAAGCCTTGCGGCCATTGGCGGGCGAATTAACCTTTCTGCTGTTCAGTCTGGGCATCATCGGCACGGGCTTGCTGGCAGTGCCGGTACTCGCCGGCTCGGCTGCCTATGCGGTGGCCGAGGCGGCGGGTTGGCATGGCAGTTTAAGTTTGCGTTTGGATAAAGGTGAAGGGCGCGGCTTCTACGGCGTTGTGGCCGCCGCCACGCTCGGCGGCGTATTTATGTGCTTCCTACCGACCGATCCCGTTAAAGAACTATTCTGGTCGGCGGTCATCAATGGCGTGATTGCCGTCCCCATCATGGGCGTGATGATGCTGCTGGCGAGCCGCTCCGATGCGATGGGGCGGCATGTGATCGGCCATCGCCTGCGCTGGCTGGGGTGGCTGGCGACGATGCTGATGGGCGGGACGGTAGTGGCGATGCTGGCGACGATTTGATTCGCCATTGAATGTTTAGTCGGGAGGTGGCGGTTTTGAGCCGTGTCAATTTTCGTATGTGCCGATCTCGATATGATGCCCATCCAGCGGAAATGGCTGCGGAATATGAATACCAAAGCCCTGAATATAGTCAACGCCAATGTGCCGTAACTTGTCGCGAATCGCATCGTTCTCAACATATTCCGCAATCGTCTTTAAGCCCATGACATGGCCAATATCGTTGATTGCCTCAACCATGGCGGAATCGATCGGATTGTCGACGATATGTCGCACCAAACCACCATCGATTTTGAGAAAATCCATCGGCAAGTTTTTCAAATAACCGAAGGATGATAAGCCGCTACCAAAGTCATCCAGCGCAAAGCGACATCCGATTTCACGCAAGGCCGTGACCAGTCGAATGGCGCGATCGAAGTGGGTGATGGCGACAGTTTCGGTAATCTCAAAGCAGATTCGCTGCGGGTTGATGTGATATTTTTGGATCGCGCTGCGGACAAAATCTAAGAAAGTTTCGTCGTTTAACGATGCGCCGGATAAATTGATGGTGGCCAAGGTCAGTGCATTGTCGTCCATCAAAATGGCGTGGATGCCCAGTGACGCGTTTTCTGCTTCAAAGAGATGTTCAATCACCCAACGATCGATTGCGCACATGAGATCGTAGCGCTCCGCCGCCGGCAAAAAACTGCCGGGCAAAGACAAGCTGCCGTCTTCATTGCGAATGCGCAGCAACACTTCGTAAAAGCGGCCAGGCTTGCTGGCGGATATTGCGCGAATTTCTTGTCGGTAGAGTACAAAGTGATGGTCGCGCAAAGCTTGATTGAGCCGCGTCACCCACAACATCTCGCCATGGCGGCGCGCGAAATCGGCATCGCTTTCCTGATAGACGTGAATGCGATTACGTCCACGTTCTTTGGACATGTAACAAGCGATATCTGCGGCGGATAATACCTGGGGCAGCGTACCCGATGTACGGTCGATCAGCACAACGCCCATGCTTGCACTGATCTCAAAAGTCTTTTGCTCCCAAATGAAGCGAAAATCGCGTGTCGCCACGCGCAATACCTCAGCGATACGCTTGGCCTGGTCAAGCGGGCAATGGGCCAGCAATACACCAAACTCATCGCCACCCAAGCGCGCGAGTGTATCGCTGGCGCGCATTTTAAGTTGTAGCAGCGCAGAAAGTTGGCGCAGCAATTCATCCCCGGCGACATGGCCACAGGTGTCATTGACGATTTTGAATTGATCGAGGTCGAGATAAATCAGCGCGTGCTGTTGCGCCTCAGTGTGGCTCGCGTCCAAAGCCTGTTGTAGGCGACTCTCGAACTCGCGGCGATTGATCAACCCCGTCAGGGCGTCATGCGCAGCTTGCCAAGAAAGTTTCTGCGCCATCTCGCGAGACTTGGTCACATCATGGAACACCATCACGACGCCCGTTATTTCACCATTGCGCGCACGTATTGGCGCCGCCGAATCCTCAATCGCCACTTCGCGCCCATCCCGCGCTTTGAGTACGGTGTGATTGGCTAGACCAACGATGATGCCCTCACGCAGGCAGCGTGCTACCGGATTCTCAACGGCCTCATGCGTCGTTTCATTAAAGATCGGAAAAACGTCGGTCAAGGCTTTGCCAGCAGCTTCTACGGCAGCCCATCCCGTTAATTTTTCTGCTATCGGATTGAGGTAATCGACAAAGCCTTGGGCGTCTGTCGTGATCACCGCATCGCCGATCGAATATAGGGTGACCTCGGCACGCTCTTTGGCTTGAAAAAGCGCTTCCTCGGCAGCGCGGCGATGTGAATTTTCGGTGCGCAATAATGTGTTGGCAGAATCCAATTCCAAGGTGCGACTGCGCAATATCGCTGCTTCATCTTGGCGTTTTAGCAACTGCAGCAATACCACGCCGAGTAAACTGCTTAACATGAGTAGGATGAACACGAATTGCTTGCGCAGCGAGGCAATGCCTTCATATACTGCGGCCAAATCAAGTGTCAGATTCAGGGTGGCATGCCCGCGATAGGAATATTCGATGGGTAGCGTTAATTTTAACGCCTTATCTGGAACTTTATTACGCTGATAAGTACTGAGGATAAAACCATTTTGGCCGATGACTTGTAGTTTTGTTAATTCGCTATTTGAATCGCCCCAATCACGTAATAAAGTTTCCAGGTTTTGATATTGACCACGTCGCAAGGCTTCGGCAACCAGCGATCCGAGTGAATTTATTTCACGCTGCGCTTCTAGCTGCTTGGCAGCTAGGTCATGCTGTAAACGCTGCTGCACGATACCCAATGCCACCAGTAACAGAAGCACGACAAACACACTAAAAATAGCCCAGGTGCGCTGCCGAGTTTGCAAAATCCAGGTATGCAACACGGCGCTCAATCCCGTTTATTCTCGACCGTATGTTGCATCTTGCGCAGGTTATCGTAATCAGCGCTGACTGCGGGCACGATGTCGGTCATGTCTTTATTGATTCCGTGCATGATGGCGGCACCATTGGGCGCACTCTTCAAATGCATCAATGCTTGTCGCAGCAACGCAATTTGTTTTGTTGGTAAATCGGAACGCGTTACGAATACATGCTCAGAAACATCCGGCAATTTCGCCAGCACGCGCAGGCCACGCGGCGCCATTTCATCATAGACTTCGCTTTTCACTGCGCCGGCATCGTAATCGCCGTTGAGTACGCCGAGCGCGACATTCTTATGACCGCCAAGAAATTGGTATGAACTTAATGTTTTAAGTTCTATTCCCGCTTTACGCATTACATAACGTGGCACGATGGTGCCCATCGTGGAGTCTGGGTCAACAAAGGCGAAGCGTTTTCCACGGAGATCGGCAAGATTGCGTAGCGGGCTATTCACGTTGGTGACGATATATCCGGATAGCAGTGGTTTGCCGTTGATTGCAATGCGCGCTAACAGTGGCTTATCTCCGTAGCGCTCCCCCATCAAAACATAAGAGGAGGGCCCCATGAAGGCGATATCGACACTATTGAGCCCAATGGCTTCCACATGCTGATCATAATCGCGACCAACGCGCACTTGCACTTGTCGCCCCAATTGCTTCCCCAAATAATCGGCCAGGGGTGTGAAACGTTTTTGAATTTCTTCACTGGGGAGGAATGGATGCACGGCGAGGATGAGTGGTGGTTGTGCTGGCTCCACAGCACTCGCTGAGGTGAATCCGGTGAGCAGTAAACTGAATGTCCACAATAAGAAGCGAACCATCGTGTAACCTCCCCCGGTAATTCTTCTGAGCAAGTACTGATATGCCAAAGGTTTTTTTAGTATTACATAGCTCACTTAAGTAGTGTAGTAAATAAAGGCTCTTTTCGCAAATCATGTTGTTAAGCCGCTCCGCCAAGCGCCATAGCGAGCCACTGAGCGGGGTTCGGGCCGTTTCCGCCGTCACGGTCAAGCGCCCGGAACCAGCCCAAGTAGTTGGCTAGATAGCACGTCGCCACACCACGAAACTTGTAGGCCCAGCCTTTGAGACGACTGTGGTACGCATTGACGTTCTGCACGTGCCATGCACCGTTGACTCGAATACCGGACGATAGGTTAATGGCATGATGCTCAACACCGAGTTGACGTGCCGCACCGGCCAGCGCGGGGCTGCCATCGGTGCAAAGCACTACATCCTTCGCCAGGAACGGCTTCAAAGCCGCAGAAAGGGTCGTCATATCCATTGCCTTCAATACACAATCCATCGTTACGCCAGCACGATCCCGCGCGACCAGCACAGGCACCTGCTCGTGTGATAGACCGCGTTTGGCGGCCTTGCCGCCGCGCTTGCGCGCTTTCCTGTCGAGTCCACTGCGCTTTCCCTTGAAAGAGAACAAGAACATCGTTTCGTCGGCTTCGGCAATTCCGGTCAACGCCTGCGGCTGGAGAGCCATGGGCAGCGCCAGGAAACGATGCCGCCAGCGGTGCGCCGTGCTGACGTGGATATGCAGGGCGTCCGCCACTTTGTGCAGCGTCAATCCCGCCCTCAGCGCTTCGGCCTGACTTAGCCACTTGCCGCGCTTGTGCAGGCCGCACAGCGGCGTGCCGGTCAAGGCGCTAAACGTCTTGCAGCACGCCCGGCAGCGATAGCGTTGCAGGCCGTTTGCATGACCATGCCGGTTCACGCGTTCAGCCTTGCAGTGTGGACACGTCACCTCAGCAGCAAAACGTCCCTCGACAATCACGGTAGACGCCGGTTGCGCGTCCAATGCCGCCAATTCCGCCGCTACAACCCTGCGCTGCGCCTGCGTCAGATTTCGCAACGACGCCGTGATTCGCTTCAACTCCGGTTTCCTCATTTCCCGCTCCTGGATGATTCGGCGCAACTGCGCCACAGCATCCAGTATCCACTACAAGTGGATCACCACATGAGCTACCAACATGATTTGCGAAAAGAGCCTAAATAAATCGGGTATTGCCAGCTATATCTCTATAGCCAAGGCAATGAATATGCTACCGAGCCTGTCATTTGTGTGAGACGTGCTGGTTGATGGACGCTATGGTGTTTCCAATCGGGATCGTTAAAGTGAAATGTCAAAGGGTGTATGGGTTTAACGTGAATATCGAAATGCAAGGGCACGAACAATAGCTGATGAAGTCCGTCACTCAAGAGTAATTGTTCGGCATGGTCAGCACAGAACCCAAAAACCATCTGGAACCAGAGTTCACCGCCCAAGATGAGCGCCATCGGGCGCATGTCAATTTGTTCGATTTCACAGCGCCGCCAGGTTGTTTCGCCTGCGGTATGGGCCGCTAGACGGTAGATTTCCGCATCTAATGCCGATACAAAATGGTGGGGCTTGCACGCTCCGGAGATCCGAGCCAGAGAGTTTCTTGCCCTTCCTGGCTGTCGGCATTTAGGACTGAGCGTACCAAAACCCATAATCGAAACGGAGCGAGATATTGTGTGAAACTATGGTCTGCGTCAGGGGCTGCTTGTTTCATTAACATGCGGACACAGCGAAAAGTGTCGTCACTATTCCGACAACAATCGCCTTTTTCGCGTCACCCAAGAATGTAGGTAATACTTAGGATCATGCCATGCTCGGCAGGGGCAAGAACGACGGTGTAGGAAAAATATTCCGTTGGCGCCGCGGAAATGACAAGCCGGGTTTCCGTAACCTCTTTTTTGAAATTCCCGCTGTTTAGACTGCGCTCAATATCCTTCACGATGTCAGGCGCGAATGCGATTCTGGATAGTTTATTGACTTCTTTTAGCCAATTATTCACGTCCGAAGCGGCAATATTTGATTCAAACCACAGCGCTGCTTCTGCCCCGGAATGTGCACAGCCTTCATGAACTAATCGCACTACCTGGCCATTTTTAAGCAATGCTGTCAGCGCTAACTTATTTTTATCAACGCTATAACTCTTTACCTCGGGTCGATGCGCAATGCGGTGGATATTGATCGGTGCCGGCTGCATCGTGCAATTGGACTCGGCAGCTAGTGAAAATTGCGGGGCAAAAAGTAATGAAATTACAACCAATGCAAGGTGTTTCAATTCGTGACCTTTGAAGCCTTCTTTGCGGCCACATTTCACAATTGGATTACACGTATCAGGAGAAATGTTAGCGCCCAGTACGTAGCCATACAGGCAAGTAACAAAACAAACCATTCTCTTGCTGCGCGTGGTTTGCTGCTGGCTATGCCGCCTACTATTCCAAATATCACCGGTGGGCCAAACACCAGCAACACTAATCCTACAATCATGTGAATTGATGGCGGGCAGTGATCGATTTCCGTACATGAACCTAGTCTTGCCTGGCATAGGCTTGGGCGAATAGCGCAAATACGGGCGTCAATGAACGCCCATGTGATCAAGCTAAAAAAGCCAGCCATGGCGAAACCGAACGTAGCTACGATTCGGCGCATCATTTGATTTCCCAGAATAATATTCTGGTCGAGCCGCCTAAGTCGGAATATCCGTACTCTGTGCCCCCAAGAAATGTACGAATGCCAACATAGCGACCGAAGGTGGCAAGGCCATCCACAAAGCCGCTAGCCGTGAGTCGTGAGCCATTCCATAAATCAATATGGCTGCCGGTTGGATGTGCATTCGTTTCCCCGGCTCGTCGCCAGTAGTTCTCAAAAAAAACGATGCCCGTTTTTCCTTTGATATGATTTTCCCAATTTCCGCCGGTGATATTTTCCGATTTCACAGGTAAACCACAAAAGGGCTTTTTATCCAACCAAGCTGCCAAGTCTTTCGCCAGAATTGCAGTTTTCTTTCCATTTAGGAAAATGGCGTTGCTATGGAATGATTTCATATCGATGCCCACGCCATGAAGCGTGACGCTCATTCTGATGGCGCACTGGTTCTCAAATCCGGGTGGTGGCTTCCCTGTTTTTTTGTCCGTGTATGGTGTGCCAGTAGCAAAATTATCCCAAAGCTGTTTGAAGATAATGGCTGGAATATTAAGGCAAGCTAGCGATTGCTTTTGAGTATTGGTTTTAACTGCATGAGATCCGGCGGCTGTTGTCATAAGCCTGCGCCCCTTGCCAATGCGTCGTCACCCCAAAACACGTGATAAGTGTCTTCCATTTCCGTGTCTACTCTGGGCAATAGGCCACTTGCTGCTAGCGTACCAGTGAGCACCTTTCCATCGGCAGTTTCAATTCGATAGGGCAATCCCTCGTGCGCGCTAGTATCTGGCCCAATGATTTTTAGCTGTTCGTCGTAAATATTGCTACGGTTGTTATTTGTTGCCCCAGGCTGACCGGCAAAAACGCCTGCTGTAGGAGAAGCACCTTGGTTAGCAGCAGCACCGCCGCCAGCCTCATCGCGGCCTGCATTTGGCATGGATGAAATCAGTACACCGCCGCAAGAAAGCTTATGCCCTTCCAGCGCGACCGGTATGCCGTCTATGGTCCAGTTCGTATCGCCTTCAACGATCACGCAGTTATTGTGCCCGCGCTTGGGGCAAGTACATTTATCGCCCAACCGTGCAACCGGTAGGCCACCAACGGTCATATGGCTGGTGGCGCTCACGACCTTGCCTCCATGGCTGGTGGAATCGCCCAATCGAATGATTCTGCGCACACTATCCCCTTCAGTAAATAATACGACGTCATTGTACTGGCTGGGAAAGTAAATGCGCTAGCGGCAATTTTGCAGGTTATGTTGCTTTTGCGGTTTTGAGTGGATGGCAGTAATATAAACGCATAGGCGTTTATACGCTTTTCGCTGATTGGAGGCATTTATGGAAGACTCAATTCGTTGGACGATCAAGGTTTCCAAGGGGACGGATATTTCGCTACGCTCTTACCTTGCCCAGCATGGCATGAAGAAGGGCGATTTATCTAAATTCGTTGAGGAAGCGGTACGCTGGCGCGTGCTCGATAAAACCGTAGCCGAAGTTCGGGAGCGTAATGCAAGCGTTACGGAGGGAGAGATCGAGGCGGCAATCGACGAGGCGCTGGTTGCGGTGCGGGCTGATATGAAAGCAGAGATATCCGCAAAACTGTTAAACAAAAAATAGCCACACATGCGCGTTGTACTTGATACAAATATCCTGATCAGCGCGCTGATAAGCCCGAAATCAGTAGCGCGCCAGATTTATGAAGCTGCAAGATCAGGGCGCATCGTGTTGGTGACGTGCGATGCGCAACTCGACGAGTTTAGGAGGGTGACCCGCTATCCGAGGGTGCAGCAATATATTCGGGCATCGGAAGCCGGGACAATGCTCAATGAGCTGCGCGAATTGGCGCTTTACATTGAAGTGAATGAGAAGGTAGACGTCTCGCCAGACCCGGCAGACAACTTTTTATTCGCGATGGCGCAAGCGAGCCAGGCGGATTATCTGGTGACGGGTGACAAAGAAGACGTGCTCGCACTGGGCCGATATGGGAAAACGCAGATTGTTACCGTGCGAAAATTGATTGAAATTTTGAAACTATAAGTACAGAAGTACCGATTTCCAACAAACGAAAAAAATGAACAGCTAAGGAATCGAGTATGAGTATCGAGAAAGCCCGCCTTCTTTCGCTCATTGAGTTTGCGCAACAAGCGGCACGCATGAACAGTAAGTCTGTTGCTCGTGTTGATCAGCACGGCCTGTTCAAGCTCTATGAGCACGAGCTATTCGATTTACCAGGTATCAAGTTGAACCTAACTCCAGCAGAAGGAGAAGACGAGCTGTGGATGTCGATTGCGCGGCTCCACGAGACCCGTCCGCCTGAAATTAAGAATGCGGTATTGCAACCTTGGGTCGAGATTGTTAACAACCCGGCGGTCGAACCCAAACTTAGAACAGCGATTATGGGTGACGCGCTCATCGAAGCAGGTTCACACCGATCATCTCAAAAAACAGCCATCCTTCCCGGTGCCGGTCACTTCGAGTGGATTCCTGACGCGCTCGGTGTTGCGCCAGAATTTGCACCAAAATTCACGGATTCTGATG
>Ga0315270_10000811_pt1 | contig 16799 bp, 17 predicted proteins | sample C1_bottom_MG_FD_204932 | JGI IMG/M metagenome (GOLD analysis project Ga0315270, IMG submission 204932) | Sediment microbial communities from Yellowstone Lake, YNP, Wyoming, USA - C1_bottom | ecosystem: Environmental > Aquatic > Freshwater > Lake > Sediment | place: USA: Wyoming | collected...
GTACACCAAACTTTGTAGATAAACTGTTGTTGTTACTGGAATTAATTTGCCAGTTGCTAAGTCTTTCAAAAAGTACACATAATCATTTGTACCAATGAAACGTAAGAACTCCAATGGGTTTGCTGGAGTCCCGGCACCTGAATAGTAAAGATTAAAAGAATTGACAGGAGATATTGCCAAGGCATTAACATTAACAGTTCCGTCTGAATAAAGTATAGCAGAAGCAACATTGTAGATTTGATCAAACCCGACAGCATAAAGCCCATCTGCCGTAAGATTAGATTTAAGAATTCTTACTTGATCATATACCGGTTTCTTAGTATCTGGATCAATAAGTTTCATATCTTTATTGAACCAAAACTTTGTAGTAGGGCTTTCAACAGTTAATTGGAAATTGCGCTGCGTAATTTTCCAATACAGAACTCCCCCAGTGTCTGGATTATCTGTTCGTTCTACAATCATGATCCATGATTTTATTTCATCATTAACATCATAAGGTAAAGTTTCTGCATCTGAGGAAAGAATAGCTTCATCGATCAGTTCAAAGATTCCAGTAAGATTTTTCTTGTAAACAGATGGTGTAAAGATTCCTGAAAGCTGTTCTACATTAATAATAAAAGCATCGCCTATTGTTATTGTAGTATCTGCGGCTGGAGGAAACCCAATCAAAAAGCTAATTACTCCATTAGTGTAAGCAGTTCCAACTGTTCCACTTATTTGTGGTCCGCTAACAGAACCATAAACCGAAAAAGTGCCAGATGTATCAATAATTTCAACAGTATAAACTTCAACCTTTCCCACTGCTTGAACAATATCTGCTGATGTAAGGACATCGGTATTAGGAATAGCTAGTGGATTTGTAGAATCCGGGTTGATCCTTAATGCTGAAACAAACAGTCTATTAGGATTAAATCGAATTCCAAATCGTTTTTGTCGAATAATAGATTCTTGAATACCAGAGATATTACCAGGAGTCGGTACAGCAGTATAAACTCCTGACACATAATCTTTAGTAACGATCTTCATATTCTGATCATAGATTTTATGATCAGTATCATTGTTAACAATAGCATGTGGAAATTTTGGTAACGGCCCAGTTTCAAGAAGATTTACATCGATTGAAACTACAGCATCTGGTTCACCATACCAGTGACGATCTAAAGCTCCTTGAATTAAAGTCTTTTCTTGTAACGGGTATCCACCGACTTCTTGTGTTATATCTTCAATAAAACGAGTTCTTGGCTGAATAAAAGCCATACTTAAAGGAGAGGCAGATGTATAAAATGCATAAGTAATTAAGTTATAAATCCCTGGATCTGAGAGAGCAGGTTCAATAACTTCATCTATTATACTTCTGGATGAGATGCTAGAAATCTGGCTTGAAACACCTACATTATAGTACATCCGAACATCATTACCAAAAACTTTAACATTTTGGTATGATCCAGATGGATCATTCCACTCAATATATTTTGGTTGGCCAGCAAAAGTTCTATTAACTGACTTAAGACGAAGGATAGAAGGATCCTTCAGAAAGTAACTATTATAATCTTGCCCATTAACCATTCGGTTTTGGGTATAGTAAACCGAAGGAGCAACAGAACGAATATGTTCTACATCTTCTGACTGTGCAGAATTTTGTAAAGCGGAAGATAATGAATAAGTAAAACTACAGCTTTCTTGCTTTCCAAGCTTAGAGGTATACAAGAAAGTAACAGATTTATCTATGATTGTATTCTTTGGTACTTGTACAGCTCCAGATGTAGAAGATCTAACCCAAATATTAAAAATTCCTGTAGGAATTGCTGCAAAGTCTCCATCCCCGAAAATTAGATTAATTTTATCGTTTTCAAGAGTTTCAATTTCATATTTTGTAGAACTTTGGACTCCATTAAAAGCTAAATTTTGTCCACTAACATTTGGCACAGCTTCCCATTCTGCAGTAATTATTCCCTGTTCATCTACTTGCTGTACCCAAACATCAACATCGTTGACATTCATAACATCTACATTTAGAATCCGGTTTGGTTGGCTGGTATCAAAAATATAATTTAACTTGCTGAGAATACCTTGCTTAAGATACATCATAAAGCCAGTGGTATCAGAAGAATCTCCATATCCATCATCAGCATAAAGCATGGTGAAATAAGCATTGGGATTAGGAGATCGTTCAAAAATTCCAGCTTGATCAAGATCCGCCGGAACTAATTCAAAATCAAGATCTAAACCATTAACTGCTGTCTTAAATTTGATAACTCCATTACGAACTGTTGCCCGATCAGCTTCAGTTTCAAGAACATTTTGTACTTCATATTGCTGAAAAATAGTATCATCAATCTGAAATGACTTAAATGGGGATCCAAATGGCTGTGTTAATACTTTATTGATTACAGTAAGAAATTGTTCTTTCCATAATGGATTATTAGAATCATTCCATCTGATGACTCTATTTGTTAAAGAATTCCCTTGTGAATCAGAAACCATTTCCGAAGTTGAAACACTACTAATTTTAACTAATCCACGAAGAGGAAGGTTTCTAGAAGCTGTGTATGAAATCAACTTGGCTAATGCCAAAATGCTCTGCTTTCTTTGAGCAGTTGGCAATAAAACTTCATGAACTGATAGATCTACGCGATAGGAAAGTTGTTCAGCAATATATGCAAACATTTCCGCCAACGCAATCATTAAGCTGGCTTCATGATAATCGTTGAAGTTCTCAGGGTAATTGAGCTTCAGATAATCGATTAATGATTGCTTTACAGCATCGTAATCGTAAGCGGTGAAGTTGACCTCTTCAAAGGCTTTGTAGACCTTCTCCCAGGATTCAGCGGCGTATAAAAGTGGACTTGGATTTGCAGACATGTTTTATTTATGACATCAGTAGATCTTACAAGATCATGAAATTCCAAGACGTCTTTTAGCATTAGACATAACTAATGCCCAACGCTGTGGATGTTTTTCATCGATCTTATCACGTTCTTCATCCCAGATCTTACTGACCTGAGTAAGTTGAACTTTTGCTTTTTTAGCTAAAGCTTCAATCTTTTTTGTATGTGCAGACTTACCGACAGTCTTGGGAGGAATTGGGCGAGGCCCTTCTTTGTCACCGCTAATATAAGGATCTGATCTTTTCATCATTCCTTCAAAAATCTCACCAAAATCTTTGAATTTCATTTGCTGTGTACCTCAATGTAAAGATCTTTTGTCACATTAAACTCTAAGTAACTTAATTTTGCTACTGCTACTAGAGCATTTTTTTCTAGAGCTGGAATAACATCAAGATTAAGAAGCTTGACTCTGGGTTCATGATCAAAAACCTCAGTAAGATCCATTATAATAATGTCAATTGTTTGTGGATCACCAGGTTCAAATGCTAACAAAGGAATGCGAGTTCCATAATTCGGCATCATTACACGCTGGCCACGTTCAGTAAAAATTGCGTTAATTAGGTCTTGTTCTACACAAGCTACATTATAAACATCAAATGGGCCACCATGCTCCTCATAGTTACGAGTAGAAAAACCGACGTAGAATTTTTTAAGTTGAGCAGCCATGTTCTATTTAACCTTGGTACTTAGGATTACGAGGAGTTGGACATAAAGGCTCATCCTCATCTCGAGTCCAGGATTCATGTTCAGGAACAATCATCTTTGGCTTAACTGGATCAAATGGGTTAGAATCTCCCTGCTTAGCGGTTTCAGCTGATTCAGCTGGGCCAGCCGATCCAGAACCTTCAGTAAACTCACCGATAAACTCTTCAGCCATATAAATGGTCCCATTGATAACAGCTGCATTATGATTGATTACTGCAGCTTGATCATTGATCGGTCCGCCAGCTTTACGATTAATCACTAATGCCGCTTGTTCATTAATGTTTCCGTTCATCGATTTAAGATCAATATTTGTTTTTGCTGTAATCTTTAGAAACCCATCATCTACTCTATATTCACTACCATCAACAGTATTAATATAGATTTTGCTAGTAGGTGACCCAGCCTCTTCTGGCCAATCCCGACGAAGCCCAAGAGGATCTCCAGCCCAAGGGGGTTTAACACACCATATCTTTTTAGGAATAGCTGGAGCAATTGGACCCTTAAATGTTTTCAAATGCATATCTCGAGAAGCGGCAATCTTAATATTTGCATGAGTTGAAAGCATTTCAATATTGCGATAAGCTTGAATCTTAACAGCCCGTTCTTCAGATTGAATATTAACCCTTTTCTTAGCTACAATATTAATATTTTCAGTTGAGTAAAGATTAAGATCGTTTTCAGAATGAATGTTAAATTTGGAAGTAGTATAGAAATAAATCTTCCCACTACCTTCATCAAGTTCGATCCAGTTTCTCCCACGAGCAGTAGAAATATAGATTCTCTCATTGGTATCATCGAGAATAATTTGCGTTCCCTCGGTAGTTTTCCAACGGGTACGGCAAAATTCATCAATATCTTGAAAGGAAATAAAGTGTCTACCAGGAGACGTTAAAGCAATTGTTTGAGAATCTGTCTTAGATGGTTCTAAAGGCTTAGGAAAATATCCATCAGTTGTTGGTTTGTTTTTTGTCTTATTTTCTGGATAAGAAACAGAACGTTCAAAGCCTCCTCTAGTTTTCCAGTGTTTATCATCTGGCCCTAATCCCGCTTCCCCGAGATTCTTTTTATAGTGAGGCATTACAGCCTGAGGAATCAATCCAGATTCATCAATTTCAGAAGATATTGGAGGAGAATTAATCGATTGAGGCATTGTTCGATTTAATTCAGGCATATAAAAACATCCCATCCAAAATCTAACATTAGGTTCTCCTTCCAAAAACCCAATAAGAACTTGAGCTCCAACTTTTGGAATTGCCCAGAATCCATATGCAGAACCACCAGAAATTTTTGTACTATCTCTTCCAACTATAGCATCTTGAGTAGTACCACCAAACGGGGTACAGTAAGTACACCATGGGAGATCTTCTACATTAAAATCTTTACTATCGATTGATGGAATATAAGCTTTTAATTTTCCACATTGTGAAGGGTCAGAATTATCTTTTACAATTCCCAAGCACATTGTAAAATTACTTCCGAAATCACTATTTCCAGCAAATCCAGTATTAAGTTTTCTCATTGACCACGTCTCGTATTTGTATTTGGAGCAACAACAGGAGCTGCAACTGGTGCAGAAGCCGGTTCTACCATTATAACAGTTAAATTTTGAAGAAATTTACCACCTTGAAAAATACTTTGAACAGATAACAATTGGTACTTTCCAGTATAAAAGAATTGATTAAAGTCTTGATCAAAAATATTAACTTTAATCCATGTAGTTTTAGCAACTCCCGATGGAGGGGGTCCGCTTCCATCAGGGGCGTATACTACTCTATCAAGAATTTTAAGATGTCCTCTAATTGAAAAAGTTACTTGAATATTAGTTGCTCCAACGGCTTGGCCAAACGTCTCAAACGCAAGTCTAGCAGCAGGTACTGCAGTTACTTCATGTTTAGCAAATCCAGAAACTTCTGATCTATTTGTTGCTGGAAGATATGCATGATCCGAACATAAAGCATTAATTGGTCTTTGTTCATTTTTAATACCATATAATCTATCACAAGTAATATTTTTTGGGAGATTGTTTTGACAAAAGTTTTCAGGATCTAACGTAGGATTTTTGCTATCTGCATTACGTTGATGTTCAAGACCGTTTTTTCCAGATTGCATCCAAAGATTCATCTGATTAAATTTTACTTCAAATTCTAAAATGTCAACGTTCTTTCCACTAAAATAGTAATCAAACTCAAATAGATCGCTAACATCTCCCCCTTCATACAAATTTACTTTATAGATAATATTAACTACTTCTTTATCAACATGATAAAAAGTTTGAAGTATCGGTAGTTTTACTCCGGGGTGTCCCTCTTTTCCGATTCCTTCTTTACTTTGGCCAATCATTTCACATACATCTTTACTGCTTATTAAAATTTGTCTTATCATGGTACCAATATCAACACTAGGATTAAATGTCAATTGACATTTTTCGCCTGGTACTAGTGAATCTTTTGTTACTAAATTAAGACCGCCAGTAATTTTAGAATCCAATATAATCTTGTATTTGAGTTCTTTTGCCCCGCTAGCATTAAGTAATTCATTCGAATAAACATCTTCGTAATTTTTATTAAGTTGCTCTTCTAATAATTTAATAGACTCTTGTACAGTATTAGCTTTAAAGCTAATATTTTTGTTTACAAAACCCGCAGCTCGTGCAATACCATTATCTGGACGAAGCGGAGTAGAACCAAGGGCATCAGATGAAATTACAAATTTAAGATTGTACTCTCCCCCTTTTTGACTATATCTAGCTTCGAGATTAATAAGATGCAACGGAATAATATTATCAAACTGGATAGTATCACTGCTTCCATCTCGAAGTCTACCAACAAAAAAGATCTTTAATCCAAACTGAGCACCAGTAGAATAGTTTGTAATACAAAGATCTTTCATTCTATTAGTCATTTTTTCAATAAAACTAACACCATTTGGCTCAATAACTTCTAATGTAAGATCTCCAACAGCTGCTAAACTTCCAGAGGGATCAACCATCGGACCATAATACATAAATTTGATATTGTCTATATGCTGATGAGCGTCTTTTCTAGTATTGATTAACAATGTTTTATTAGAAGACTTTGGAAAAGTTTGTGCATTAATATCATCATATCTAATTGCAGCTAAATCTGCCCAGTTATTAGCAAGATGAAGTTCATAATGTGGGATGTATGTAACAAATACATCAAGAGGATTTACTGGATTTGCCATTTTTACTTTCTCGTAGACGGTACACCGCCGACTGTAGTATTAGCACTAAAAAGCTGTGCTTTAACTCTTGCTAATGTAGGAATTAATAAGATCTGACCTTCGACTAATTCTACAAAGGGGTCAAGAATTGCATTATATTGGGTAATTACCCACCAAAGCCCAGAATCCCCGTAGAATACATATCCAAGCATATCTGGGCGTCCTTCATATTTCTTTTCAAAGAAATATACAAGATCAGTTGGATCGGGAACAATATTATTTTTAGACCACCATTCTATAGTAGCAGCAGAAACTTCTGTAGTACCACCGAAAACATATCTGCCAGTCGCGGTATTATAAACTGAATTTTTAATATTTAGACTTTGAAGTGCACTAAGCGATGCCATATTACTCTCCAAAGGTTGGAATTGAAAAATTAGAGGCTCTACCAAAAGGATCAATCGATGAAACAGATGGTGGGGCAAAAGGCGGGGTACTTACACTGCTATTATTCAAAACATTTTGAACATTAAGACCCGAGACAAACCGATTATTAAGAAGACCGACGGCTTCTTGAGCAACGCTTGAAAGAAGCGGGCTATTAGTTGCAGCTCTAACTACACCCATAGCCATCATAGGTAGTTTAGCAATAATACCAGGACTGAGAGTTAACATCCCGCCTAGCTTAGGAAACCCGTTAGAGGGCCCACCAGCAATGCCAATAAATCCAGCGGCATAAGACGGGCTTGTTTCAGTAGCACCAGGTCCACCTGAACTAGAACTTCCTGGAACCCCGATATAAGAAAAGTTTCCACCATTTTGTATGTCAATTGCCCATTCTCTATCAGTGATTTGTTTGGCGCTATATGCTTCTTCTAGTTCAATTGTAAGCATACCAATTACTGGCATTGGTTCAGATGCTGAATAAATGTAGTCAACATCATCTGGAAATGTCCAATTGTAACTTAATACAATACATGGAACTTTGTTAATTTGTTTATTGCTATAAGCAGTTAAAAATACAATCGGAGGGGGAGCTCCACTATTACCAAAATCTGAAAGAATCCAACTTCTAACAGTTGTTAGATACCCTGCATTCGCTGTTGCTTCTCCTGATGTACGAGAAACAAGCTTACCAGTAATTGAAAAATGTCGACCGTTTGTATTACGATACGCCCACAACGAAGTTGGAAGGTGAACAATGTTAAACCCTTCGTAATTAGATACTCGGCTTTCAGAAACCGGAGCTGAAGCTTCAAATCTAACTAATCCGCCTCCACCTGTAATCAATACTTTATAAGGTATTGATTCTTTCTTACCAGTAATTGTTACTGTTGGCAGTGTTATTGAATCTGGCATTTAGAATCCTTTCAGTCTACCAATAGTCTTAATGGGTGACTTTATGGGGCGATTAAATCGATCAAGCTGAAGAGGAAGCAAATTCTCTCTTACCACTGTTGCGTTATTTTCTTGGATTCCAAATACTCTATTATTAAAAATATCATAAAGATTTTTTGAGTAATATGGAACGCCGTTTTGTTCTGCTCTTAAAATATTATCAAACGGAGCAGGTTTTGTTTCATCTCTTGTAATAAGATCCGTTCTAAAATATGGAGCTCTATGTGGATCATTAATTTCTCCACCATAAAAATCAAAGACATAAACACGAGTATCAGATAAAGCATCATCACGTGGAAGATTCAAAATACGAAGATCATAAGTAATAGCTCCGGAATAGCCTGAATAGCCAGAAATACTAGTAATACGTTGATCATTGGAATCCGTTATTCTATAGGTTTCTCCATAAGCAACGTCTTCATTAGTCAACGGAGAATTAAATCCTACATGGCTTGAAAGTTTAGGTGAATCATAAGATTTAGAGGAAACTGGTTGGCCATTTGCAATATAACTTATCTTTAATGGATTTCCATTTTCATCGTAAACTTGCCCAAATCGACGATCTAGTGGTAAATTATCACCATTCGGTTTTCCGCTTAATGGAAGATTGTAGTTAATAGACTTTGATATTCCTCTTGGCAACAAGTTTGATATTCCAGTTGTAATATTAAACATCTCTCGCTGCTGAGGAACCACATCTGGGGCAGATGAAGCAAATAATTCTTGGATTAAACTCCATGGGACAAGAGAAAAAGATGGAAGTAATCTAAAGACATAATTCTGTTCATAAAAATTGTAAAGTTCTGTAGGTTGATAGGCTCCATTTGACCCAGATGAATCTCCATATAATGGAACCCGTACAGTAAATGTAGTAGAATTTATGATAGTAATAGGAGCCTTGAGCAAAGAAGGAACATTGATATTGTACAAATTAACTAAATCTGCAGTTCTCAGACGATGACCACTTGGATCTATGATTGTTAAAGTGGTTGATGATCGACTCCAATTTAATGCAGTTGATGGAGGACGTTGAGCCGGATCTCGGCCTTCATCTCGATAAACCCCGATTGTTAGCCATTTACCACCGTAAGTCCATTGTTTGGCACCTTTATTTGTACTAGGACATATTACTGATAAACATTGAAAGTCAATCTCATTGACAAACTCTGGTACATAAATGTCAAAGTGATCAGGCACTGCAAAGTCAAGATGCGAAATCGAGTATTGATCATAGTACGGATCAAATGGTTCATTAAAGGCTGGTGCGGTCACTTGATATCCTTGAGTCGAGCAACCATCAAAGCATCAATGGTCGGGTCATACTTTCCAAAATATTGCTCAAAGAGCTTTTTTCTTTGTTTATCATCATCGGCAGCAGCTAAGAGATCTTCGCGTACCAATGTACCAGAAATTCCTTCTGCTTTCATTGCCACTTCTATATAGTACCCAGCATGCTCATCTAATGCTAAAAGTTCAGAACTTTGATCTGGTAGATCAAGATCAGATGGAAGAGGGTGAAAGAAGTTTCCTACATATCGTTCTTGATCTTTTCGGCCTACTGCTGCCACATAGATAGGGCGGTAGTTACCATACATATTAAAAATTTCTTCTGGCTTAAAAGCTGGATTCTTGCATTGTACAATGCGTCTTGGATCGATATCATAAAGAGTCGTAATGATCTGCTTCTTTTCTTTAAAGTTGAAGGGAGAAATTTCTCCACTCTTTGGATTAAAGTTAGTTTTATTAGAAGTAGCAATCCAAACGTTGGCTTTACCGTACTTTTTTACTAAAGATTTGTAACATTGGTAGTGTCCCTTATGAAAGGGTTCAAATCTGCCACCGTAAACTACCACCAGCTTCTTTGGGCCAGATCCAGCTGCTTCAAGCAGATTCTTGAAATACTGATGTGTGCGGGGATTCATTGGTGGGAAGGTCCTAAATATAACAAATCTGGTCAGATCTATTTACACCTCGCGCAACCAAAGGAAAAATACCCTTGCAGACAAGGGTATGTTAATATGATTCATCAAGGCAACAATCACGAGGTATAACCCCTAGGAACCCATCCATGAACCAACCGCTAAAGAGTTACAAACGGGCAAAAAATCCGGATACCCCGGAAGTCACGTCGAAGTACTATCTAACAAACTCAAAATTGCTCCCAGCGGTTATTGAAGCAAAAGAAAAGGGAAAACTTTCTGATGATTTAGCTAAGATGTTAATGATGTTGACGCGGAAGTATGCCCAGCGGCCGTGTTTTTCTGGATATACTTACAAAGAAGATATGATCTCAGAAGCCTTAGCTAATCTTTGCCAAAACGCTCTAAAATTTAATCCAGAAAAATCGAAGAACCCGTTTGCTTTTTATACATCATGTATTAACAATTCATTTTTGCAGTTCTTAAATGTTGAAAAGAAACACCGTCGAATTCGAGACCAGCTGTTAATTGATATGGGAGAAAATCCAAGCTATAATTTTGCCGAAGAACATCATACTCAGCAAAATGGTGAATTTGGAATTGAACTTAATGAACTAAAAACTTCAATTGAAGAAGCTAAAGTTCGTGTAGCTCAAGAAGCGATTGATAAGATTGCTTCAGATGCTCGAAATGCTGCCGAAGCTGCAGCATTGGCTTTATTAAATGTTGAAAGCGTTGAGGCCGCAGAAGCGGTAATAGAAAGTGAGATTGAAGTTGGACCAGATGGAGAACCAATTTCAAGTCTTTTAAGTTTTGACGAATGACCCCACATTATCTAAGCATCGCGAAAGCAATAAGCTGGAGATTTGTTGGTACAGCTGATACTTTCATTTTATCATGGTTGATAAGTGGAAGTACTAAGCTGGCCGTTGCAATTTCAGCTACTGAATTCTTTACAAAAATTACACTGTATTGGATGCATGAGAGAATATGGCTCAAATTTGGAATTAAATGATAATGAAGAGTTTAAACTGCCCCGTTGGCTTCAAAAAACTGGGGATGTTCACCGATATTCACTTCGGTCGGCGAAGCAATTCGAAGATACACAATCAAGACTGTGTAGATTTTGTAGAGTGGTTTTGCCAGCAAATCGAATCTGATAAAAGCTACAGTCATGTTTGCTTTCTTGGCGATTGGTTTGAAAGCCGGTCGGCCATCAATATCGAGACCATGGAGTACTCATACGAGGCTCTACAAAGAGTAAACGGTTTAGGGTTGCCTGTCTACTTCATGGTTGGTAATCATGATTTACATCGTCGAACTACCAGAGAACTTCATTCAGTCCGAATCTTTAATGAATTTGACAATATAGTAGTAATTGATAAGCCGACAGTTATTGACGGCCTGTTATTTTCTCCTTTTCTCTTTGAAGAAGAATACCCCGCCCTAATAAAACATAATGATCTTTGGGCTTGGCTAGGACATTTTGAATTCAAAAACTTCATTATTACTGGTAACACTACAACAATGGATCATGGCCCCGATCATAAGATGTTTTCCGGACCAAATAGAATCTTCTCTGGGCATTTCCATAAACGGCAAGGTTCAGACAACGTACAGTACATCGGAAATGCGTTTCCTATGGACTTCGGTGATGCAGGGGATATCAACCGTGGAATGTGTACTTATCTAGTTAAAGAAGATAAGATGGAATTTAAGGATTGGGACGGATGCCCTTCATATTACAAAACTCATCTTAGTGATGTAATCGCTGAAACTTGGACTCCTCTTCCAAAGATGAAAGTAAAGTGTGTTGTAGATGTAGAAGTTTCTTATCAAGATGCACAAGATCTAAGAGAAGCAATGATTAGTACTTATCAACTCAGAGACTTTATTCTTGAGGAAGACCGTGAAACAAAACAAGGTGTTATTGAAGGTGATAATGTAACAGTCACTGAAAGCATGCTCAATTTTACTGGGATTGATGATCTTGTAACTCAACAATTAGAAATTCTCAAAACAGATACTAACATCAAAGTGGATCCGGACTTATTGATTTCAATCTATAAAGATTTACCAATTGAAGTTGTTGAAGGTGATGAACAATGACAACCGAAATTCAAGAAGATGAAAAAATTGGTCCGGGTGAAGGTGTATGTCCTTTCTGCATACCCCAAACAATGGAATATTAGAAATCTGCTAAAGGATATCTAGTTAACCAAGGCCAGATCAATAGACCACCCAGAAGACAAGTGGGTGAGATATGATTATTACTCATTATGTACAAGATGTAATTCACACTTTTCCTGATAACTAAAATTGAGTGATCTAATTTTTAATAGCGTTGAGTTCAAGAACTTTATGTCGTTTGGTAATTTACCAACGACTATTCAGCTTGATGAACCAGGAACAACACTGATTGTTGGAGAAAATCTAGACGACGGAGGTAGTTCTGGAGCTGGAAAGACGACACTGATTAGTGCAATTTCTTATGCTTGCTATGATAAGATACCAAGTGGGGTATCAAAAGACCGGTTAATAAACCAAACCAACGACAAAAAGAATACGTCGATGGAGGTCACTTTTTCTTTTACCACTAACGGCCATGTGTATACTGTAATTCGTAAACGTGGAGCAATGGGCGGTATTCAACTTCTTGAAGATGACAAAGATGTTACCCCAGCCTCTGCTGGGGCATTTAATTGTAAAATAGAAGAATTGTTGGGTGTTTCGTATAACTTGTTTTCTCAGGTAATTCTGTTTAATGGCAATTCACGACCGTTTCTTGATTTCAGTGTAGGAGATCAACGAGCATTAATTGAAGAATTGTTTAGAATTACTACACTATCTCGAAAAGCAAATGCTTGTAAAAAAAGGGTAGGCCAAACAGATAAAGATATAAGTCTTCAAAAACTGCTTATCCAACAGCAACAGAAACAAAATGAAAACTATCGTCGTCATCTTACTGAAGCTAAAGAAAGAGCGGAACGATGGGAAGAACAGCGCACTATTGATCTACAAAAGATTCTTGATGATATCAAGATCTTAAATGAAATTGATTTTGAAACGAATGAATCATTACTGAATGAGGTAGACACTCTTCAATCAGCTTTAACTCCGTTTCAAAGCGAGGCAAGAGAACTTAACACCAAATTAACTGCTAAGAAGACCGAACGGTTTTCTAAGAAGACTGAAATGGCATTGCTTGAAGCAAATGTAGTCAAGAAGTCTGCTGAACTTAAAAAGAATGCATCAGAATTAACTCACTTAGCAGATTCTAAATGCCCATATTGTCTTCAAAAATTCGAAGATGCTAAAGGCAAGATTGTTGAGCTGGAAGAAAAGAAGCGAACTCTTACACAAGAAATTATTGATGATCAAGAACGGTTAGAAATTCTTAAATCAGAAGAGAAAACGTTCTTAGAAGACATCAAAATTTCAGCTGCTAATTTAACTATTCAGATAGAAGCAAAGCAACAGGAAACTGTTGATCTAGTAGCTGGAATTAATGAAATCAAATCAGCTTTGCTTTATCCAACTATCAAAGAATTATTACTTGCTAAGAATAGCATTACAGCTCTTCAATCTCAGCTGGTCAAATTATCAAGCAATATTAATCCACACGTAGAATCAATCAATTCATTAACAACTGAGGGCGAAGTCAAAGTAGATCATGATAAGTTAGAAGAACTGATTACTTTACAAGACCATCAACAATTCTTGGTTAAATTGTTGATGGATAAAAATTCATTCATTCGTAAGAATATCATCAGTAAGACTCTACCATTCCTCAATAAGAGAATCGGATACTATACAGAGAAGTTAAATCTACCACATTTGACAGTATTTCAATCTGATATGTCATGTCAGATTACTCAATATGGGAGGGAGCTTGATCACGGAAATCTATCAAACGGTGAAAAGAAAAAGTTAAACCTCTCGATATGCTTAGCATTTAGAGATGTCTTAACATATCTTCACTCAAAAGTAAATGTACTTTTTACTGATGAAATTGATGGAGGTAGTATCTCCGGACATGATGTAGATAGTCTAATTACTCTGATCAAGCATAAAGCTTGGGACGATAAACTTGGCATTTACATTATCTCGCATCGGCCAGAATTTGATGGAAGATGCGATCGCAATCTAATCGTTCGTAAAGAACGCGGATTTTCTAATATTATCACACAACCAGATGAGTAAATCATGAAATTCAAAACAAAGATAGTTTCTGATCGAGTCACAAAAACTGCTTGCAGGCCTACTTCGGTAATTCGAGCAAGTGATGGAAAAGTTCTAGGAGTATATGAAAGCCGAAAGGCTTGTGCTATTGCTCTCGGAATTGATTCCCCAACAGTATCAACAATGCTTTATGGGTATTATGGTAAGGATACAAAACTTGTTGATGAGAAACATGGTATTCTTAAATTGTTTGATGGGATTGCTAAGTCTCCACCCAAACCACCAAGGGTCAGAAAACCTGCAGCCCCAAGAGTCAAGAAACCAGCGGCAATGACAGCTGCTCGATCACCATGGCCATTTGCTTCTGTCCCTGATGTAACCAATTGAACGCACACCAAGTTCTTAATCTTTTGCCAGGGTCTTCAGCGGCTGTAATTAAGCGCGCCTACCGTAAACTAGCACAAAAATATCACCCTGATAGAAATAAAGAGGTAGGAGCCGAAAAGAAGTTTGTATTAATAAAAGAAGCTTATGAGTTTTTGTTATCAGGAAAGTCAAACAGCGGTGTTTTTGATGATAAACCAGTCTTAAAGCCTAAGCCAACCCCTAAGACAAAACCGGCCCCAGCCCCAGTATGGCAGACAGGATACGGAGCAACCAATGTAGAAAAAGTCCAGCTTTTAGTTTCATTTAGTGATGCCTTTACTGGGGCAAAGATCAGAATTCCCAATACCCCATTCATTATTTTTGTAAGAGCTGGAGTACAAAACGGTTACAAAGAACGTAGACTCTGCCAATCTCAGCAAGGCATTGAAGCTTATTTTGATATTGAATATCGATTGTATGATCCAGGAGGATTTTATAAGCTCCAGGATGTTGATGGAGCTGGGGTAAGAGTTTGTTGTCATCTTGAAATGACATCAGGACAATTACTGAGTGGGTTTGAACACACTCTTAAAAATATTAATCCTCTTGCCGGGCCTGTGATTATTTCAGTTCCAGTCAATCATGGTCGATATCTCAGAATTCCAAATGCAGGGATTCGCCTCGACGAAGCAGGACATCGAAGCGATCTTTATGTAATTCCAGTAGTAACAATGACTCCCATAGAACAAGAGATCCAACCAGTTCTGGTTGCGATGAGCAAACGAGTTCAGGATTCATTAAAAGAATACCGTTACTTTAAGTAGCTCATGAATAAATTCTATTCTTAAAGAAAAAGGTATACCATAGGAGAGATGATGACAGATGAAATAAAAATAGTTGAACCTGTTGTAAAGAAGAAAAGAGTCAACTCCAAGAAAAAAGGTAGCGGATTTGAAGGTCATATTGGAAAAGTGCTCGGAGAGCATCTCCCTCCAATGAAATTTAGAAGATCCCAATCCTCTGGAGCAATTCTCGGTGGGGTAAATCAACGGTTCATGAAGCATTATTCTGATGATGCAATGGCACTATTCATTGGAGACGTAGTACCAACCAATGAAGCTGATGTTTCAAGGGATCTTGGATGGAAATTAAAGTTTACGCTCGAATGTAAGTTTTACAAGACGGCAGACAATATTGAGCATCTTTTGTCAAATACAAAAATTCGGCGCTGGTTTGAACAAGCATGTACAGATGCTGCAAAACTTAGTAAAGAACCACTTTTAATCTTCAAATTCAATCACACAGAAATTTTTGCAGCTTGCAATACCGACACAATCGGCACTCTACCAGCCAATCTTACTAGATCGTTATCATTTTTCTATGCCGCTGAAGGAGATCTCCCTGAACGGCGATTCACCGTTTTCCATCTTAAAGAAGCATTGTTAGACATCCCATGGTGGAAAACATTTCAAGCGTTACCTTTAACTACAGATAATAGAGAAACATATGAACTCCAAAAAAGCTAAGAAATTGCGGCAACTTGTTAGAGTTGCAGCCAAGGATGATAAGGGAGTTGCACTCACAGCGGTAGGCTATACCGAAAATCAACGTAACCGGAAATTTGTTACGGTAGAAAAAGTTTCTGGTGATGGCAAGTCTACCTACAAAGACAAAGAACAAGTTTCGGCAGGAACCATTCGGGTTGAACCTCGCACTATTCGAGGTGTTTATCGTGGGATGAAAAAGAAATTCGCTCAAGCGATGGCACAATAGGAGATTTTTATGCTTATCGAATACTCATTAATTGAAAACTTGGATTCAGCAGAAAAAGAACGTCTTAAACAAGCTGCAACGGGATTGCTTTATACTTATGAAGCTACTCAAGGATATGTTATGTTTGAGACAAGATGTTACTCAGCTAAAGCAGTAAAAGCACTTATCGAAAGCAAACCCCAGATTCTTAAGGGTTAAACTCACCAAAAACTGTGGACATAGAAGTTAAGGCCGCCAGGAGTCATTAACCTGAGCGTGTATCCTCCCTCGGTGAAAGGGAGTCCATTGATAGGATGCCACAATCCGAATCATAAAGCATCTAGGAACGACATTGGGCACAGAATGATCGTTATGACCAAAGTATTCCGTGAATGTCCCTTCGGAA
>Ga0315270_10000812_pt1 | contig 16793 bp, 15 predicted proteins | sample C1_bottom_MG_FD_204932 | JGI IMG/M metagenome (GOLD analysis project Ga0315270, IMG submission 204932) | Sediment microbial communities from Yellowstone Lake, YNP, Wyoming, USA - C1_bottom | ecosystem: Environmental > Aquatic > Freshwater > Lake > Sediment | place: USA: Wyoming | collected...
GTTGTCAAAACTTCTCGGAGAGCGCGTAGATGTTGCCCCAGTGAGCGTTCTTCGTCCGAGTGTTCTGGAGCAGGCGATTGCTGAAGCGATACCACTGTGAGCTCACGTGATGGAGACGATCGTCTTCGTGACATCATCGAGCGCGTCACTCGGATTAACTTCTCAGAAAATATGCTGATAGCGGCAGAAGAGAATGCAGATCGGGATGTCGCCAACACTGCATTTGATGCAATTTTGTATGACTTGGTCGTCATTGGAGAAGCGGTCAAAACATTCGATGATGAAATCAAGTCGAGACATCCACAGATACCCTGGAAAGAGATTATGGGTATGCGAGACATTTTGGCGCACCAGTACTTCCGTGTGAACATCTCACTTGTGCGCACAACGATAGATACCCCATTAAAGAATTTGCGCTTGGCTTGCATTGAAGAGTTGGCGAGGTAAAAGCTGTGCGGGCCGGTTTCCTTCGTGTTTCTGTGATGGAGAAAGAGTAGCGACCGTCCCATACGATCTGGCAGGCTGGCAGGCATGGACGAGCGTCGACTTCAAGGTGGTTTCGACGGCGGAGCCACACTCGTTGACGGTACGGTGAGCCGGGTGGCTGGTCCGTGGACGGCGTCGGTGCATGAACTCTTGAGCCACTTACAGGATCGCAGTTTCGTTGGAGCACCGCGGCCGTTAGGTATCGATGAACTCGGTCGCGAGGTTCTCACATACCTGGCGGGTGAGACCGTCGGCAATCACCTCCCTTGGCCGGCGTGGACTCACAGTGACAAAGTATTGGTAGAGGTGGCCAGATGGTTGCGGCAGTTCCACGACGCAGTCTTGGATTTTGACCCAGGAGTTGATGCCGTATGGCGTGAAGGTGGTGTTTGGCGTCCAGGGTTGGTGATCGGCCATAACGACGCCGCTCCCTATAACGCTGTATGGAACGACGAGGGATTGGTCGGTTTTGTGGACTGGGACATGGCCGGACCGTTGGCACGAGATTCAGATGTGGCGTGGATGGCGTTCTCATGGGTACCGCTACATGCTCGCGACGTGGTCGAGGCCGAAGGATTCATCAACTTCGACGACCGACGCCGACGTCTAGAACTATTTCTTCATGAATACGGCAGTGATCTCACCTCAGATAAGTTGCTCGAGACATTGCGGCACAGATTGCGAGAGAACATCGATGCAATGCGTTCGACAGCAAGTTCAGGCGATGTGACGTACCAGCGAATGTTGGATCTTGGTCTCGATATACGGCTTGCCCGTGCCCTCGAAGAATTAGCCGAGATCTAGGCGCCGCCAGCGAGTCAGCACTAACCAAGCGCTGATGTCATTGGATGCAACTGATTCAAGGACATCAGACGAATGTCCTTTAGCAACCTTTAAGAACGGTGCTTATGAAGAAGGTGAGGGGCTTGTTAGCCTCTCACCTTCTTCATAAGGAACACGCACTTCTACAACCACTGCTATGAGTGTCACTTCACATTAGCTACAGCCGCTAGTTGACCCACAGCCTTCGCAGACATAGCAAGAACCAGCTGGACGCATCTTGGTACCGCAAGTCATACACATTGGTGCATCTGAATTCGTACCCATGAATGCTTCAAGCAATTCCGTGGACGAACCAACGTTGTGAGTCTTTGGTACTAATTTGAGTGCCGGCTTTGATTCTTCTATTGGGGCATTGAGATCGGTCGAGCGAATGTCGTTCTCATCATCGCCAGTTTCCGCGGCATATGAACCAGTCTCGAGTTGGCGAGCGCGTTCGGTCGCCGAATAAAGACCAAGTCCGGCTCGAGTTTCAAACGGTAGGTAGTCAAGAGCGAGACGACGGAAGATGTAATCCATGATGGATTGGGCCATCCGGACATCTGGGTCATCGGTCATACCTGCTGGCTCGAATCGAAGGTTCATAAACTTCTGAACGTAAGTCTCAAGCGGCACGCCGTACTGAAGACCAATCGATACTGCGATCGAGAAGGCATCCATCACACCGGCAAGAGTTGAACCCTGCTTACCTAGTTTGAGGAAGACCTCGCCAAGACCGTTGTCTGGGTAAGACCCTGCGGTCATGTAACCCTCGGCACCAGCAACGGTGAAGGAAGTAGTACGTGATGGACGAGCCTTTGGCAAGCGGCGACGAGTAGCACGTGGGTGTTCGGCCTCGGCAGGAGCTTCAACAGCTCTGGTGCTGGCAGTTGAGGCTGAAAGCGGCTGTCCTACTTTGCAGTTGTCGCGGTAGATAGCCAGCGCCTTTAGACCCAACTTCCAGCCTTCGAAGTAAACCTCTTCGACCTGTTCGACGGTTGCACTCTCTGGCAGGTTCACGGTCTTGCTGATCGCACCTGAAAGGAATGGTTGGCAAGCGGCCATCATGTGGACGTGGCCCATGGCCGCGATTGGACGGGCACCCATCGCACAATCGAATACGTCGTAGTGCTCTTGGCGAAGACCAGGGGCATCGATGACGTTTCCGGTGTGGCTGATGTGCTCGATGATCGCTTCAAGAGTTTCCTCGGTGTAGCCAAGTTTGCGTAGGGCACGTGGCACTGTCTGGTTGACGATCTGCATTGAACCGCCGCCAACCAACTTCTTGAACTTCACTAGCGCAAGGTCTGGCTCGATACCAGTGGTGTCGCAATCCATCATCAAACCGATGGTGCCGGTAGGAGCAAGAACTGATGCTTGCGCATTGCGCCAGCCGTTCTTCTCACCGATCTTGAGGCATTCGTTCCACGCCTTAGTCGCTTCGCGGTGAACGTCTTTGTCCAAGGTAGTAACAGCGCGTGAGGCATCATTGGCTGCTGCATGCTTACGCATAACGCGGGTGTGGGCCTCAGCATTACGTGCGAAACCTTCGTAAGGTCCGACGATTCCAGCCAATTCCGCTGAACGCTTGTATGAGGTACCAGTCATAAGCGAGGTGATGGCACCAGCAAGAGCGCGTCCACCATCACTGTCATAAGCAAGACCGCTTGCCATCAAGAGGGCACCGAGGTTTGCATAACCAATTCCGAGTTGACGGTACTTACGAGTGGTCTCACCAATCGATTCGGTTGGGAAATCTGCGAAGCAGATAGAGATATCCATTGCAGTGATTACGATTTCGACCAATTGGGCGAAACTCTTTGCATCAAAGGATCCGTCATCTTTTAGGAACTTAAGCAAGTTGATGCTTGCCAAGTTGCAGGATGAATTGTCTAGTGACATGTACTCAGAGCATGGGTTGGATGCATTGATCCGACCAGTCTCTGGGTTGGTGTGCCAATCGTTGATGGTGTCGTCGTATTGAATTCCTGGGTCAGCACAACCCCAGGCAGCTAATGAAACTTTGCGGAATAGATCACGAGCATCAACGGTCTCGATAACTTCACCGGTGCCGCGAGCGCGTAGCCCAAATGGCTTGCCATCTTCTACGGCCTTCATGAACTCATCGCTAACGCGCACCGAGTTATTTGCATTCTGGTATTGGACAGAGACGATGTCGCGTCCGCCAAGATCCATGTCGAATCCAGCATCACGCAGGGCGCGGATCTTGTCTTCTTCACGAACCTTGGTCTCAATGAATTCTTCGATGTCCGGGTGATCGATATCAAGCACGACCATCTTGGCTGCCCGACGAGTCGCGCCACCTGACTTGATGGTTCCAGCAGAGGCATCAGCACCACGCATAAAGGAGACAGGACCTGATGCGGTACCACCAGATTTTAGAAGTTCCTTGCTTGACCGGATTCGCGAAAGGTTAAGACCGGCTCCCGATCCACCCTTGAAGATCATTCCTTCTTCGCGGTACCAGTTGAGGATCGAATCCATGGTGTCATCGACACTGAGAATGAAGCAGGCGCTGACTTGTTGTGGCGCTGGGGTTCCAACGTTGAACCAGACTGGTGAGTTGAATGAAAAGTACTGGTGCAAAAGCGCCCAAGTGAGTTCGTGTTCGAATACTTCAGCATCGGCGTCGGTAGCAAAGTAGCCATACTCTTTGCCGGCCTTGGCGTAGGTCAGCACCACCCGATCAATTAGCTGACGCAGCGACCATTCGCGCTCTTCAGTACCGACTACGCCACGGAAGTACTTGGTCGTGACGATCGTTGAAGCATTGACAGACCAGAAGTCTGGGAATTCGGCGCCGCGTTGTTCAAAGATGACCTCGCCGCTTTTCCAGTTGGTCTGAACGACATCGCGTCTATCCCACACCACCTCGTCATATGGATGCACGCCAGCCGTGGTGAAGATGCGTTCAATGTGCAGGCCCTTACCGTTTTTGGTGCTCTTGATTGCAGGGCGGCTGCTCACCGTGTCGGACATGTAGTGCTCCTTAGTTGGATCGGTTCTTGGTTTTCAGCGTCTTTAGTTGTTAGCGGTCTTCGCGAGCTGGCGCCGAAGCGAAACTGCGATTACCACTTTCAGTTGAATCAGTTGATTCAAAAGGCAATGCCCGAAGGAGAGCGATTTCTCCCTCGAAGTCTTGGAGTGAGGTAAAGCCTCGATAGACCGAGGCGTAGCGCAGGTAAGCCACCTCATCTAGTTCCCGCAAGGGGGCAAGAATGGCCATTCCGACGTCTTGAGCTTCAATTTCAGCCTGCCCGGTGGATCTAAGTGATTCCTCGACTCGCTGGGCCAATAGCGCCAGATCATCTTCATCCACTGGTCGGCCTTGGCAGGCCTTGCGTACACCAGCTACTACCTTGGCCCGGCTAAAAGGCTCGGTGGCACCACTGCGCTTAATGATGGAAAGGGCGGCACTTTCCTGGGTGGTAAAGCGGCGCCCGCACTCAGGACATTCACGGCGACGGCGGATGGTGGTTCCATCATCAATCGGACGGGAATCAACAACCCGAGAGTCCTCGGCCCGACAGAATGGACAGTTCATCACGCCTCCCCTAAAAGAACTTCTAAAATGAATTTCCGCTAGCCGATCACAGGGGTCAAAACCGGGGAATTTTCGCTCACAGTGGGGTGTCTGTGGAGAAAGGTGTGGATAACCTGTGACCTACTAACCACAATCTGTGGACTACTGATGGTGCTGTGACTACTAGATCTAGGGGTAACCATAGAGGAGTAGTCGAGGGTTTTCAACAGGCTGTAATAAATCGGCGTGTCGAGCGTGTCGAGATAAATCTTGGGAAAAAGGTGCTATTTAGGGGCCGGAATCATCAGGTGTGCCCCGGCGCTAATGGCCGGTGAACTCAGTGCGTTAAGCGAACTAATCTCATCTACCAAGTCTCTTAGGTCACCGTTAAATCCGGTAGTCGAACGGACCAAAAGCGCGATTTGCCAAAGGGTTTCGCCCGGGGCAACCGTGATGCGTTGGTACTTGGTTGCCTTACTTAAATTACCCCCGACACTGGCCCCTTCAGCCTTGGCGCTTAAAAGCGAAAAGCCCAGAACCAGGATTGAAGCGAAAGCGGCCAGCCGGATGAGCCCTCGTCCTCGAGCGGTCAGATTGACGGGTGCAGCAGCTGTGGTCATAACGGGCTCCTTGGGGGAAGATCGAACGCCTGTTCGAAAGAACGCATGTGCTATTTGTACACCCCACCACCGACACAATCAAGTAATAATCGAACAGGTGTTTGAATTTGACTCAATTTTGCCCTACCTTCAAGACATGACAAGCAGTCCAACACCCACCGAAGAAAATGCTCTTGATATCACTGAGTTGCCTGATGGCCCAGAAAATGGCGAGGGTTTAACCCCCAGGCAACTTCGGATCCTCACCGTTATCAAAGAGGCAGTGCAACGCGACGGCTATCCCCCAAGCATGCGAGAAATCGGCAAAGCCGCAGGCCTGGCCAGTCCCTCTAGCGTCCGCCACCAATTGACCAACTTGGAACAGAAAGGCTGGATCAGGCGCGATGGCCAAAAGGGCCGGGCGATGGAAATCATCATCCCTGGTGAAAGCGGCGAAGAGTTATCGCCATCTGGGAGCAGACATGCATCGCCAACTCGTAATGTGCCGCTGGTCGGACAGATCGCGGCAGGTTCACCGATTTTGGCCGAGCAAGAAATCGAAGACACTTTCGCGCTACCGCAACAACTGGTTGGCGATGGCGAACTGTTCATGCTTAAAGTGGTCGGCGATTCGATGGTCGATGCCGCTATCTGTGATGGTGACTACGTCGTAATTCGTTCACAGAACACTTGTGAACAAGGTGAAATTGTGGCCGCGATGATTGATGGTGAAGCAACCGTGAAGACCTTCAAACGCCGCGATGGACATGTCTGGTTATTGCCGGCGAATTCTGGTTATGAACCAATCCTCGGCGATCAAGCAACCATCCTTGGCAAAGTTACTGCGGTACTTCGATCGCTTCGATAGCAAATTCGGCAATCTGCTTTGCCAATGCACCATCTAGACGCGCACGGATATACGTTCCGGTTTCGCGATGCTCTTCTTCGAGCAGTTCCCCCGATGAATAGATCCGACTGATCAACTCGCCACGGCTGTATGGAATGAGCGCCTCCACCAAGATTTTGGGTCTAGGCAATTCATGAGCAATTAATTCTTGTAACTGATCGACACCAACACCAGTTCGGGCAGAAACGATAATCGAATGTGGTTCTCTTCTCTTAATCTCATTCAACGTTTCCGAATCGGCTAAATCTGCTTTGTTTATAACGATTATTTCTGGAACCTGGCTCGCCCCAATTTCGGCGAAGACTTCGCGCACTGCAGCAATCTGACCAAATGGATCAACATGCGAACCATCCACAATATGAAGAATTAGATCCGCTTCGGCTACCTCTTCAAGAGTTGATTTGAATGCTTCGATGAGTTGGTGTGGAAGATGGCGAACGAATCCAACAGTGTCGGTGAGTGTGTAGACACGGCCATCTTTGGTCTGAGTTTTTCGAACCGTCGGATCAAGAGTTGCAAAAAGCGCGTTCTCGACCAGTACCCCAGCACCAGTTAACCGGTTAAGCAATGAGGATTTACCGGCATTTGTATAACCGGCAATGGCCACCGATGGAATCGAGTGCCTGGTCCGCTCTTGGCGCTTAGTGAGCCGCGCGGTTTTCATTTCCTTTAACTCACCACGCAATTTAGCCATCTTGTCGCGGATTCGACGGCGATCTGTTTCGATCTTTGTCTCACCTGGGCCACGTCCACCAATTCCGGCACCGCCACCAACTCGTCCGCCTGCTTGACGAGAAAGCGACTCACCCCAACCACGAAGCCTTGGCAACATGTAGGTCATTTGAGCTAATTCGACTTGGGCTTTTCCTTCTCTACTTCGAGCATGTTGGGCGAAGATGTCGAGAATAAGTGCCGTGCGGTCAACAACTTTTACCTTTACCTGGGCTTCCAATTGACGCAATTGCCCAGGCGAAAGTTCGCCATCACAAATGACCGTGTCGGCTCCGGTTGCAATAACAACATCTCGAAGTTCACGAACCTTGCCAGAGCCAATAAAAGTTGCTGGGTCGGGTCGATCGCGTCGTTGAATAAGACCTTCTAGAACTTGTGATCCGGCAGTCTCAGCCAGGGCGGCCAATTCGGCCAACGAATTTTCGGCATCTTGGGCGGTACCAACAGTCCAAACACCTACCAGCACCACTCGTTCGAGCCTGAGCTGGCGGTATTCAACTTCGGTTACATCTTCAAGTTCAGTTGAAAGTCCTGCAACTCGGCGTAGTGATTGACGATCCTGGAGATCGGATTGGTCACCGTCAAAATTTTGCTCATCGAAGTTCAAGGTCGATCACCAACTCTGCCACGATTACGGCAGGACCGGTCATGATGGCATTGCCAGCGGAGTCCAAATCAACTTTTACCGATCCACCTAAAACATTGACTGTCCAAGAACTTTTTTCAAGCAACCCAAACCGTTCGGCCGAAGCCAACGCGACCGCACAGGTGCCAGTTCCACAGGAACGTGTCTCACCCACGCCTCGCTCATAAACCCGCATTGACACTTCGCGTTCACCATCGATCCTTACAAATTCGACGTTTACCCCGGCTGGAAATGCGCTCTGTGGCTTGACATCTGGCGCAGCAAGAAGTGGCCCCGCATCATCAAGGGCATCGACGAAAACCACCGCATGCGGATTGCCCACGTCAAACTTTCCACCTTGATATTCACGCTCTTCTACCGCGACCGTAATGGCACCAGGAATTGCAGTGACCACGCCCATATTTACGCTGATGTCGCCATCAACTGGCACGCTCACTTCCTTGACTCCGTCCCGAGTACCTATTTTCACACTTCCTGGCTCAACCAACCCGGAGTCCACCAGATACCTAGCCATCACTCGAATGCCATTTCCGCACATCTCAGCTAGCGAGCCGTCATGGTTTCGATAGTCCATAAACCATTCGGCTTCGCTCGGGTCTTCATGCGGAGCGATTCGGATTAGGCCATCGGCACCAACACCCCGATGCCGATCACAGATCGCCGCGACAAACCCACTTTCGATCTTCAAAGAGCCGGTCAGATCGGGAATGAGAATGAAATCATTCTCGGTGCCGTGACCTTTGAAAGCTCGAATTTGTCTACTCATGATCCCCGATCGTACGGGTCTTTGCCGATATGGTGCGTTGGTGCGCGCCAGGGCCTTGGTCATCTTCTCCGGAATCTGTTTCGGGACGACGGGAACGGCCCAGGCCCTGGGCCCAAAGGGCGCATCCTCCCTGACAATTGGCGCTGCAAGACTCTTCGTCGGCTCGCTTCTATTGATTCTGGTAGCTGGACTCGGTTCCAAGTCAAGACCAGAGCCCACCGCCAAGGTGCGAACACGGGCCTGGTTCATCGCCGGTCTAGGTATGTCCTGCTACCAACTCACGTTCTTCGCAGCGGTCCGCTCAACTGGCGTTGCAGTTGGCACAGTCGTAGCCCTTGGTAGCGCCCCCGCGCTCACTGGTTTTCTTTCTTGGATCGCTTTTCGACACCGACCAAATCGGATCTGGTTCATGGCAACGGCGATCGCTGTCATCGGAGTAACCACCATTGCAGCTTCTGGTTCAAGCGCGCATATCCATCCACTGGGCGTACTCCTTGCGCTAGGCGCAGGGCTCTCATACGCACTATTTGCGATCTTCAGCAAAGAGATTCTTCAATCGGGCATCTCAACCGAGCAGGCAATGGCCAGAGTTTTCGCAATCGGAGCCGTGCCGCTACTCCCAATTCTCTACTTCGGTAATACCCACTGGCTCTTCACCTCGAAAGGGATCGCTCTAGCACTCTGGCTTGGCCTGGTACCAACAGCAATCGCCTATCTGGCATACGGCGCGGGATTGCGCCATCTACATGCCAACGAAGCGTCAACGTTGACTCTGGCAGAACCGGTCACCGCAACGATTCTTGGAACTCTGGTTCTACATCAATATCCGACCGCACTGGTCTGGTCTGGAGTCGCGTTAGTATTCCTTGCATTGGTCTTGCTGACCCACCAGAGCGCCCGGCAACTTGCTACCGGCTAGCGGGGGTTCAAGGCAATGACTCTCCGTTAATCTTGCAAAGTGGCGAAGTCGGTAATTGTAATCAGCGGCCTTCCCGCGAGTGGAAAATCTCCCTTGGCCCAAGCCTTAAACAGAGAACTAATCTAGCCATTCTTGGAAGAATGCATCAGTGCTCGCATCCGACCACTAGTTGGAATTAGCGCCCGTCCGACTCTCGAGTCGATACTGCACCGCCGTCAAAATACCCTGAAGTATTGCCTTCGGTTCAGGAGGGCAGCCAGGAATAGCCAAATCTACGGTTAGTACTTTGTCGACCCCACCAAGCGTGGCGTAACTTGTCCCAAAAATGCCACCGTTGATCGCACAATCGCCTACGGCTACAACGAGTTTTGGCTCCGGTGTTGCATCGAATGTGAGTTGCAGAGCTTGCGCCATATTGCGCGTTACGGGCCCAGTGACTAACAGCATGTCCGCATGACGTGGACTTGCAACGAACTTGATGCCTAGGCCTTCCAGGTTGTAATAAACATTTCCCAGTGCATTGAGTTCCAATTCGCAACCGTTGCAGCTGCCGGCATCCACTTCACGAATAGTCAGCGCGCGTCCGAGGATATTCAAGATCTCCTTGTTGATACGCAAAGCTGTCTCTTCGAAATCGGCGGCAGGAGGCGCCTCGGTTGCGATGCCCACCTTCACGATCTGTTTGGCTATCTTCCACATCAACGATCAGTCCCTGAATAACTTAGGTTGAAGGATTTATTGATCAACGGGAAATCTGGAACGACGTTTCCGATTACTGCATACTCGAGCACCGGCCAGTTCTGCGCTGAAGGGTCGTGGCTGTGGCAACGGGTGATGCGGTTCCCATCGGCGACGGTAAGTGCGAGGAAGATCCCGCCGCGCCAGCCTTCAACCCAACCCACACCACTCCCCGCACGCATCTGATCATTCGTTTTCTCAAGGACTTCTCCGGCAGGCAAGGCACGAGCAATCTGCCGGATGAGTCGGAGCGATTCCACAACTTCATCAAAACGTACGGCAACTCTGGCAGCCACATCGCCGCCATCACGCGAGGCGATCTTCACTTTCAATTCGGTATAAGGAAGTGTTGGAGCGTCGATGCGCACATCGCGAGCAATTCCACTGGCCCTGGCGGCCAGCCCGGTGAGTCCCAACTCGGTTGCTAACTCGGTGCTAACCCGGCCGGTAGTAAGGAACCGATCTTGCAACCCGGCGTGATCGTCATAGATCGCTCGGAGTCGACTCACTTCAGCTTCAATCGCATCGCACTGGGTGACAATCTGAGACATGCCTGCGACGTCGATGTCGACCCCGACGCCGCCAGGAACAATGCAATCCATCATGAAGCGGTGGCCGAAAAATGTCTTGTTTAGCCTGAGCCAATCCTCCTTAAGGCGCATGAACTGCGTCAGGCCAAAGGTGAAGGCGGCGTCGTTGCCTAGCGCTCCAAGGTCGCCAAGGTGGTTGGCAACTCGTTCGCGTTCGAGCAAGAGTGCCCGGAGCCACGCCCCCCGGGTTGGAACTTCCCAACCCCATGCCGCTTCTAAAGCCATGCAATACGCCCAGGCATAGGCCACCGTGGAATCACCTGAGATGCGCCCGGCGAGCAGATGCCCTTCGCTCGCCGAAATGTGCTCGAAACGCTTATCGATACCTTTGTGGGCATAGCCAAAGTGTTCTTCAAGACGGAGCGTCTTCTCACCGACCACCGAAAAACGGAAGTGGCCCGGCTCGATGATTCCGGCGTGCACCGGCCCGACGGCAATCTCATGCACTCCGTCCCCTGTGACCGGAACAAACGGATAATCAACAACGCCTGGCCATCGGCGATCCTCGGTGCCGGTGAACTCTTTACGCAACGGAAAGTAATCCGATGGCCAGGCGCCATGGTTAAGCCAGGGACGAGTGTCAGCCGCTGCCTCTGCGTGCAGACCAAGCAGATCGGTCATTGTCCGTTGCAGGCGTGTGGCGTAAGGATAGATTCCGGCAATATCAGGAAAATTCACCTGCTGATCGGGAAGATATAGATCGAGCCAGATGAGAGTGGCATCGACGAACTCATACACTGCGGAGACGCTGTAACGACCTGATTCGCGCTGCCCGTTATCGGTCCCCCATAACGTGATTAGGCGACCATGGCCCTGGGCAATGCTCAGGGCCACTGAGGACCATTCTTCAAAGCCCACCTCTCCACGTAACAGCGGGAATGGCGCTTTCATGACGACCAGCTCTAGGTCGAGGTCAGCTATTTCCATGGTCTCAGCCTCCAATGATCCTGGCGGCCTGTACGTACCAGGTGTCCAAATAGGCGGGGATATAAAAACCCAACATCAAGCCAAGACCTAAGTGAAGAAAGACCGGTAGCAATGCAGGTGAGTGTTCAAGTCTCTTGACGTTTGTATCGCCAAAAACCATCGGTTGCACGCGGCTAAAGATGGCTGCAAAAGCGACTGCCAAGCCGAGCAACAGAAACGGTGTGGCCCAAGGCATTTGACGCATGGCGCTGGTCAAGATGAGAAACTCGCTGGCGAAAATTCCAAAGGGCGGCATTCCGAGGATGGCCAATGTGCCCAACATTAGACCCCAACCAACGGTGGGACTGACCTTGATCAAACCTCGGATGCCATCCATGATCTGCGTTCCCGCCTTCTGTGCTGCGTGTCCGACAGAGAAGAAGATCGCAGACTTGATTAGGGCGTGAACCGTCATATGGAGCAGTCCAGCGAAATTGGCGATCGGTCCACCAAGGCCGAAAGCAAAAGTCATAAGTCCCATATGTTCAATGGAAGAGTATGAAAACATTCGTTTGATATCCCGCTGACGGAAGAGGGAGAAGGCCGCGACAATCACCGAAAGCAGTCCGAAGCCAACCATCAGATGCCCGGCGAAGTGATTGCCAAGAGCGCCGTCGGTTAGCACCTTCGATCGGATGACCGCATACAGCGCAACGTTTAAAAGCAATCCCGAAAGCACTGCCGAGATCGGCGTCGGGCCTTCGGCGTGGGCATCAGGCAACCAATTGTGCAATGGGACCAGACCAATCTTGGTGCCGTAACCAACCAGCAGGAACACAAATGCAAGCGACATGATGACCGGATTCAAGTTGACTTTCGCCGCATTGAGGTTGGTCCACAGCAAGGAGTTAGCTCCATCACCGATTGCTCGCTGAGCTGCCATATAGAGCAGAATCGTGCCAAAGAGCGCCTGGGCAATTCCGACACCGCAGAGAATGAAATATTTCCAAGCTGCTTCCAGACTCGCTGGTGTCCGGTAAACCGATACCAGCAACACCGTAGTCAACGTTGCCGCTTCCATCGCAACCCAGAGGATGCCCATGTTGTTGGTCGTGAGTGCAAGGAGCATGCAGAAATTGAACAACTGATACATGCTGAAATAGAGCCGCATGCGGTTCGGCGTCATCTTTCCGCGCTCTTCTTCAACTCGCATGTAAGGCCTGGAAAAAATCGAAGTGGTGAATCCAATGAAAGCAGTCAGCGCCACCAGAAAAACATTCAGCGAATCGATAAAGAATTGGTGATTAAGAGCGAACAGTGGGCCACCCGAGACAACTTTCGCCGTCAGCAAGGTGGCAGTTAGAAAGGTGGCGAAGCTGAAAAGAACGTTTATATTTCGTCCTTGTGGGCGATGCCCCATCAGGCCCAGCACAAATGCTCCGACGAGCGGAGAGAGGAGGACTAGAACCAGAGGGCTCATCTACACATCCTTCAGGTTCTCTAGGTTAGTGATGTCCAGACTCTCGAACTGTTCTCGAATTTGGAACATGAAAACACCGAGAATGAAGACGCCAACCAGTACATCCAGAGCGATTCCAAGTTCGACCACCATCGGCATTCCGTGAGTAGCAGAGGTGGCTGCAAAAAATAGACTGTTCTCCATGGAAAGGAACCCAATGACCTGAGGCACTGCTTTGGTTCGAGTGATCATCATCATGAACGAAAGCAGGATGCACGCCATGGCTATTCCTAGCGTCCCCGGACTGACCGAAGTGGAGAGCCGCGCGACTGGCATCGACAGATTGAAAGCAAAAACAACCATAACAATTCCCACCAACATTGTGCTTGGGATGTTAATGAGCGTCTCCACGTCCCAACGCACGTCCAGACGCTTGATGAGCCGGTACAGAACCGCTGGGATCACCAACACCTTGAGAATTAGGGTCAATGCCGCTGAAAAATATAGATGGGGTTGGTGCGTGACATAGGCGACGACGGTCGTGGCGCCCACCACCGCCACTCCTTGCATTGCGTACAGGTGGACAAGCGTCAAAATCCGGCGCTGAGCCAACATGGCGAATGAGAGCACGAGAATCAGGGAGGCAAAGAGATTGATTAGTTGGGTAATAAGTTCAGTCATGGCTCAAGCCCCCAACAGAATGTGCGTCAGCATGCCAATGACTGCGAGTAAGAAGGCGGTCGCCAAGTATTCCGGGACTCTGAAGATACGCAACTTTGCTGAGAGGGTTTCCACCACTGCTATCAAGAAACCACCAACAGCCAGTTTGATCATCAGGATGGGCAGGGCAAAAAGCATGGCCCATGGTTTGTCGCCTGGAGCAATGCCCCATGGAAAAAAGAGGGCCAAGCCCAGGGCTGAGTATGCGAATAGTTTTATCGATGCAGCCCACTCGAGAAGAGCAAGGTGTCGACCTGAATATTCGAGGATCAACGCTTCATGGATCATGGTCAACTCAAGGTGGGTAGCCGGATTGTCCACCGGTACGCGAGCGTTCTCGGCCATCAGTACAAAACTAAAAGCGATGCCGGCAAAAACAAGGCTTGGGTAGATCGCGAACTTCTTCTGGGTCAGCGAATCGACGATGGTGGTCAGTGCGGTCGACTGTCCGATGAGCGAGGCAGAGAACAAAACGGTAAGTAGCGCTGGCTCGGCAAGAAATCCGACCAGCATTTCACGGCGCGCCCCGATCGTGCCGAAAGCGGTTCCAATATCCATAGCCGCCAATGCAATGAAGACTCGTGCCAGCGCAAATAAACCAACAAGGGCAATGGCATCGGCTGCGCTGGACAGTGGAAGCCCCGTTGAGAGCGTCGGGATTATGGCGCTAGCGAGCAAAATGCAGGAGAAGATCGCATATGGAGCGAATCGAAATAGTGGCGAGGCAGTTTCTGCCAAAACGACTTCCTTATTGAATAACTTATGCAACACCCGATAGGGCTGCATGAGGCCGGGGCCAGAGCGGTTCTGTAACCAGGCCCGCCACTGGTTGATCCATCCCATCAAGAGCGGGGCAAGGAGCATGGTCGTGAGAATTGCCAAGAATTGGGCAAAAACTCCGGAGAGATCCATCAGCGCCATCCCGGCACCAACAAAAGCAGCAAGAGCAACGTCAAGAAGCTATATAGAAGATAGGTTCCAATACGCCCTTGCTGCAGCCGCCCAACCTGCGCTGAAAGAAATTCGGTGATGCGGGCAATCGGGAGATAGATGCCATCCCAGAATCGGTCACTGACGATGACCTTGTATTCAGGCTCAGTATCTGAAGGCGCCGGTAAATGTCGATCCATGCGAAAAAACGATTCGAAGATCTCACGGATGGGCTGTCCATAACCTTCGGCCGTATCTTGCATGCGCGAAGTCAGTAATGGAAGGCCGCCAGCCCACGGCATAGAGTGGCGCAAGCGGCCGTGGTAGAACAAGCGCACCAGGGCGAAGACTAACAAACAGGCAACGACGACACCGCTTAAGAAGAAAAGTGGCCCATAGCTGGCCCGTTGAATAGATGTCGGCGTCAAAAGCCACCAGCCGTGTGCTTTTGCTTGTTTGGCGATACCGGCGTTAACCAGCAAATTCGTCACTGGGTCGATGAAGTGAATCATCAAATTCGGCAACACTCCAAGGAGAAGCCCTAATGCCGCCAACCACACCATCCCGACTTTCTCAAGAGTACCTGCGTCATGAGCTGCGCGCAGTTTTTCTTCGCGCGGTTGTCCTAGAAATACAACTCCGAAGAATTTCACCATCGCGTAGGCAGCTAGTGCGGCGGTAAGGGCTATAGAAGCCGCTGCAATCGGGACCAGCATATTTAGGAATGTGTGGGGCAGGCTTGGGGTAAATAAGAAGCTCTGCAGCAGAAGCCACTCAGAGACGAACCCGGAAAACGGCGGAAGGCCAGAACTGGCAAAGACTCCGATCAGAGCTAGCCAGGCGACCCAGGGCATAAATCGGATGAGACCGCCGAGACGCCCAAGGTTCCGCTCACCCGTTGCATGCAAAACCGAACCGGTTGTGAGAAAGAGAAGGCTTTTAAAGAACGCATGGCTGGCAACGTGATAAAGACAGGCTGTGAGGGCAAGGGCTGAAAGGGTGATCATGCCGTAGGTCCGGAAAATCAAGGCCAGACCCATCGAGGCAAAAAGGAGCCCAATATTTTCAATCGACGAGTAGGCCAGCAGACGTTTCATGTCGGACTGAACCGAAGCAAAGACCACACCGAACAACGCCGTCGTCAGACCGAGCACCAAAAGTAGGACTCCCCACCACCACAGATGCAGATGGAGCAGATCAAAAGTGACTCGAAGCAAGCCATATACGGCCATCTTCAGCATGACACCGCTCATTAAGGCAGAGACGGGCGATGGAGCAGCAGGGTGTGCCTCGGGTAACCACACATGGAGCGGCAAAATCCCCGCCTTAGCCCCAAACCCGAAGACCGCCAGCAGGAATGCAACGGAAGCCCAGAATGGGGAAAGGTTTTGCAACCGCATGTTTGCGAATGTGTAATTCCCGGTATTGGCTTGCAAAACCCCAAAACAGAGCAGGATCGCAATAGCGCCGATGTGCGCGATCAAGAGGTAGAGAAAACCAGCTGCGCGAATTTGCGGCATCTTATGGTTTGCCGTGACTAGAAAATACGACGACAGGGCCATGACTTCCCAGGAGACCATGAACGCGTATGCGTCGTTGGCCACCACCACTAGGGCCATGCTGGCTAGGAATACATGGAACTCAAGACAGAGTAAGCCTGGGGGCGTGCCCTCACCCTTACGAAAATAGCCAGCCGCAAAAATAGAAATGCCAAAACTGGCTGCACCTATTACTAATAGAAAGAAAGCTGAAAGCGCGTCGATGCGAAGGTGAAAAGAGAGCTGCGGAAGCCCAATGGGAAGGATGGCAGTTTCGACGTTTCCTGAGAGTCCACGTACCGCCGTAATTGCCAGTGCGAGACCAACCAAAGCACCGAGCGGGAAAAGAAAACGAGAAACAATTTGAAACTGACGCATCGCTACAATGCCGAAGATCCCAATGACCAGCCACGCGCCAATCACCCACAGCACCGAGTCGATTACCGGCAAATTCATCAACTAAATCAATTACCGCTCGACAACTCGACTGCAAG
>Ga0315270_10000814_pt1 | contig 16789 bp, 23 predicted proteins | sample C1_bottom_MG_FD_204932 | JGI IMG/M metagenome (GOLD analysis project Ga0315270, IMG submission 204932) | Sediment microbial communities from Yellowstone Lake, YNP, Wyoming, USA - C1_bottom | ecosystem: Environmental > Aquatic > Freshwater > Lake > Sediment | place: USA: Wyoming | collected...
TTTACCCCATTAACATTCTATCTGGCTCTAACAAATCCGGTAACTGACTGTGGTTGTTTTGGCGATTTTCTGGTAATGACCAACTGGGAAACTTTTTTCAAAAATCTGGTTTTCTTAATCTGCGCTATCATCGTTTTTATTTACCGGAAAAAATTTGACGACACAAAAATTTCGGCCCGGCTTAAAAATTTCATCATTGCTATTGGTATAATAATCGCCATGGGAATGCAATTTTACGCTTTACGTTACGATGCGCTGATAGATTTTCGTCCCTGGAAAGTTGGGAACCGCATTTCCGACCAAATGGCCGCTACTCCCGAAAAAGCTGATGTGTATTTAGTGTATAAAAATACCGAAACCGGTAAGGAAGAAGAATATACTGGTGAAACATTGCCGTGGCAGGACAGTTTGAAAATGTCGAAATTAGAATTTATAAACCAGCGCAAAGTAGTTATTGAACCCTTCATTGAAGCTCCCATTCACGATTTTACTATAAGCAATATGAATGGTGGTGATTATACCGATTCTATCTTGTATAAACCTGGCTACCATTTTATTTTAGTTGCTTACGACCTGGGAAAAACAAATATTGAAAGCTATACTGCGATTAATGTTTTCGCAGAAAAATGTCTTGCTGAAAACATTTCTTTTATTGGATTAACCGGTTCCCCCAAAGATGAAATCAACAGGTTTTTTTCTGAAGTAAAACCAATATTCTCTTTTTATAACACAGATGGAACAGCCCTGAAAACCGTTATCCGGTCCAATCCTGGTATTTTGTTGCTAAAAGATGGATATATCATTGACAAGTGGCCGTTTCGCTCTTTGCCTTCGTTTGAAGAATTCAAAGCATCAGTAAAAGAATACGATACCGACTATTTGAAATATAAGACACGTGCAGAAAAGGCAGAAATATCAAAACCCTAATTTTTTTGCCGATATAAATTTATAATAATTGTTAATGTGTTTTTATTACTCAAATCAATGTCGTACGTTTACGGCATTAGAAATAAATACTATGAATAAATCAGAAAAATTTGACGACAATTTACAGGAACTGGCAAAGTTTGCCAAAGCAATTTCACATCCTGCAAGACTATCTATACTTAAATATTTAGCCGAAACTAAAACCTGCATTTCAGGTGATATTTCAAACAATTTACCACTTAGCAGAACAACCGTATCGCAACATTTGAAAGAACTCCGCGATCTGGGGCTCATACATGGCTCAATTGACGGCTTAAAAATAAATTATTGCTTATGTAGTACTGAAATTCAGAAACACCTACAAATGTTCGAAAGCTTTTTTGAGCTCATCAAAACGGGTGGAGTGGATTGCGATCTTGTTAATCATTCTTCGAAAAAATCAAAAGTTGATTATATAACCAATTAAAATCAAAAATCATGAACTTAAAGAAAGCATCACTTTTATCGCTTACAGTAATTAGCCTTTGGGCATTAACTGCCTGTGGCAATTCAAATGCTGTTAACAAGCAGGAAAATAGCAGTGCAGAGGTAACCCAAACCTCTCCATCTGAGCCGCCAGCAACCTTACCTGCAAGCAATTCGAAAATTCAAGCCGATCTGGAAAAAGCAAAAAAAGAAGGGAAAGCTGTTTTTGTAGTAGTAACCGGAACCGGCGTAACCGAAGCCGATAAAGCCACAACCATTGCCAAAGGTGCTAATGCTATTTATAAAAATTCAGCCGTAGTACAAATTGACAGAGACGATGCTGCTAATTCACAATTGGTAGCCGAATGGCGTTTGGCAGGAGCGCCGCTTCCACTTGTTTTGGTTGTTTCGCCCAAAGGTCAGCTAACCGGAGGGATGGTACTTGCCCAGGCTACTGCTGAAAATATTGCTGCCCTTGTGCCATCTCCAAAACTGGAAGAAGTGCAGGAAGTTATTAGCAATAAAAAACCTGCTTTTGTAGTCTTCACAAAAAAAACATACAGCGATCGTACAGAAGTACTTCAGGCGTGTAAAGAAGCCGTAACTATATTAAAGAATAATGCTGCGATAATTGAAGTGGATTTGGATGACATTAAGGAAGCGAGTCTTATTGACAGACTTGAAGTGGACAAATCATCAAAGGAAACCACCACGCAAGTCGTCAATGTACAGGGACAAATTGCCGGAACTTCATCGGGTCTGCCTGATGCTGCTAAATTAGCCGCTGCTGCCATAGCACCTCCCAAAAGCGGATGCTGTCCAGGAGGAGCCGGATCTTCAGGTTGCGCAAAATAAACAGTCACAAAACTTTAATTTGATGAGATTAACAGATTTAACATTAAAGGAGCTTTGGCACCGAAAATCACAGCTTGTTTCGGGTTTGCTGGCCATTACATTGGGTATTGGTGTGATTGTCGGTATCCGTTCATTCTCTGTTGTATCAGAGAAAGCAGTAGCGGTGAACCTCGACAATTTGGGGGCAAATGTATTGGTACTTCCACAAGCTGCCAGTGTTGACAATTATTATTCAGCCGACATTGATGCGCCAACTTTTCCGGAAAGCTATGTAGAAAGAATAGTTACATCCACTTTACCCGGTGTCGATAATTTATCGCCCAAATTAACCCGTAGGGTAAAAATTGGCAACGAAAACATTGTGTTGACAGGCATTCTGCCCAAAAGCGAAATTGCCTCAAAACCCATTTGGCAACAAGGAGGTTTAATGGCTAAAAAAGTGGCAGCAAGTTGCGCCCCAAAACCCGGAGCCGAACCTGCAAAATATTTGGACGCAAAACTTCAACGAAAAGGAATTGATTCTTTAGCCGAAGCCGATTGCTTTATCGGTTCGGCTGTTGCCCAAAGGCTCAATCTTAAAGAAGCCGGAACGTTGCCCATCGAAGGCAAAACTTTTACTATTGTGAAAGTTTTACCCGAAACTGGTACGGTTGACGACGACCGTGTATTTGCAAACCTGCATACTGTTCAGGCACTTTTAGGTACAGGCGAACAAATCAGCGCTATCGAGATCATGGGTTGTTGTAGCGAAATATCCGATGGACTTTTGGGAAAACTCCGAAACGTATTGCCTGATACCCGCATTACAACCATTGGGCAGATTGTTTCCACCCAAATTGAAACCAATAAAATGATGAATAAAATATCATTGGTATTTCTCATCATCATCCTTTTTGTAGGCAGCATATCTATTGGCAATTACATCTGGGCAAACGTGAACGAACGCCGGAAAGAAATTGGAATACTCCGGATGATTGGTTACCACAAAAGGCATATTTATTACATCCTTGTGTTAAAAGGCATCATCATTGGTCTTTTGGGCGGTGTCGCCGGGTATATCGTTGGAACTCTGGGCGCAATATGGCTTGGGCCACAATTTGCCGGAATCGAAGTTAGCCCTATTTATACGCTGCTTTTCGTTTCCATTGGCCTTTCAATTTCCATATCAATTTTAGGATCAGTCATTCCTGCTTATCTGGCCGGAAAAATAGAACCGTTTTCAAACATGCAGGAGGATTAAAAGATTTACGATTTATTCATTTACGATTTACAATTATGTTATTGCAATTAAATAATCTCACAAAAACATATCATCACCACGATGGGGCAATCAATGCGGTTGACAACCTTTCGCTCGACATACCTAAAGGTTCGTTTGTAACCATTACAGGTGCATCAGGTTCTGGAAAAACAACTTTATTGCTGATTCTTGGTGGTTTATTACGTCCAACTTCAGGAAAGATGAGCTATAACAGTAAGGAAATAAACCTGCAAAATGATGAAAATCTTGCCGATTTCCGCAGTAAACACGTTGGGTTTGTGATGCAGAGCTTTGCCCTTGTACCTTACCTTACTGCTATCGAAAATATCATGATTGCTCTGAACGTGAAAAACAGCAACACGACTGAAAATAGAAAAAGGGCTTTGGAATTGTTGGAATGGGTTGGGTTGGAAGACCGCACCACCCATTATCCAAAAGAGCTTTCGGCTGGACAGCAACAGCGTGTGGCTATTGCCCGTGCATTGGCAAACAAACCCGATTTGCTGCTTGCCGATGAACCTACAGGTAACCTCGATCCGGGATTGTCAGAAGAGATACTTGGAATTTTAAAAGAAATCAATTTGAAGCAAAAAACAACCGTCGTTATGGTTACCCATAGCCCGATGGCCGCTGAATATGGAGATACAAAAATTCAGCTCAAAAATGGAAAATTACACAATCTTGATTCCGCTGAAATCAAGATAAACAAACAGGTATTAATAAATTAAAATCTCAAAATGAAAAAGATAACATTATTGATTTGTGCTTTAATTGTAATTGCAAGTGGCTTATACGCCCAGGCTCCTGTGCAAGTGAGTACTCAGGATTCGATTAAGTTTGAAAAAATCGTACACGACTATGGAACTATGGTTCAGGGTGCTGATGGAAATTCAGAATTTAAATTTACCAATAAAGGGAAAGCACCATTGGTTTTGAGCAATGTTCAGGCTTCCTGTGGCTGTACGGTTCCTGAATGGCCCAAAGAACCAATTTTACCAGGGAAAACCAGTAGTATAAAAGTAAAATACAATACTGCTATTATCGGTTCATTTGGAAAGTCCATAACTGTAAGCTCGAATGCAGCAAATTCATCAGTTGTTTTGACAATAAAGGGGAATGTAACCCCAAAACAATAAATTCTACTCAAAATGAAACTCGAAATATTTGAACCATCGCTTTGCTGCGACAGCGGTGTTTGCGGGCCAGAGCCTGACAAAGTGCTTATTGACCTTCAAAACACCATCCAGTTACTTAAAAAATTAGGTATAGAAACCAAACGGTATGCCATTAATCAGGCGCCGCTGGTGTTTGTACAGAATGTTGTTGTCCGCGATTTTATCAAGGCAAACGGACCGGGCAAATTACCGTTGGTTTTGCTCGATAACCAAATCATTAAAACTGGCGGCTATCCAACAATTGATGAACTTAAAGCATTTGTTCCTGAATTGAATGATATTAAACCTGATACCAGAATTCTGGGAATCTTCAGCTAATCAGGCACACAATGGAAACAAAACCTTTCAAGGTTGAACTGTTCACTATTCCACAGGCTGCTTGTGACTCTGGCAAAGCCAACTGGACACAGGTGGGTGAAATGGTGAAAAACCAACTCGTTACCCGTTTCGGAGATTCAATTGAATTCAAACACATCGAATTCATGTACGAACAATGGTTTGAGAATCAAGAAGCACAGGAAATGCTTGCAAACGGAGAGGTAAATTTTCCTTTCGTTTTGGTGGATGGAGAAATTGCCAGTGCCGACAAAAAAATTAATGTATCCAAGGTAATTCGGGCGATACAATTGAAAATACAGCAATGACACAGTATATATTTTTTTCAGGAAAAGGCGGAGTTGGTAAAACTACCATGGCTGCTACCACCGCAGTTTACCAATCGGGCAAAGGCAAACGCACTTTGCTGGTTTCGACCGACCCGGCAGGAAATCTTGGCGATATTTTTGAACGTAAGGTTGGTGTTGAACCTACACTGGTTGCACCAAATCTGTCGGTTGCCCAAATGGATTCGGATGCTATAACTGATGCTTACAAAAACCGGATGCTCGAACCACTTTCAGCCATTCTTGATGAACTCGCCTTGGCACAAGTCAAAGAAGAGTTTAACGGAGGTTGCACGGTGGAGATTGCCACCTTCGATAAATTTACCGATTTTCTGGGTGATGAAACCTATGACCTCATTGTATTCGATACTGCCCCGACAGGCCACACGCTTCGGTTAATGACTTTACCAAACGAATGGGATAAGTACATCAAGAAAAGTTCGGAGGGAAGCGGACAAACCTGTATTGGTCCGGTTTCGCAAATTGAGGGCGCACGGGCAAAATACGCTCATGCCGTTCAAATGATGCAGGATGCCAGTCGTACTAAAGTGTATCTGGTTAGCCGTCCCGAAAAAACTTCGGTTTACGAAACCTTCAGGGCGCGGACGGAGCTTGAAAAAACAGGAATTCATAATTTTCACCTGATTATCAACGGTGTATATCCTAATCATGGAACAAATTCAGGAATATTCGGAAAGTTGGCCGAAAATCAGAAAATCTATATCAAAGAACTTCGAAGCAAATTTCCTGACGACACCTCCGAAGTGCCAATGCAACAATCGGAAGTAAAAGGCGCCGGTAATATTGCTTTGTTGGGACAAATTGCTTTTGAAAAGAAAGTCGCGACTTTGCACAGCGGCTTCGCCGAAAGTAAACCTTTTCAGGAGTTTGCCCCTCCTGAAATTCTTGAAAAATTACTTAAAAAGAAAAATCATAGCCGGATCGCTATTTTGACCGGGAAAGGTGGCGTTGGGAAAACGGTAACAGCCTGCACAGTAGCCATGAAGCTGGCAGAAAAAGGCAAAACCTTGCTTTTTACCACTGACCCGGCTGCTCACATTGGGCAGGTACTCGAAACCAATGTTACCCATATTCCGGTAAATGTAACAGGTAACCTGTGGGCCGTAAACATCGACCAAAAGGAAGCGGTTGAAGAATACCGCCATAAAATATTAGCCGATGCAAAGTCAAACGACTACACTCCGGAATTGATAACCGCACTCGCCGAAGAACTGGAATCGCCTTGCACCGAAGAAATTGCCATTTTCGAGCAATTTGCCAATTTACTAAATGAGCCCGAGTGGGATTATTTTGTGCTCGACACCGCCCCAACCGGCCATACGTTGCGCCTTTTGGAACTGCCTTTTGAATACAAAAAGCAGCTCGATATGAAACTGAAAGGAAGCATTGATTCCGCCATTACCGAAAATGCGGGAGGTGCAAGTTCCAAAATTGAAGCACTAATCAGCAGGCTGAAAAATCCTGATGAAGCGACGTTCCTGTTGGTTGCTTATCCCGAATTCACTCCGCTGCACGAAAGTTTCCGTGCCATGAAAGATCTGGAAAGGGTAGGTATTCAGGCACAGGGCGTATTTTTGAACCACATCCTGAACGAACAGGATTGTACCGATGATTTTTCGATGGAGCGGTGGAAACTTCAGCAACATTATCTACATCAGGCCAGTGAAATTTATCATCCAAAGCCCTTGTTTGCTATACCGCTTCAATCCGAAGAAATTATCGGCATTAAACAGGTAAAAGCGCTTTCAGAAAAGATTTTTAATAAATAACAACTCAAAAAATATCATCATGAAAATTACAGATCAAGCAGCAAATGAATTAAAAAAGGTACTCAATGAATTTGATAAACCAGGGTCTGGAATTCACGTTTTCAGCACACAAGGTTGTTGTGGCCCATCCATACAGATGGACGTTTCAACACATGTCGGCACAGGTGAAACAGTTATTACTCTCGAAGGAATTGAATTTTTTGTAGCTAACGATTTATTGACTAAAATGGCTGATGTGACTGTCGAATACAGATCGAATACTTTTCGCTTAGCAGGTTTGCAAAAAGCAAGTAGTGGCTGTTGCGGATAAAAATTATGCAATGAAGATATTAATAATTTGTAGGGCCAATAGTTGCCGTAGCCAAATGGCAGAAGCAATCCTGAAAAGGCTTGATCCGGGTTTAATTGTCAAATCTGCTGGGCCAGAACCGGCAGAAGTAGTTTATCCGCTAACCATTCAGGCGATGGCTGAAATTGGGATCGATATTTCACAATCTTCAACGACAAATATTAATCAATTTGTAAACGAAGATTGGGATTTTGTAATAACAGTTTGCGATATTGCAAAGGAAACATGCCCTGCATTTTTGGGAAACGTTAAAAACTCCGTTTACCTGAAGTTCGAAGATCCCTTGGCGTATGAGGGTGATGATGAGTTTCTTTTAAAATTGATCAGAACCACCAGAACCCAGATAGTAAATGAATTTGAAGATTTTTACAACGAGTTTATAATTTTAAAATAAAACAAATGAAAGTACTTATTCTTTGTACAGGTAACAGTTGCCGCAGTCAAATGGCACATGGTTTTTTACAGTCGTTCGATCCGAGCATCACCGTTTGTTCAGCAGGAACCGAAGCATCCGGTAAACTGAACCAAAAGGCAGTGGCCGCGATGAAAGAGATCGGTATCGACATCAGTCACCACACCTCCGATTCGGTCGATTTGTACCTGGATCAGGAATGGGATTACGTGATCACCGTTTGCGGTGGAGCCAATGAAAATTGTCCGGCGTTCTTCGGAAAAGTAAAAAACCGCTTGCATATTGGATTCGATGATCCAAGTCATGCCGTTGGAACCGATGAATTTATCTGGAGCGAATTTATTCGTGTCAGAGACGAGATTAAGGAAGGTTTCTGGAAATTCTATAATGAAGAAATCAAGCCTCAATTATGAAAGCGGAAGATTTAAAACTGGTAGTTAAGGAAAAATACGGAGCCATTGCCAACCAAAGCATATTGATGAATCAATCGTCGTGTTGTGGTCCGTCAAGCTGTTGTGGCGAGTTGGAATTTAGCATGATTGGCGACGAATACAAGAATATTAAAGGCTACAATCCTGATGCAGATTTAGGCTTGGGTTGTGGACTTCCCACCCAATTTGCCGACCTGAAAATTGGCGATCATGTACTCGATTTAGGCAGTGGTGCCGGAAATGATTGTTTTGTTGCCCGCGCCATTGTTGGAGAAGCTGGCAAAGTTACAGGCCTTGATTTTACAGAAGCGATGGTAGCAAAAGCAATCGGAAACAATCAGAAGCTTGGGTTCACCAATGTTGAATTTGTTCAGGGCGACATCGAAGAAATGCCATTGACGGATAACAACTTTGATGTGATTGTATCGAACTGCGTTTTAAACCTGGTTCCCGATAAAGACAAAGCTTTTGCCCAAATGATGCGGGTATTGAAGCCGGGCGGTCATTTCTGTGTTTCCGACGTGGTCATCAAAGGGGAACTGCCCGAAGCGCTGCGCAAAGATGCTGAAATGTATGTTGGGTGTGTTGCCGGAGCTGTATCAATGAATCAGTATATCGACATCATTAACAGTAAAGGTTTTCAAAATGTCACTATTCACAAACTAAAGGTAATATCCATTCCTGACGAAGTTCTTAATAACTATCTGTCGAAATCCGAAATGGAAGATTTCAAAAACGGAGATACGGGAATATTCAGTATTACAATTACAGGTTACAAACAATTATAAAACAAGAATTTATGCCTTCACAAAAACGATTAAAATTTCTCGACAGATACCTTACTCTTTGGATTTTTCTGGCCATGTTCATTGGAGTTTTTGCAGGTTGGTTAAGCCCCAATGTTGCTGAATTCTGGAACAGCATGTCTTCAGGAACAACAAACATTCCAATAGCGATTGGTCTTATCGTGATGATGTATCCACCATTAGCCAAAGTCAAGTATGAAGAATTGGGTGATGTCTTCAAGAATACTAAAATTCTCGGCCTCTCTTTATTTCAAAATTGGGTGATGGGTCCGGTGTTGATGTTCGGTTTGGCCATTACGTTCTTTAAACTGTTTCCCGGCGAAAACAATGCCAACTTGCCTTACATGTATGGAATCATCATGATAGGTCTTGCCCGTTGTATTGCAATGGTTATTGTTTGGAACGACCTTGCCAAAGGCGACACACAATATGCCGCAGGATTGGTAGCTTTTAACTCTGTTTTTCAGGTGCTGTTGTTTTCGGTTTATGCCTACGTTTTTATCGCCATTTTGCCGGGATGGTTTGGTGTTCCGGTAAATGAAACCGTATCTCAAATTACGATGGGAGCCATTGCCAAGAGTGTGTTTATTTATCTTGGAATCCCAATGATTGCTGGCTTCTTAACCCGGTTTATTTTGACACGCGTTAAAAGTAAGGTATGGTATGAAACTAAGTTTATACCTAAAATCAGTCCGTTAACGCTTATTGCATTGCTTTTTACCATTGTTGTGATGTTCTCATTGAAAGGAGAATACATTGTAAAAATTCCATTGGATGTTATACTTATAGCTATCCCATTGCTGATTTACTTCGTGGTTATGTTCTTTGTTTCCTTCTTTATGAGCAAAAAAGTTGGAGCCACTTACGAGCAAGCAACAACCTTATCGTTTACCGCTGCCAGCAATAATTTTGAATTGGCCATTGCCGTAGCCATCGCTATTTTCGGTATCAATTCAGGAGAAGCTTTTGCCGGAGTAATAGGTCCTCTGGTCGAAGTACCTGTGATGATCGGTCTGGTGAATGTGGCACTTTATTTTAAACGAAGATATTATACTAGCAAATCCATTCTATGATAGAATTTAATTCGTTTATGTAGTTTAAGAATATGTTAGAAAATTCTTAAGCATATAATCGGCCCTGTTTTCGTGTGAAAGCAGGGCCGAAAAATTATCAGCCTTTTCAACAAGGAGTTTCCATGGAATTCGGTATTCCCATAAGAGAAGAATATACCTCTTCCCTATAAATAGGAACTCTCTGCTGTCTTGTAAAATAGTTGGCTAGATAATCAGCAATTTCGTACATCAATTTCAGTAGTTGACTGATTAATAAAAATTGTTTTATGCACAGGGAAAATTGACATAAACTGGTATTTTTTGCCTAATCTGGTTTGTTCTCACTTATCTGCACTAAATTCTTTGGTTATAAAACAAAATTAGTATTGAGCATTTGTTCATTATTGTTTGTATTTTTGTGGCGAAATAATTTGAACAATAAACATGGCGCGGCCAAAACGAAATAGATTAATTCTCAATCCTCCGGTAATGGAAGGTTTTAGACCTTTTGGAATCCCGATTACAGATTTAGAACCTGTTATTTTGCTTTATGAAGAATATGAGTCAATCAGACTGTCTGATTACGAAGGACTTAATCAGGAACAATCATCTGTACGAATGAATGTTTCGCGTCCAACTTTTACACGTATTTACCAAAAAGCCAGACGAACAATTGCTAAGTCTTTTGTAGAAGGCAAAGCAATTTTTATTGAAGGTGGAAATTACCATACTGACGATTGTTGGTATCGGTGCGACAACTGTATGAAACTGAATATTTGCCAGATTGAAACGAACACTTGTAACTACTGCCAATTGAAAACATTACGAAGGTTGAACAAAACAATTGAGACCAATGGAAACAACTGATTGTACCGGTTTTTGCATTTGTGTGCATTGCAATACACGCACACCTCATGAAAAAGGAAAACCATGCAGGGAAAACAATTGCCCGGAATGTGGCAAAAAAATGATGCGTGAAGGAAGCTATCATCACCAATTATATTTACAAAAAAAAGGAGAAATAAATCATGAAAGTAGCAGTACCAACAAGGGGAAATGTAGTTGATGACCATTTTGGTCATTGCGAGGCATATACCATTTTTACAGTTGACACAAATAGTAAGATAGAAAAATCTGAAATATTGCCATCGCCTCAGGGTTGCGGTTGCAAAAGCAATATCGCCGCCGTATTGAATGAAAAGGGTGTAAGTGTAATGCTTGCCGGAAACATGGGTGGCGGTGCGTTGAACGTACTTAATAGTCATGGAATTGAAGTTTATCGAGGTTGTTCAGGCGATGTACGCCAACTGGTTGAAACTTTTTTGAAAGGGAATGTTGAAGATTCGGGTGAAGGTTGTCACCAGCATGAACATCATGAAGAAGGTCATCAATGTAACCATTAAGCATGAAAGAAAAAGAAATCAAAGAATTGTATGATGACCGTTCGATTGAAATCATGCAAACCGCCGAGGATGCCTATCAGCGGGGTTCAAACCGAGTTCAGGAAATCAAAAACTATGCGCTCAAGGCAGGAATCAAACGAATTGGCATAGCACATTGCGTTTCGTTTCCGAAAGAAGCCGAAGCGGTGAAACAATTTCTTTCAGTAGAATTTGACGTATATAGTGTCGATTGCAAATGCGGGCATATTACCAAACAAGAAATGCTTGGATGCGAAGGAAAAGGAATCATGTGCAACCCTGCCGGACAGGCCGATTACCTGAAAGAAAATGATACTGAACTTAATATTTCAATGGGCTTATGTGTGGGACATGACATGGTTTTTAATCAAAAATCGGTTTCGCCTGTTACTACTCTGGTTGTGAAGGAAATTACAAGCAAACACAACCCGTTGGAAAGCATTAAAAATCTAAAATAAATAGAATGAGTGAATTTGATGCCCGTGCCCGTGAATGGGACAAAGATAGAATGCACATGGATCGTTCGGTAGCCATTGCTGCCGAACTTGAAAAGATGATACCGATTAATCATTCCATGAAAGCCCTTGAATATGGTGCAGGTACAGGCATCCTGAGCTTCCTTTTAAAAGATCGGTTTGCTGAAATTACTCTGATGGATAATTCCACAGAAATGATCAAAGTGTGTGTCGAAAAGACCGAATATCACAATACCAAACACATTATTCCACTTTGGTTCGATCTGGAACACCGGAATTTTGATGGTAAATTCGATATCATTTACAATCAAATGGTGTTACATCATGTAAATGACTATGAAACAATTATTGAAACTTTTTATTCGATACTAAATCCGGATGGATATTTGGCCATCGCCGATTTATATCCGGAAGATGGCTCGTTTCATGGCCCAGATGTTAAAGTTCATTTAGGTTTCGATCCTGACAAACTCACTAAAATTCTCAAAAAGGCTGGTTTTAAGAATTTTGAATACAAAACTTGTTTCGAAGTTAAGCGTGAATCAGGTGAAAAATTTCCGGTATTTTTATTGGTAGCCAAAAAATAAGTCAATCGATCCAATGGAATTAACTATTTTAAAATGCAAACAATGCAATTGGCAGGGTAGTCCCGAAGAAGTTGACTGGGAGGTTGTTGAAAGCTGCTCGGGAACCGATAAAACGGAGGCTTGTCCTTCTTGCGGAAGTATGGAAGTGTATCCAGTCCGATAAAAATTAGCTTGTTAAAATCTTCTCCATTGAGTTTCGTTCCTTTTCTGTGAGCGAATCCATTTCTTCAAGTGCATGTTGGATTTTTGTTTTAAAGTTCCAGCAGGTCATTTGGCGCAGTGAAAGGCGGCGTCCAAATTCGTAAGATGAAATGTCCTCTTTCCCTTTGCAGACCTGATAGGCGATATAAAAAGCTTTACTGATCGGGAATTTAACTCCATGAAAAACTGTTCCATTGGTTGCAGTTTCCTTTGCCTTACATTTGGTACAGCGACGCGAGAATGGTTCTTGACCGGAACAAGAATTGGTATTACCACATTTCTTGCACACAAAGCCATGGGACCATTTTATCCCTGCCAAAAATTCGAGGCATTTATCATCACTTCGAAACATTTCCTCTAACTGCTCCGGACTAAGGCTGTTGCTGAAAATAGGACTCATAATCAATTTTATTCTATTGCAAATGTAAACAAATTAGTGTCATTAAAAAGATTTAGGTGTCATTAATACGATTTATTATTTTCTTTTATTAGTTTTGCGGTCAAATAGTTAAAATAGCAGATATGGAAAATAATTGCGAAGTTAAACCAAGCCAGGAAACATTCAAAGAGAATCTTAAAACATGGAAATTCTGGAGACCATTTTTAAGTATTGCTATAGGTGCTATTGCCGGATTTTCTTATTATCATTTTGTAGGTTGTTCGTCAGGAACTTGTGCCATAACAAGTAGTCCATACATGAGCACCATCTGGGGTGGTGCGATGGGTTACTTTTTGGTGAATAGTCCATGCGCCAGAGGTCGTTGTTAAGTTCAAATCGAAAAAAAAGTCCAATGAAGAAAAATATCATTTTAATAGCTATTGGTCTGGTGTTTTTGCTAAGTAACTGTAATGCTGGTAATCCTGACAAGACAAGCAGTAACATGACGATGATTTCTGGAAGTGTTATTGTATTGACGAACGCAGAGTTCAAGCAAAAGGTATTTAATTACGAGGTCAATAAAGAGTGGAAGTTCGAAGGTAAATTGCCGGTCATTATTGACTTCTATGCCAGTTGGTGTGGCCCTTGCCGACAATTATCGCCGCGTGTTGAAGAAATTGCGAATGAATACGCCGGGAAAATCATCGTTTACAAAGTTGATACTGATGCTGAACAATTGCTCTCGCAAAACATGGGAATTCAAAGTTTACCAACGCTTTTGTTTATACCGTTAAAAGGCCAACCCCAGGCGACAATGGGAGCTTTGCCGAAAGAAACCCTTGAGAAAGCAGTTCATGAAGTTTTATTGGTGAAATAGCTTATTGCAGCATTTTGATAATAGGGAATTGTTTGATAAATAGATCTGCTGACCCATTAAATATACCTGAATTGGTTTATTTAATGGGTCAATTTATTTTAAATCATTTACTAAATACAATACTTCGTTCAAAACTTAGTTATTTATCTGATTTACAGCAAAATAACTGATTATTTATTAGGTTAAAACCGCAGAGATTTATATCTTTAAAGTATTAATTATCAGTTAATTACTTTAATTATGGCCACCTCTGCGATTTATGTTATTTATTCAAATATTGTCCTTGATGCTTTATCTGTTTCTAAAATAAAGCTCAACAAATGCAGACGAGATTTTATGATTGAGATTTTCATGCTATACCTCAGTATTCCTTCACGGATTAACTTTCTACAGTTAGGCCGATACAGCCGTTTTGGAGAACAACGCTTCCGCCGCCAATTCGAGGAGCAGTTTGATTTCTTTGGCTTCAATAAAGCTTTATCAATGCCATGGATTGGCAGTCGCAACGCTGTTGCCTTTGACCCAAGCTTCATTCACAAATCAGGCAAGAAAACCCCTGGAATTGGATACTTTTGGTCGGGTTGTGCCGGCAAAGCGCTCCAGGGAATTGAAATCCTTGGCCTTTCTGTAATTGATGCAGACACCAGATTAAGTTTTCATTTGGATGCTGTACAAACGCCTCCAACAAACTGTCTTCAAGATAACGACCTGTCGTTACTCGATTGGTATGCGGGGGCCATCAAGAAATACATGAAACAGATATTATCCATTACCAACTATGTTGTTGCAGATGCGTATTTCTCGAAGAAAAACTTTGTCGAGAAGATTCTGCAATGTTCCCTCCACCTGATAAGCAAACTTCGCGATGATGCAGACTTGACCTATCTTTCAATACAACCTAAAACCGGCAAGAAAGGCAGACCAGCAAAATATGGGGGAAAGATCGATGTCAGGAACCTGGATATCGAACACTTCAGTCAAGTTGAGAACGACAGAGGAATAATAGCATCCTCTGCCATTGTATATTCCAAAGCTCTTGGCAGAACCATTTTACTGGTTGTCGAAGAATTCCTGATAAAAGGAAAAACAACTTACCGCCTTTTGTTTTCAACTGATACCACCCAAGCCCCAATTGATGTGATCGATATTTATCACACCCGCTTTCAAATAGAATTTGGATTCAGGGATGCCAAGCAGTTTGCTGGACTTGAAAACTCGCAGGCAAGAAGTGGAAATAAGCTCAACTTTCATTTCAATGCCGCATTGACAACAGTAAATATTGCCAAGATAATGCAACTGAGCAATCCAGAAACACGAGAAAACTCGTTTTCTATGGCAACATACAAGATACTGTTTCACAATACGTTGTTGTTATCGCGATTTTTTCGCCTGTTCACAATTAACCCGAACTCAATCAAAAATCGTCAACATGTCAATGAACTAATGTATTTCGGCACTATGGCCGCTTAATTATATATCACTTTTTAAACGAACTATTGTAAATAGAATAGCTTAATAAATTATGCATCAACTCTAAAAAAATAAATTCAAATTTTTACTATTAACTTATCCATGTATTGATATATTCTTACATTTGCATTTTTAATTGAAATGAGCATTTGCTCATTATTACCAATATGGAAATGCTATGCTTAAGAATCTGCTGCTCGTAATTTTAGTTATCATTATTGCACTGGTAATGGTGAACGTGCTTCATAAGGAAGATAATTATAACCTCAAATTGGAAGAGCTAAGGCACAAATATGCTTTAAAGGCAGTTCCTTCTGTTGATCACAGCAAACTTCCTGCCTTGCAAAAGCAATTTAAAACTCCTCAGGAAGTGACTGAAGCTTGCCTTTCCTGCCACACCGAAACGCACAAAGAGGTGATGGCTTCGTCGCATTGGAATTGGGAACGTGCATCGTATGTAGAAGGCCGCGGTATATCATCTGCCGGAAAGAAAAACGTGATGAATAATTTTTGCCTTGGAACTAATTCCAACCAACAGTCGTGTGCAAAATGCCACATTGGTTATGGTATGACCAGCAGTCGTTTCGATTTCAACAATGCCCGGAATGTGGATTGCATGGTTTGCCACGACAACAGTGAGGAGTACCTGAAGGGCGCTTCAATGGCAGGTTATCCTGATCGTACCGTTAACCTGGAGAATGTAGCTCAAAGTGTTGGCTCGCCGCGAAAAAGCAATTGTGGATCGTGCCATTCTTTTGGTGGGGGTGGAAATAATGTGAAACATGGAGACCTTGAAGTTGCTTTAAACTCATGTACCCGTGAGGTTGATGTTCACATGGGAGCCAATGGAATGAATATGGAATGTGTTGCCTGCCACACCGCAAAAAATCACAATATTATCGGAAAGTTGTATTCTGTTTCGTCTGACAATACGAACCGGGCAACTTGTGAACAATGCCATACCAATACGCCTCACCTTCGGGAAGTACTCAATCGTCACGGATCGAGAGTTTCTTGTCAGGCGTGTCATATTCCGCAGTATGCCAAAGTTAATTCCACTAAAATGTCGTGGAAATGGTCGGCTGCCGGAAAACTGAAGGATGGTAAACCTTATGAAGAAGAGGATTCGCTGGGCAATCATGATTATATGTCGATTAAAGGTTCATTCGTTTGGAAACGAAATGTAAAGCCCG
>Ga0315270_10000815_pt1 | contig 16774 bp, 16 predicted proteins | sample C1_bottom_MG_FD_204932 | JGI IMG/M metagenome (GOLD analysis project Ga0315270, IMG submission 204932) | Sediment microbial communities from Yellowstone Lake, YNP, Wyoming, USA - C1_bottom | ecosystem: Environmental > Aquatic > Freshwater > Lake > Sediment | place: USA: Wyoming | collected...
CTTTGCCGAAGCAGGTGTGTCTGAAAAAAATTGAATTAAAACGATATCCCCATGCCCGCCTTGTAAATTAAATAGGTCGAGGTACTTTCTGGCTCGCCCACATAACCCCCGGCGTATGGGTACAACTCACTACTACCATAGGAAAAACTGAGATATTCAGCACCTAAATTTAGGTGAATAATTTTTGTAAATGCATAATCCACACTTAAACCTGCCATATACAAGGAGGAGTTTCCAAGCGGCCCTGCAAAAACACCGGTAACGTCAATATAGGATCCGAACGTCATACCGATCAATCCACGAGCCGAATAAACCAAGCTACTTTGCACGGGTGAATACTGCAACAACACACCTAAGCCAACGTACTGGTGAGTATAATCTTCGCCTCGATTGACGCCCCTATACCACTCATGATGACCCAGCTCGACGTGGGGCGTGAGCATGATTTCATCACGTGAAACGGCAGCGACAAATCCCAATCCTAATCGTGCACTATAGTCCGTCAATGTTGCACTGCTTCTGCTGACTATCGATCCATACGTTCCACCGCTAATTAACGCGCCAACGTACTTGGTATATCCTGAACTACTACTGTATTGAGCTGCAAAATAATTATTTTTACTCCCCCACATTCTAGAAAAAAACATTGAGTTCCCTGATACATTTCCTGTTTCAGAGTCAAGTTTGGCACCCTTTGCTCCCAATATGCCATTTCCCGTTTCCAAGTAATCCATGTTAGTAATCATTGCTTGAAAGCCTAGCTGGTTGTTCGACCCTTTAATTTCTGACAAGCCGGCAATCGACTCAATTGAAAAAAATAGACTAACCAGGAGTAATGCAATTTGAACTACCCTCATTTCACACTCCATCATTTTAAAGTTATAAAGTAACCTGAAATTACTATACATAATATCTTATGTGACTTTAAGTTCAATCACCGCGCCATATCCAATTTCCCAAGTCATTACATTACTGAGTGACACGTCTCCCAATAAAGATAACACCGCGCGCAAACTTCCGGCGTGAGCAATCAAAGCCACGTGTTGGTATGGCAGTATCATTACGTCACTCAATGCCATCTTCACGCGCAGCATCAGTTGAGTTGCTGACTCACCTCCTGGAGGGGTGAAATGCAAAATATCCGCGCCCCAAGCGTCGAGATCATATCGGGGGATTCCACTCCAATTTTGGCCTTCCCATTCACCAAAATTCAACTCCATCAAACGCGCATCTGCACGCCAATCACAGGAAAAAACCCCAGATAAATATTCGGCGAGCCGTTGTGTACGAGCCAATGGTGAGGCAATTAACAAATCGACTGATTGAACCCAATTCGCTACTGCTGCCGCTTCACCCGCAAAATTTTCTGCAACACCGACATCAGTTTGACCGTAACAAATTCCCGGTGCGATATCAGGCTGTGTGTGACGAATCAGGGTTAGTTTTTTCTCGTTCATCAAGCTATTATCAAGCCCGTATAGAATCCAATTTCTGTAATTTGCTGCACAGCGCCAAGGCAGTCGCCTGTGTAGCCTCCAATTTTTTGATGCATCAATCTACCTAGATATATTCGCAACAGTAAGGCACAGAAAACAGCGCTGAGAATGCTCTCAACCCTGCTACCGGCCAAAAACAATAGGCCGACGGATGAGATGCCCGTCAGTAATGCGATCACAAAACTGGTTCGACTCAAGCCGAGAGCAACGGGTTTAGCACGGGCGCTGTCATCCACTCGCACATATACCTGCGTCAGCATGATGCTGATGGCCAACATTCGACTGATGCTGTGCGCAGCAATCAGGGCCACCCCGGCAAAAATAATACTGTGATAACTGATGATGGCCAGGAGTAACTGAAATTTAATCATCAGCACAAACACAATGGCGATTGCGCCAAACACCCCCACACGGGAGTCTTTCATAATGGAGAGAATTTTTTCTCGCGTATAACCACCACCTATGCCGTCCACAAAATCACTCAAGCCATCTTCGTGAAACCCACCCGTAAGCAAAATACTGGCAAGCATGCCAAATAGCAAGGATACAGGCGCAGTCAAGAACAAACTGCTTACACCCATCACCAGTGCTGAGATGCCTCCCACGAACAGCCCTACAAGGGGTAAATATCGAGCCGACTGGTTCAACTCCGGAGTTTTATGTCCTACCCACGAAGGGACAGTTATACGCGTAAAAAATTGAACCGCCGTTAAAAATAATTTAAGTTGTTGTCGCATCTGCCGTTAGTGAACATAAGGGGACTAACTATAAGACATTTGTGTGTGATGTCCGGGGTCATTTTCCATTAAATGGATGAATTGCTACACCTTTACTAATATTCATCCGCGCCATTAGCATTATTAATGATATCAAGTAATTATGTTATAAAAAACGCATTATTTGGCTCCTTTACAATATTAAAAAACACGTGCATGATGCAAAAAATCCTTTATAGTCTTGGGTAGTTAGTCGTTTACTCAACCCGTTTTTCACGAGTCGTTTTTTTATTTATTTCGCTAAGGTATCAATATGGCCACCGCAAAAAAACCTGAAAAATCCAAAGATATTCGATACAGCTGGGAAGGCAAAGATAAAGGGGGCAAGGCTGTAAAAGGGGAAATTCGTGCACCTGGTACTGCTGTTGCATCTGCCCAACTACGGCGTCAGGGTATACAGGTAACCTCTATCAAAAAAGCCAAAACCGGCGGCAAAAAAATAACAGAAAAAGATATCGCTTTATTTACTCGACAACTGGCCACCATGCTCAAAGCTGGTGTACCACTGTTACAAGCTTTTGATATTGTCGGCAAGGGTCATAGTAATCCGTCAGTTGCACGAATGTTGATGGACATCAAGACAGAGGTCGAAACGGGTAGCAGTTTAGAAACAGCATTCCGAAAATATCCACTCTATTTTGATGACCTGTTTTGTAATTTAATCGGTGCGGGTGAAGCCGCGGGTATTTTGGATAATTTGCTTGATAAAATTGCCACTTACAAAGAGAAAATTCTTGCCATCAAGAGCAAGATAAAATCCGCTTTGTTTTACCCCGTGTCCATTATTGTCATTGCGTTTGTTATTACTGCAGTGATTATGATCTTCGTCATTCCGGCATTCAAAGAATTGTTTAAAAGTTTCGGTGCTGACCTCCCTACTCCAACATTGGTAATCATGGCGATATCCGATTGGTTTGTAGCTTGGTGGTGGGCAATTTTTACTGTCATCGGCGGTGGTTTGTATTCCTTCTTTTATTTTTGGAAGCGCAACAAAAAAATGCAACGCACGATGGACATTCTGTTACTCAAATTACCGGTATTCGGTAACTTGATTCGTATTGCTACAATTGCACGTTGGTCTAGAACACTGGCAACGATGTTTGCTGCGGGTGTTCCCCTTGTGGAATCGTTAGACTCTGTTGCAGGAGCCGCCGGCAACGCGGTTTATTATGAGGCAACCAAGCAAATTCAACGTGAGGTGAGCACAGGAAATAGCATGACCTCTGCCATGACAAATTCCGGCGTATTTCCCAATATGGTGCTGCAAATGATGGCTATTGGCGAAGAGGCTGGCGCGATTGATAACATGCTTAACAAGGTGGCGGATTTTTTTGAAGCTGAAGTGGATGATGCGGTAGAAGCCCTTTCCAGTTTGATGGAACCTGTCATTATGGTAGTACTGGGAACCCTGATTGGTGGAATGGTGATTGCGATGTACCTGCCTATCTTCAAAATGGGTCAAGCCGTTGGTTAAGCTTTTTCTTTTCAGCTCACGGTTTCCTGTTTGCCCATAGCAGTTACGAATAAAATTTACCTATGGCCACGTTCTTCCAACTACTGTCTGAGTCACCCACTTTTTTTATTGCACTTTCCGGATTAGTAGGCTTGCTTGTCGGCAGTTTTTTAAATGTCGTCATCCATCGTTTACCTAAAATGATGGAACGTGAATGGCGTCATCAATGCGCAGAGTTGAATTCACAGCCAGATACTTCAACCCAACAAAATACTGATACTACAACCGCTCTTGCGCCCTATAATTTGCATATACCCCGCTCCGCCTGTCCCCAATGTGGACATAAAATTAGCGCGCTTGAAAATATACCAATATTGAGTTACCTGGTTTTACGTGGCAAGTGTAAGGGATGCGGTACAGCAATCTCTATGCGTTATCCCTTCGTCGAGGCTATTACTGGCATTCTCAGTGCGTTTGCAGCCTGGCATTTTGGTTTTGGAATGGATGCCGTGGGTGCAATTGTATTTGTTTGGGCACTCATAGCACTGACATTTATTGATCTTGATACACAACTTTTGCCCGATGATATTACGCTGCCCCTGCTTTGGCTGGGCATTATATTCAACATGTATGGTGCTTTCACTTCGCTCAATAATGCAGTTGCCGGTGCCATCGCCGGTTATCTGGTGCTATGGAGTGTGTACTGGTTATTTAAACTGGTGACGGGCAAAGAAGGCATGGGCTATGGAGACTTTAAACTTCTTGCTGCAATAGGTGCCTGGCTTGGCTGGCCCATGCTGCCCTTAGTCATTATGCTTTCTTCGGTTGTTGGTGCCGTCGTCGGTATTACATTAATTCTCGTTATGCGGCACGGCAGAAATATTCCTATCCCATTTGGTCCTTATCTCGCGGGAGGTGGATTAATCGCCCTGTTTTGGGGGCAGCAGCTTACGCAAGGTTATTTACACTTACTCGTCATGCCATGACTTATCTTGTAGGCCTCACCGGTGGCATCGGTAGTGGTAAAAGTACCGTTGCCAAGCTGTTTGCCGAACTCGGTGTAACCGTTATCGACACTGATATCATTTCACATCAGCTCACACAAACAGGTGGTTCCGCCATCCCGGATATTCAAGCCGCATTCGGAAAAGACTCTCTAGACGCAACCGGCGCGTTGAATCGTGCAAAAATGCGACAATTGGTTTTTTCTAACCCCTCTGCCAAACTACAATTGGAAAAAATTCTGCATCCGTTAATTCTCAGGCAAACACAAACACTCGCCAACAGCTCCACTACCCCATATAAACTTGTGGTCGTCCCATTATTATTTGAATCTAACCAGTATCAAAATTGGCTGAACCGCACCGTCACCGTAGACTGCCCCGAAGCAACACAAATAACTCGCGCAACATTACGTAGTGGTTTAAGCGAGCAAGCTGTACGCGCCATCCTGGCCCAGCAATTTTCACGTGAACAGCGACTGGCACGTTCTGATGATGTTATTTTAAACGAGGGCACTTTGGAAAAATTGCAACCTCAAATTACACGGCTACACCAGTGCTATTTACAGCTGGCTCAGCGTAATAATAATTGACGCAAAGAGCCACTCAATATATTGTGGCAAATTATCCAAGTTTATTTTTACCCCACCCATCGTGATTAGCTACGAATTTCCACTAAATGAACGGGTGCGCACTATGTTGCGTCTGGAGGATTTATTCACCCGATTAGACCAACTCATTGTGGGCGAAGAACATTGTGATCACCACGAAGCACTGGGCGTGCTGTTTGAAATCCTTGAAGTCACCAGTCGCGGCGAATTAAAATCCGACTTGCTACAGGAATTGGAACGTCAAAAACGTATACTCGCCGCACTCCGCAACAACCCCGAGATCTCGGAAGATGCACTGGATGCAATGTTGGGAGAAATCGATTCTGTTTCAGCACAGCTCCTTGGCGTAAGCGGCAAAATTGGTCAATACATACGCGACAACGAGTGGCTCATGTTGATCAAACAGCGTGCTTGTATCCCGGGCGGCATGTGTGAATTTGACTTGCCCTCTTATCATTATTGGCAACACCAGGATTCAAGTGTTCGCCGAAAACACCTTGAAGACTGGGCATCCCCTTTAAAACCTATTCATGAGAGTTTGAAAATTTTGCTCAAACTACTCCGCGAAAACTGCAAAGCGCACTTGTTCACAGCCCACCTGGGCTGCTTTCAACAGATGCAGGGAGGGCGTTTGGCGCAAATGATATGCGTCACTCTGGATAAAAATCTCCCCTGCATTCCTGAAATAAGCGCAAATAAATATGCACTCAATATTCGCTTTGTTCATGCTGATTACACGGCAAAATCGACGCTGTATGAACAGGACGTGGAATTTAAACTCATCTTTTGTTAACTGCCATGCAAGCCAAAAAGCCAGCCATAGTAGCCTGTCCGCTATGCGGTAAAGATGTAATTTGGGATAGCAAAGCCAGCCCCTTTCGTCCTTTTTGTAGCGAGCGCTGCAAAATGATAGACCTGGGTCAATGGGCCTCGGAAAACTACAGCATTCCGGCCAAAACAGATTCGGCTGATGATATTAAGACCGAGGAGTAATTACCAAGCCTGACGCAACAGGGCAATGCCATGTGCACCATTCTCCCAAGCCTGCTTTGCATCACCAATTTGAAGCCCACCCAGTGCATAAACCGGTATAGAACAACATCCTGCCAGTCTCGCAAATTCATCCCAGCCTAAATAAGCTGCACCCGGGTGGCTTTTGGTTGCCAGTACAGGGCTTAACAGAGCAAAGTCGAGTTCCAGTTCCTCTGCGTGTTGAAGCTCAGCCAAACTATGACAAGAAGCACCGCACAGACCAACCTCAGGTCTGGTGACACACTCAGCTAGCTGAGCACCGGTCAGTTGAATACCATCTGCGCCCACCTCCCTGGCCAATGCAACATCCTCATTCAGCAGAATCCGAGCGCCAGCGGCATGCGCCAGCTCTACTGAACGTAATGACAAGATTCTCAAATCTTCACGGGTCCAGCCTTTCTCACGAATTTGCAACAATCTCAAACCCTTATTCAAAGCCAATTGCAGGCGCTTAATAAACACTTCAACCCCCAACTCGGATGCATTACTAATCGCATACAAGTGTGGTAATTGCAATGCACGCATAATGGGATCATTTGCAGGAAGCACAGGACTCACCGATAAGCGAGGCAAACGCTGCCAGCTTAACAACTGCCCCTCACGGCCGTGAGGCTCACCCTGCCATTGGGTGACACGGAAAAAGTTAAGTCGAACTGTTGCATGAGGGTAGGTGAATACCCTCGACAACCAGGGATATGCGGTTTCAACACCGATATCCAATTCCTCACGTAATTCTCTTGCCAGTGCATGATATGAGGACTCACCCTTCTCAACTTTTCCACCGGGAAATTCCCAATATCCCGCATATGCTTTATCCGAGGGTCGTTGCGCCATTAAAAACATTCCATCATTCCGTTGTATGACAGCAACGGCAACTTCCACCTGATTTTCTTGATCCTGATTAATTACCATGCAATTAGTTTTCAACCCCTCGCCTTACATTACCCGCGCATGACAAACCATAAACCAATTTTTGTCATCCTTCCACTTACCACACACCTCCAATCCTGATTGCTTCAACAGCTCTATAAATCCTGATTCAGTGTATTTATAACTATTTTCCGTGTGTATGCGTTCATCTTGCATATAATTTCGCTCGCCCCCTTGCCAGCGAATCGTGTGTGCATGCCTGGCTTCCAGATGCATTTCGATCCGGCTATATTCGGCATTAAAAAAACTGTGATGCCGCCATGCACTAATATCAAAATTTGCACCCAATAACATATTCAAGTGTGTCAGAACATTTAAATTAAACGATGCTGTCACACCCAGTGCATCGTCATATGCGGCATTTAAAATATTAACATCCTTGACTAAATCTACACCAACCAGCACACCTCCATCGACATCGCTGGCAGCGTGCAAACGTCTAAAAAATGCCAGTGCCTCGTCGGGTGTAAAATTACCAATGGAAGAACCAGGATAAAAAAATAGCCGATTGGATCGCCCGACCACACTGGGCAAATCGATAGCGCTTGAAAAATCCATACCCAGACCAGTCATCTTGATATGCGGAAAACGTTGCTGCAATTGATTCACCGCATCCCGCAAATATTCAACAGAAATATCAACCGGAACATATTGCGCGGGAAGCAAAGCCGAAAATAGTCGTGCCGCCTTTGCGCAATCTCCCGCACCAAGATCGATAAGTGTACTACCCGTCCCTACTGAAGCTACAATTTCGTACAAATAGCGATCGAAAATTGAGGCCTCAGTACGCGAAAGATAATATTCTGGCAACTCGCAGATTGCTGCAAATAATTTTGATCCCAGTGCATTATAAAAATATTTCGGTGATACATGTGCTGGTACCGCCTTCAATCCATTGCCTAGCTCAGTACGCAACTGATCATCGCTCACATGAAAAATCTGGATTAGTTCTGAGTTACTGATTGTCATGACGGCTTGTTATACCCATAAAAATTAAAATTCAATACTGCATTCTCAACCTAAATTGCGTTGCACTCAATGGACCTGCACAAACAAATTTGTCTAACCACCTTCACCTTTTGAACCCTGCTGTGTATATATCGATACTGCTATAATCACCATCCCCAATTTTTCTGGCGTTCTAGAATATGAAAGCACTCATCTGCGGCTCTATGGCTTATGACACCATCATGGTGTTTCACGATCAATTCAAAAAACATATCCTGCCCGAGCAAATTCATATTTTGAATGTAGCCTTCCTGGTTCCTGAAATGCGCCGTGAATACGGCGGTTGCGCGGGCAACATCGCTTATAACTTGCAACTACTGGGTGGCAACCCACTCATCATGGCCACCATAGGCGATGACTTTACCCCCTACGCAAACCGGTTAGATAAACTGGGTATCTCGCAACACCACCTGCGGCACATACCCGGCAGCTTTACCGGGCAAGCTTTTATTACCACCGATCTTGACGACAACCAAATCACGGCTTTTCACCCGGGTGCAATGGGCATGTCACATCTCAACCACGTGAATGATGCCAAAGACGTAAGCATCGGCATCGTGTCGCCAGACGGACGTGAAGGCATGATTCAACACGCCGAAGAGTTTGTTGCCGCCAAAATTCCTTTTGTATTCGACCCAGGTCAGGGCATGCCCATGTTTAGCGGAGATGATCTTAAACGCTTTATTCAACAGGCCGATTATGTCACGGTGAACGATTACGAAGCTAAGCTGTTACAAGATAAAACCGGATTGACACTGGAACAAATTGCAAAATCGGTGCGCGCCTTGATCGTGACCCTGGGCCCCGATGGCTCCTTGATTTATGCCGATGGCAAACAAATTGCCATCCCCACACCCAAACCCATAGCAGTCGTTGACCCCACTGGGTGCGGTGATGCCTATCGCTCGGGCTTGCTGTATGGCATTCAGCAAGGTTGGGATTGGGAAACAACCGGACGTCTGGCATCCATGATGGGCTCACTCAAAATCGCCAGCCGCGGTGGCCAGAACCACAAGCCCATGCGCGCCGAGCTGATGGATCTTTATCACAAAAATTTTGGAAAACGCATTACGCTATAAAACGACATTTATTCCTAAAATAAACTCACACTTCGCCCAATTTTCCGCATTTAACTTCATACTAAACATAAAGTTGTTATAATTTGTCAGTTTCATAATAATTAGGTTTTGAATGTAGTCACTCCAGCATTAACAAATAGTTGTTCTTTAGAACCTGAATTCACTATTGGCTACTGCAGTTTCCTTAACCTTATCTGAATCATGGGTCAATACAAAAATTTGGAGTCGAAATGAGATATTTATACCAGTTGGTTACGTTATTTTTTTTAATTTTTGCCCTTAGCTCCTGTGGTGCAGGTGGTGGATCAGACGCCCGTAGCGGCAAACTCCCCGAGTTATCGACCACCTGTATATGGGACCAATCCACATGGGATAATGGTTGCACCTGGGGTTCTTAATTCCCTCTTTATAAACCTAAACATAAATTTCAAAACTTCTTTCTTTTGTATTACTTACCCAGATTAGACTGGTTGTTCAATTACGAATTATCAGTAAGCTTTTCTTCACTCTACCCCTTCACAGAGATCTGCATCGACGTTCATGATTAACTGGAATACGCTTTCCAATCACATCAGACTAGCCACGCTTTCTTCATTTTCACATACTCATGCTGTCCCTGTTACCGGAGGGGATTCCAACCAGACGCATCTTCTTTCTGGATCAAATGGCTTAGGCAAACAACACGTGTTGAAATATTTTATCAAGCTTAATCGAGCAGATAAAACCAAAATGTTTGCAGCCGAAACTGCTGCTTTAGCTGAGCTTGCCAAGACTCAAACGATCAAACTTCCGTTGGCTATTACCCACGGGATTGCGGATGAACATTGTTTTCTGGTTCTTGAATATTTAGACCTGCGATCGCAGGGAAATTATACGTTGCTGGGTACACAGCTTGCCGAGCTACATCGCAACTATGCCAGCCAATTTGGTTGGTCACTCAACAATACGATAGGCGTGACGCCGCAGCATAATGCCCGGTCTTCAGACTGGATCAGCTTTTGGGGGGAGCAACGTTTAGGGTTTCAGCTAGAGCTTGCATCGTTCAATGGCTGCGGCAAGAAGTTGCAGGCACTCGGTAAGTCCATTGTGGATGCACTACCCGATATTTTTTCTGGTTACACTCCCAAGCCTTCTTTACTCCACGGTGATTTATGGGGAGGCAATCACGCCTTTTTAGCGGACGGCACACCCGTAATTTTTGACCCGGCAAGCTACTATGGTGACCGTGAAACCGACATCGCCATGACTGAATTGTTTGGCGGTTTTGCGCCTGAGTTCTATGCTGCCTATGAGTATTCTTATCCCCTTGATTCAGGCTATTCAAATCGCAAAGTAATATATAACTTGTATCACATTCTTAATCATCTCAATATGGTGAGTCGATCATATGAATCTCAGGCTATCTATTTGATCCAAACCATACAACGAAATTTAATTCATTCTTGAGAAATTGAAATTTAATCCTGATAAGCACATTTGTTTTTTCTAACCTCTGCAGAGTCCAAGGAGGTTGGAATTGCAAGTATAATTCCCAGCGCAAAGGTATTATGAAAACCCCAAATTAAAGTATCTGTAAAACTCCCCAGCAGAAATATAGCCATATAGGAAAAGATAAACCATGAAACAGCTTCGTCTCGGTTCTTCCATGCCTGTATCGTACTGCTCCACAGAAACCATATAAATACACAGAGGCCGATCAAGCCCAGCCCCGCCAAGTAAGCTAAATAACTGTTATGCGGGTGCGGTGATTCGGGGTTTGCAGGCGTATTGGGTATGAGATGCATTTTTTGTAAACGTGCCATTTCAATTTTATAGTCACCGGTACCAACACCCAACAATGGGTGGTCTTTTAGCATCCTAAGTGCTCCTTCCCAATACACCAACCGATACCCTACACTGGTCTCTACTTGCCCTAATTGATATAGGTTCAAATCATTCCTTGCTTCATCAATCCTTTTTTGCACATGAGGCGATACACCTAATCCAACCACGCCCAACACACCCACAACCAATGCCCAACTACGCCAACGGCCTGGGTACAACATCCATAAAACCACGGGTAAGAGTAGTACAAAGGAGAGCTGTCCTGCACGTCCACCTGCTGTCAGTAATTGAAGAAAAAACATTAATGCCAACACCACGCTCCACATACGTGGAAGTACAATTCTATTTTTAATGTCGTATGCTAACCACAACATTGCATTGGTTAAAGTCATACTTAAAAAAATACGATCTGTAAAACCCACCGCCCCTTCAGAAGGATCTGAGTGACGCCAAGGCACGATATGTAACCATTGCAACCCGCCCAAGATTGCATTCAGTGCTATACCCGCCAGAAACATTCTTACCAGCAAAATAAATTGTTTACGTGTCCATGGCAATGTGGCTCCTGTAAGGGCGAAGATGGCAAATTTAAGTTTTATCAGCAGCTCGAGTCCACGATCTGTGTCCTCCGTCCACAACATTCCCACTAAATTGATAGTTAATAATGCCATAAGCGGCCAAAACCACCCACGCGACAAAATGACCCTCCAATTCCGCCAGTGTCCGCTAAATGTGTACAAAATTATGAAGACAACACCAAAAACATTTGCGGCCACGGTCGAAAGAGTTGCAACAAACAGTGGCATCGCAAACAAAGGAAATAACCATGCATTTATTTTAGTACCTGACTTCAGCATGCCGTATCCCTTGTATCAAAAATTTTTTCATTTGTTGAGCATCGTATTTCAGAGTAAATTAATTTGACCGAACCACCTGCTCAGACTCCAGCAATTGTTTAAATTCTTGACATATCACCGGCGCACTAAATTGTTGAACTACCCACTCACGTCCACGGTTAGCCATTTTCAAGCGTAATGTCTCATCATTAGTCAATTTAATGATCGCATCACGCAATGCAGTAATATCGCCAGGTGGCAATAGTAACCCCGTCTCCTCCGGTATAAGCGTTTCTGGAATGCCTCCAATATTACTGCAAACAACGGGCACGCCACAGGCTTGCGCCTCGATTGAAACGCGGCCAAACGTGTCCGATTCGACAGAAGGCATGGCCAATATGTCCATCGCTGCATAATATGGTCGAACGTCAGAAGTCCATCCGTACCGGGTATGGCGTGAAGAAAAACCTCCACCAAAAAGTTTACTCTCTAGCTCACCCACTGCGCGTCCCTCACCGATCCATAGTGCTCTCAAATTAGGTAACTCTTTCATCGCCTGATTCACTGCGTCTGCTAGTTGCAACATACCTTTGTCGGGGTGCATTGCGCCAATAAAACCAACCACTACATCTTCTTTCGCATAACCCAATGTGTTACGTGTTGTTTCTCGCAATTTAGGATCGGGTTGGTAATAGTCAAGGTTGAGGGGGTTATACAAAACTGATATATATTCTGCCTTAACGCCTCGGGCAATAAAACGATTCGCCATAAAACGAGAGATCACAATAAAACGATCTGCCAAGCGTGGAATACAATAATTGGTGAGTGGGCGCATCGCAAAATCCATATGCTTAAAGAGTGCGAGTTTCACCCCAAGTATTTTGGATATCAATGCCAAGGGCCAATATTCCTTGCTAAAACTGCCAATGATCCAGTCAGGTTTAACTGCCCGACATGTTTTCCAAACTCTACGAATTCCCCTTGGATCAAATGCATTGCGAAATACACCGTCAACCAGTGTGACGTCACTGCCAACCAGCCCCTTATGAATGGCCGCACCCGGGTAAACAACGGCTACTACGGTATGGCCTGCCGCCTGCATGGCTCGTGCCAAGGTAACAAAGTGACTTTCCGTTCCCCCGCCGCCTCGGTTGGTGCCGACAAACAGAAGCTTCATCCGCGCTTGTCCTCATACCTTGTCAGCAACTTGATCAAAAATAAATACATCATATTGCTTCCACTAATCAGGACACGTTTTAACATCATGGGTGGATCACGCGGTGTTACCCGTCCACGTTGTGTTGTCGTGGCTGCAATATAGCCGGCTTTTAGCGCTGCCTCAGCAACACGAGCATCGACGTCGCCATAGGGATAACAGAATTGGGTCACTGGCGTGCCAGTAAGCACCTCAAGCTCTGCCTTGCATCCGGCAAGCTCAGTCTGCAAGTCATCATCCTTACACTTGGTCAAACGAGGATGTGTGCAAGAATGAGCACCCACCTCCATGCCAGCTGCCTGCCAGGCCTCGATCTGCTTGGCTGACATCAGTGGTTTATGCACGTTCAATTCCACAGCATCCCAAACGTTAGTTCCTCCCAGGTGCCCACTCACAACATAGCAAGTCGCAGTAAATCCGAAAGTATTTAACACCGGTAAGGCATGTTCAAGCGCATCGAGGTAACCGTCATCAAAGGTAATCGCCGCAACTTTCCCAGTTTTCTCTCCACGTATATAGGGCATTGCTTCTGTCATGGATAGCCCCTTGTAACCTAATAATTTCAACAACCACATCTGCCGTCCAAATGCGCCGGTACTAACGTAGAGACTGGGTAATCTTGCATTATCTGGTGGCGCACCTATATTGTGGTACATCAGTATCGGAATATATTTCATGATCATTAATAGCGATTGGTTTTGGTTCTTCTATAACTAAACAATATCAAGCACACTCTGTTCTGTAGACTGCCGGCAGGCAACTAATAATTGTGATGCTACCTGGATTACCACATGACTACTTTCACACAAATCAGCGGATTGTCACATATAAAGTTAAATCCTCAAATTGTTACGTGGCCTATTCCTTCATTAACCATTCTCAATATAGCCATTTAAATTTCATAACACTATGAAACTAATATTTATTATCCTCTGAGCAGGCAATAAGTAAATTCATGTTCACCTGGCTATTACAACATTTGACATGCCATGATTTCAATAGAATGTTCACGAGACTTCCAGCAGGAACACGAGAATTGATGGACCGCAAAATGTAAGGTGATGATGTTTTCTGATAAAGTGCGCGTCATGAATATGACCAGTCAACAACTTTACAGACGTCTGTTAGGGTACGTTAAACCTTATTGGAGGATCTTCCTTCTTTCTATCTTTGCTACAGCGGTTACCGCGGCGACGGATCCACTTCTACCAGCGCTCTTAAAACCAATGCTAGACGGGACTTTTGTGAATCGGGATGAATCTGTTATTCGTCTGGTTCCCATTTTTATAATGCTTATTTTTTTGGTACGGGGTATTGCCACCTTCGTGAGTGTATATGCCATTGGCTGGGTCGGCGATAAGGTGGTCATGGATTTACGCAATGCGATGTTTCGAAAATTAATGACTTTGCAAACGCATTACTATGATCACCATGCCACGGGACAGCTTATCTCTAAGTTCACCTTCGACGTTACACGGGTAACCGAAGCCGCCAGTCAGGTAGTCACCGTTACCATACGCGATAGCATTGTTATTGTCGGATTGATGGGCTGGTTGCTGTACCTTAACTGGAAGCTCACCATGATCACCCTGGTTATGTTGCCACTCATTGCACTGATCATACGCGTTATTAATTCTCGCATGCGCAGCTCAAGTAGAGATTCAATGCGTGCCATGGGGGATGTTACCCAGGTTATTGAAGAAAGTATTACCGCCCACAAAATTGTTAAGTTGTTTGGCGGACAACAATATGAATGTGATCGCTTTAAGGACTCTGCCAATTGGGTGCGGCGCTACTCAATGAAACAGACTGCTGCTAATGCAGCCAACGTGCCTATAGTACAAATGGTGGCGGCGATTGCCCTCGCATTATTGTTTTATTTGGCCATCGAACAATCTCGCACAGATGGCAAAACCGTGGGAGAATTTTTGTCCTTTATCGCGGCTATGATGATGCTGACCTCACCGTTAAAAAGTATAACCAGTGTGAGCGTTTATTTGCAAAATGGACTGGCTGCTGCAGAAAGTGTGTTTGCATTTCTTGATACCCTTAGCGAAAGTGATAGCGGGAATATTGAGATTGAACGGGCAAAAGGTAGTCTTTGTTTTGACCATGTTAATTTCGGCTACCAGTCAGACGATCCGCAAACACGCTTGGCGCTAAGCAATATTTTCCTTGATATTCCAGCAGGGCAATCGGTTGCCTTGGTGGGTGCTTCAGGTAGTGGAAAAACAACCATTGCAAATTTGGTTCCTCGTTTTTATTCTCCAACGCATGGACGCATAACACTGGACGGCTATGATCTTGCCGATCTGACACTTGCCAGCTTGCGCAGCAATATTGCTCTCGTCAGTCAGGAGGTGGTGTTATTTAATGACACGGTTGCAGCAAACATTGCCTATGGTCAAATGCGAGAAGTGACGGAAACCGAAATCATACAAGCAGCAACCTCAGCCCATGCGATGGAATTTATTAGCGAAATGCCACTTGGTTTGAATACCCTTGTGGGTGAAAAAGGAGTACGCATGTCGGGTGGCCAGAGACAGCGTATTGCCATTGCACGCGCCATTTTGAAGAACGCGCCGATTTTGATTTTGGATGAAGCCACCTCCGCGCTGGATAGTGAGTCAGAGCGTCATGTTCAGGCCGCTCTTGAAACATTGATGCAGGGACGTACCACCCTGGTGATCGCACATCGATTATCAACGATCGAAAAGGCTGATCGCATTATTGTTATGCAAAAGGGTCAGATCGTTGAGATTGGGACGCATCGCGAGTTACTGGATAAACAGGGCGTTTACGCGCAGCTGCACCGGACTCAATTTGTATTAAAAGATATGGGTGGCAACTCGCAATAATTTGTATTATTTATGGCTTCTCCAATACACTTTTTAGCTTCGCATGATTAACCTATGCATCTTATCCAACAAATCAAATTTTTCTGTTCAAGCAACATCCCTCTCAAAATAATAGCGACTACCAACAATCCTTCAACTCCGGTAAATAACGATTACAGACCCGACATAGACGGCCTACGTGCCATCGCAGTCCTTGCTGTGGTTATCTTCCATGGTTTTCCCACTTTAATACATGGTGGTTTCGTAGGGGTTGATATCTTCTTTGTTATTTCAGGCTACTTGATTTCAAAACACATTCTGGAAGAGTTGCGAACAGGCACCTTCAGTATCAAAACTTTTTACGCACGACGTATCAGACGGATTTTTCCCGCATTAATTTTGGTTATGCTTACCTGTTTACTATTTGGCTGGGTGATTCTGACCCCCAGTGAATATGAGAAACTTGGCAGACACGTGGTTGCTGGTGTGCTGTTTTTATCTAATTTTTTGTTTTGGAAAGAATCAGGATACTTTGATAGCGCAGTCGACACAAAACCCCTGCTTCATCTTTGGTCGCTGGGCATTGAAGAACAATTTTATATCGTATGGCCATTATTTTTGGCGATATTTTGGCGCTTCAACAAACACTTGAACTGGGCGTTTTTAGGCGTAATG
>Ga0315270_10000816_pt1 | contig 16764 bp, 15 predicted proteins | sample C1_bottom_MG_FD_204932 | JGI IMG/M metagenome (GOLD analysis project Ga0315270, IMG submission 204932) | Sediment microbial communities from Yellowstone Lake, YNP, Wyoming, USA - C1_bottom | ecosystem: Environmental > Aquatic > Freshwater > Lake > Sediment | place: USA: Wyoming | collected...
CTCTACCCGATTCTCGGGGAGAGCGCAAACGGCTGTTCAAATCGACACCAACCAAAATCGCCTCTAAAGTCAATCTGTGCTTTTACTTCCAAAGGGTGGGCACGGAGTTAACCGGACACTAGTGACTTAAAATACATTCACGACTTCGTGGCCCAGGATTCTCAACCAAAATGACCGTCATGCCAATCAATGTGGCTTGGTGATGCCGGCCCGTGCCGGTCAGTGATGCCATCGTGCGTTCAGTAAGAGCTTGTCGTTCCGGGGAAACTCATGTCGGAGTGGCTTTACTTCCCTGGGCGGGCCACCAACCTGGGCTTCATGTCTACTCTTCCAACCTCAACCTGTAGCCCACGCCTGGCTCGGTTTGCAGGTACCGGGGGCGGGAGGGATCCTCTTCAAGCTTGTGTCGGAGCTGCGCCATGTACACTCGGAGATAAAGGGGCTGGGCTCCCGCGACGCCGCCCCAGACCTCCTTCAGGAGCTGCCGGTGGGTCACCACCTTTCCGGCATGGCGGATCAGGGTGGTGAAGAGCCGGTATTCGAGCGGGGTCAGGTGGACTTCCTCGCCCGCGACCAGGACCTGGCGCTTGGCGAGGTCCACCTGCCACCGCCCCAGGGCGAACGTCGGATCCTCGGCGGCTCCAGGGTCGGCGTGGCGCAGCGCCACCCGGATGCGGGCCAGGAGTTCCCCCGTGCCGAAGGGCTTGGTGAGGTAGTCGTCCGCGCCCACATCGAGGGCTCCGATCTTGTCGGCTTCCTGGCCCCGAGCGGAGATGACGATGACCGGCGTCTGGCTCCATTCCCGAAGCCGGGTCATGAGGTCGAGACCATCCATGTCCGGAAGCCCCAGATCGAGCAGGATCACATCGGGCCGGTGCTGGACGGCCAAGGCCAGGCCTTCCTGACCCGTGGCCGCCTCAAGGTAGCGATACCCGCCGCCCTCCAGGGCGACCCGGAGGAAGCGGCGCATCTGCGGCTCGTCTTCCACGAGGAGGACCTGTGGCGAGGTGCTGGTCATGCTCCCTCCTGGGGCATTGGCGGGGGAGTGCCCAGGGGAAGGCTGACGAGGAACTGGGCCCCGCCCTGGGGGTGGTTGACCGCCTGGATCCGTCCTCCGTGGGCGGTGACAATGCCCTTGCAGATGGCCAGGCCCAGCCCGGCACCGGGGCGGCTGGTCCCCGCATCGCCCCGGACCAGCTTCTCGAAGATGCGCGCTTCCTCCCCGGACGCGATCCCCGGCCCCTGGTCGGCGACCGAGAGCGTGAGGGACTTCCCCGCGGCCCAGGCCTTGAGGTCCACCGGGGAACCGGGCGGCGAATACTTCAACGCATTGTCGATGAGGTTCACCAGCACCTGCTCCATGAGGACGGCGTCCATGGCCACGAGCGGGAGATCCTCGGGCAGGTGGGTTCTGACACGCATGGATTCGAGGGCCAGCTCCCGGCGGTTCAGGGCCGCGCCCACCACTTCCTCCACGGGGATCCATTCCGTGCGCAATTCCAGGGCTCCGGCTTCGAGCCGCGTGATGTCCAGCAGATTGCTGACGAGGCGATGCAGGCGCTGGGCTTCCTCCTGGGCGGAGGTGAGGAGGTCTCGCCGAGTCGAATCGGGGATGTCGGGTGTCTCCAGAACCGCGCTCACGGCTCCGGTGATGACGCCGAGCGGAGTGCGCAGATCGTGTGACACGGAGCTGAGCAGGGCATTTCGGAGGCGCTCATCCTCGGCCCGTCGGCGGTCGACAGCGCTCTGTTCCGCCAGCAGGGACCGCTCCAGGGCCAGGGCCGTCTGGTTGGCGAAGGCTTCCAGCAGCTGGCGCTGATCCGGTTCCACCCATTGGGGTGCGTCATCCGGGAGCACGCCCATCACGCCGAGGGTGCCTTTCGAGCCTTTGAGCGGCAGGTAGGTGGCGCGGGCTCCCGGAAGCGTGAGTGTGCCCAGGCCGGCGGGTTCGGCGTGCTCGAAGACCCACTGAGCCACCCCCCGTTCCTGGTCATTCAGCGGAAACGCAAGGTGGTGGACCGGCGCCTCCAGCCGCCCGGAACCTTCCGGAAGCATTACCACCGCATGGCTCTGGAACTGGGTGGCGACGTTCTGGATCGCGGAGGCCACCAGGGCGGTGGACCCCGCACTGCGGGCCAGTTCCTGTCCCAGGCGGAATAGGGCCTGGGTCCGCTGTTCCCGGGCCCGGGCCAGACGGGCCTGGGCCCGGATGCGCTCGGTGAGGTTCCCGATGACCACTCCCACCAGCAGCATCACGGAGAAGGTGCCGACGTGGCGGAAGTCGGATACCACGAACGTGAAATAGGGCGGCACGAAGACGAAGTCGAAGGCCGCCACGCTCAACAGAGAAGCCAGCAGGGAGGGGCCCCGGCCGAACCGCGTAGCAACGACGAGGATGCCGAGTAGGTAGATCATCACGATGTCCGCCAGTTCGGTGCGGCGGAAGATCAGGCCGGCCACACCCGTCGAGAGCGCCACCGTGATGAGGCTCAGTAGGTAGTTTCGCAGGGGACTCGTGATGCGGGAGCGGATGCCGGGCGACCCCGCCTGTTTCGCGGTTTCTCCAGTGATGACGTAGATGTCGATGTCACCGCTATGGCGGATGAGGTCGTCCACGGGGGACCCTGCGAAGAAGTCCACCCACCTGGGCCGCGAGGGTTTGCCCACCACGATCTTGGTGATGTTGCGGTCCTGGGCGAAGGCCAGGATGTCCTCGTCCGTCCTGCCACCGCCCTCGATGACCACCGTCTCCCCGCCCAACTTTTCGGCCAGGCGGAGGTTCTCTTCGACACGATTCCGCTCTGCTTCGCCGAATTTGAAGTGCCGGGGCGATTCGATGTAGAGGGCCACCCAGGAGGCTCCCAGGGAGCCCGCCATGCGGCGCGTGGCGCGGATGAGACGCTCGGAAAGGCCATCCGGTCCCACACAGACCAGGAGCCGGTCCCCGGCGGCCCAGGTCTTCCGGATGCCTTCCGATTCCATGTACCGCCGCATCTGGGCGTCGACGTTCTCCGCGGTATGGCGCAGCGCCAGTTCCCGGAGGGCGAGCAGGTTGCCCTTGCGGAAGAAGTGTTCGCGGGCATGGCGGGCCTGGTCCGGAAGATAGACCTTCCCCTCCTTGAGCCGCACCAGGAGATCCTCCGGAGACAGATCCACCAGTTCGACTTCGTCTGCCCGCGCCATGACCGTATCCGGGACGTTCTCTCGCACAGTGACGCCCGTGATCTGCGCGACGACATCCTTGAGACTCTCCAGGTGCTGGACGTTCATGGTGGTGTAAACGTCGATGCCCGCGTCCAGCAGCTCCAGGACATCCTGCCAGCGCTTGGCGTGGCGGGAGCCCATCACATTGGCATGGGCCAGCTCGTCCACGAGGATCAGCCCCGGTCGGCGGGCCAGCGCGGCATCCAGGTCGAACTCCGGAAGGAACTGTCCGGAGTAGGCCAGTTCCTTCCGCGGCAGGATCTCCAACCCTTCGGTCAGGGCGGCAGTCTCGCTCCTGCCGTGAGCCTCGACGACGCCGACGACGAGGTCGACGCCTTCCACACTCCGCTCCCGGGCCTCGGAAAGCATGGCGTAGGTCTTGCCGACACCCGGGGCTGCGCCGAAGAAGACCTTGAGCTTGGCCCGAGTCTCCCGGGCCTCCTCCGCCTGGACCTTCCGGAGCAGGGCGTCAGGGTCGGGGCGCTGGAGTGCCATGCCCTTACGCTATCTGGATTTCCAGGCGTTTGCCCCAAACTGGGCATCGAGGGCCAGGTTGAGTTTCAGAACGTTCACCCGGGCCTCCCCCAGGAAGCCCAGCTGGGGTCCTTCGGTATGTGCCGCGATCAGCTCACGCACCTTGGTTTCATCCAGGCCCCTGGCCTTGGCCACACGGTGGGCTTGGTAGGATGCGGCGGCGGGGCTGATGTGGGGATCCAATCCGCTCCCTGAGGCTGTGACGAGGTCCACAGGGACCGGGCCGGTGGCATCCGGATCCGCGGACCGGAGTGCGGCGATCCTGTTCTGGACGGCCTTCTGGAGTTGCGGGTTGCTGGGAGCCAGGTTGGAGCCGCCGCTGTTGGCGCCATTGTAGGGCAGGGGCTTTCCCTCCCCATCCACCGTGGCGGAGGGGCGGCTCCAGAAATCGCCAGGGGAGGTGAAGGGCTGCCCGATCCATTCGGAACCGATCACCCGGCCCTCTTGGAGGATGAGGCTGCCTTCGGCCTGCCGAGGAAAGGTCGCCCTGGCCATGCCGGTAACAAGCAGTGGATAGGCCAGACCGGTGATGGCAGTCAGCGTAATGAAGGAGACGATGGCGGGACGGAGTTGGAGGTCCATGGAATATCCTCAGGCGGCGAGGTGAAGCGCGACGAGCAGCCAGTCGATGGCCTTGATGCCGATGAAAGGCACCACGAGACCACCCGCCCCGTAGAGCAGCAGGTTTCTTTGCAGCAGCTGAGCGGCGCCTACGGGCCGGTACTTCACGCCGCGCAAGGCCAGGGGGATGAGCGCCACGATGATGAGGGCGTTGAAGATCACGGCCGAGAGAATGGCGCTTTCGGGGCTGTGGAGGCCCATGATGTTCAGCGCGCCCAGCGCCGGGTAGGTGGCCACGAAGGCCGCCGGCAGGATGGCGAAGTACTTGGCTACGTCGTTGGCAATGCTGAAGGTGGTCAACGAGCCGCGGGTCATGAGCATCTGCTTGCCGATCTCCACGATCTCGATGAGCTTTGTGGGATTGGAATCGAGATCCACCATGTTCCCGGCCTCCTTCGCGGCTTGAGTGCCGCTGTTCATGGCTACGGCCACATCGGCCTGGGCCAGGGCGGGGGCATCGTTGGTGCCGTCCCCTGTCATGGCCACCAGCCGCCCGCCTGCTTGGTACTCGCGGATGAGTTTGAGCTTGGCCTCCGGCGTGGCCTGGGCGAGGAAGTCGTCCACGCCCGCCTCGGCGGCGATGGCGGCGGCGGTGAGGGGATTGTCACCGGTGATCATCACCGTTTTGATGCCCATGCCGCGCAGCTCCGCGAAGCGCTCCTTGATGCCGCCCTTCACGATGTCCTTCAATTGCACCACACCCAGGGCTCTGGGGCCCTCCGCCACGACCAGGGGTGTGCCGCCCGCCATGGAGATCTGATCCACGGTCCGGCGCAAGTCGTCCGGGAATGTCCCGCCGTGGGACTGGACGTAGGCTTCGATGGCCGAGGCGGCCCCCTTGCGGATCTGGCGCGTGCCAAGGTTCACACCGCTCATGCGAGTCTGGGCCGTGAAGGGCACGAAGTGGACCTCCAAGGCCTGGAGGTCCCGCTCGCGGAGGCCGTGCTGTTCCTTGGCCAGCACCACGATGCTGCGGCCTTCGGGGGTTTCGTCCGCCAGGGAGGAGAGCTGGGCTGCGTCAGCCAGAGTCTTGATGTCCACGCCATCGCTGGGCAGGAAGGCCACAGCCTGCCGGTTGCCCAGAGTGATGGTGCCGGTCTTGTCCAGCAGCAGCACATCCACATCTCCCGCCGCTTCCACGGCCCTGCCGGAAGTCGCGATGACGTTGGCCTGGATCATGCGATCCATGCCCGCGATGCCGATGGCGCTGAGCAGGCCGCCGATGGTGGTGGGAATGAGGCAGACGAGCAGCGAGACCAGCACGGTCAGCGCCACCGGATGGCCCTGCCCGGAATCAATCAGGCCTGCGGCCTGCGCGACCCCTGTGGAGAAGATGGAATAGGGCAGCAGGGTAGTGGTGGCCAGCAGGAAGATGATGGTGAGGCCCGCCAGGAGGATATCCAGGGCGATCTCATTGGGCGTCTTCTGGCGCTTGGCGCCTTCCACCATGGCGATCATGCGGTCCAGGAAGCTCTCGCCTGGATTGGACGAGATCCGGATGACCAGCCAGTCGGAGAGCACCAGCGTTCCCCCGGTGACGGCGGAACGGTCGCCACCGCTCTCCCGGATGACAGGGGCGCTCTCGCCGGTGATGGCACTTTCATTCACCGAGGCCACGCCCTCGACGACTTCGCCATCCCCAGGAATGGTCTCGCCAGCTCTCACCAGCACGAGATCGTCGATGCGGAGGTCCGGCGCATCGGCCAACTCATGCGCGCCCTGCCGGTCGGTTCCGAGCAGCCGCCGGGCCTTCACATCGCGTTTGGACCGGCGCAGGGAATCCGCCTGGGCCTTGCCACGCCCTTCTGCCATGGCCTCGGCGAAGTTGGCGAAGAGGAGGGTGAACCAGAGCCAGAGGGAGATGGCCAGGATGAAGCCCGGCCGTCCCTCTCCGCGGCCGGTCAGGGCCTGGATCCAGAGGCCCGTGGTGAAGGCGCTGCAGATCCAGACAGTGAACATCACGGGATTCCGGAGCTGGTGAAGGGGGTTCAGCTTCCGGAAGGCGTCCAGCACTGCCCGTCGCACGATGGCGGATTCGAAGAGGGGCCGGGCCTGACGATCGATCCCAGCTCGCGCCTGAGCGAGTTGGGGAATATCCTGCCGTGTGCGAGAACTCATCGAAGGCTCCTCAGAGTCAGGTGCTCGGCAACCGGCCCGAGGGCCAGGGCGGGGATGAACGTGAGGGCGCCCACCAGGAGCACGACCCCAATGAGCACGCCGACGAAGAGGGGGGTGTGGGTGGGCAGGGTGCCCAGGCTTTCGGGTGTGTGCTTCTTCTTCACCAGGGAGCCGGCGAGGGCCAGCACGGGCCAGATCACGCCGAAGCGGCCCAGGAGCATGGCGATGGCCAGGCCATCGTTGTAGAAGGGCGTGTTGGCATTGAGGCCGGCGAAGGCGCTGCCGTTGTTGTTGGAAGCGCTGCTCCAGGCGTAGAGGATCTGGCTGAAGCCGTGGGGCCCGGGATTGCTCGCGGAGGCTGCTGCCGCCGGAACGAGCACGGAGATGGCCGTCCCGATCAGCACAGCGGCGCAAGGCAGGAGGATGGCGATGGAGGCCATCTTCATCTCGAAGGCTTCCACCTTCTTGCCCAGGTATTCCGGGGTGCGGCCCACCATGAGGCCGCCGATGAAGACGGCGACCAGGGCGAACATGAGCATGCCGTAGAGCCCCGATCCGACGCCGCCGAAGACCACTTCGCCCAGCTGCATGAGCCATAGGGGCACCAGGCCGCCCAGGGGTGTGAAGGAATCATGCATGGCGTTCACCGAGCCATTGGAAGCCGCCGTGGTGGCCGTCGCCCAGAGGGCCGAGGGGCCGGGGCCGAAGCGCAGCTCCTTGCCCTCCATGTTCCCGCCGGGCTGGTCAACACTTGCCACCTGGTTCACGCCCCGGTGGTCCAGAGCCGGATTGCCCCCCGCCTCAGCCTGCGTGCAGACGGCCAAGGCCACGACGAAAATCACGGTCATGGCCGCCAGCAATGCCCAGCCCTGGCGGCGGTCCTTCACCATGTGCCCGAAGGTCACGCAAAGAGCTGCGGGGATGAGGAGAATGCTCACCATCTGGGCGAAATTCGAGAGCGGCGAGCTGTTTTCGAAGGGATGGGCACCGTTCGCCCCGAAAAAGCCACCACCGTTGGTGCCGAGCATCTTGATGGCGACCTGGGAGGCCACGGGCCCCATGGCGAGCACTTGTCCGCCCGCCGTGTGGATGTAGGCCGACAGGTTCTGGATGACCCCCTGGGATACGAGGAAGAGGGCGAAGACAAAGGACATGGGCAGGAGGATGTAGAGGGTGCTGCGCGTCAGATCCACCCAGGCGTTCCCAAGGCCCGTGGCGCTGCGGCGCAGGATGCCCCGGATCAGCGCCGTCAGCACGGCGATGCCCGTGGCCGCGGAAATGAAGTTCTGCACGGTGAGGCCCAGCATCTGGGTGAAATAGCTGAGGGTGGTCTCGCCGCTGTAGGCCTGCCAGTTGGTGTTGGTGATGAAGCTCACGGCCGTGTTGAAGGAGAGGCCTGTCGCCACATTGCCCTGATGTTCGGGATTGAGGGGCAGGTGGGCCTGCGTCTTCATCAGGAGGAAGACCGCCGCTAATCCCAGCAGCTTGATGAGCGTGATGGACCAGCCGTAGGCCTTCCAGCCCATGTCCTCCTCGGGATGGACGCCCATGAGCCGGTAGAGGCCGCGCTCCAGAGGGCCGAGGATGGGGTGCAGGAAGGTGTGCTCGCCCTCCAGGACCTTGGCCATGAAGCGCCCGAGAGGGAAAGCCAGCCCCAGGAGCAGGGCGATGTAGAGCAGGTTCTGGATCCAGGCGTGGCTCATTGGAACTTCTCCGGCTTCAGCAGGGCGAAGGTGAGGTAGCCCAGGAGGCCAAGGGCCAGCATGGAAGCGATGAGAAGGGTGGGGTTCATGGAAGGATTCCTTAGCCGGATGTGACCTGGGCGATCAGCCAGAAGAAGAGAGGAAGGAACATCAAGACCAACATCCACCAGGCGCTCGCCCGCCCGGTTTCGCCCTCGGATCGCAGGTCACGTGCGGCACGGACACCCAGCCAGGCGGCCAGCGTCGCTAGGGGGAAAAACCAGGGCATCACGAGGTGCACGACGACTCCTGCGGTCAACCTGGCCTTCACGGACAGGGTGAATTGGGTCCGGCTTCCCACGTTCTGAGGGTCGGCCGGTCCCACAGCATGGTTGCGACCAGCGTTAAGGCGCTGTTAGGAGTCAGGGCGGAACCGTTAAGTTGTCGTTGAGGCCTAGGGTTTGGCCTGAATTCCTAACGCCTTCTTAACACCTTTCCTGCCCACTCTATGGGCTGGCTGGCCCCGGCGTTGGTGAACCGGGCTGGTAGTTCCGTCACCCTGTCTGGCCCAACCCAGATGGCCCAACAACCCCAGGAACCCAAGGCATGCCCAATTACCGAACGCTTCTTCTGGGGCGGCGCCTCGCCAGCGAAGAGAGCCACGAGACCAAGATCAGTAATCCCATCGCCCTCGCGGTGTTCAGTTCGGATGCGTTGTCGTCGGTGGCCTACGGCACTCAGGAGATCATGGCGCCCCTCACGGCGGCCGTGGCCATGTTTGGTGCGGGTGTTCTTGGGTGGTCCTGGTGGGTGGCTCTCGGCATCGTGGGCCTGCTGCTTGTCCTCAATGTGAGTTATCGCCAGACCATCCACGCCTACCCCAGTGGTGGCGGCGCCTACCTGGTGGCCAAGGACAACCTGGGCGAGGTCGCTGCCCAGACGGCCGGGGCCTCCCTGCTGATCGACTACATCCTGACGGTGGCCGTGTCTGTTTCCGCGGGCGTATCAGCCATCGTGTCGGCGTTTCCGGGGCTGGAAGCCCATCGTATTTTTCTCGCCGAAGGCATCATCGCCTTCATCGCCCTGATGAACTTGCGGGGCGTGAAAGAAAGCGGCCTGGTTTTCTCGATGCCGACCTACGGATTCGTCATCTGCATCGTGGGCCTGCTGATCAAGGGGTTCTGGAACGTGGCCACGGGCCATGAAACGGTGGCCATCCACGTCGCGTCAGCCCACCTGGAAGGCACTTCGCGGCTGGCGGCGGTGTGGCTGCTGGCTCGGGCCTATAGCGCAGGCTGCACAGCTCTGACAGGAGTGGAGGCCATCAGCAACGGCGTCACGGCCTTCAAGGAACCCGTGTCAACCAATGCCTCGAAGACCATGACCTGGATGGTGGTCATCCTCGGGACCATGTTCCTCGGCATCACCTACCTGACGAACCACTACGGCCTGACCTACCATCCGGACTCGCCGGAAACCCTGCTGTCCCAACTAACCCGGCTCATCCTGGGCGGGGCGGAACACGGAATACCCAAACTGATCTACCTCGTCACCACGGGCTTCACCATGGCCATTCTGGCCTTGGCGGCGAACACGGCCTATGCGGATTTCCCACGCCTGGCGGCGCTCCATGCCCGGGATGGCTTCCTGCCCCGCCAGTTCACCAGCCAGGGGGACCGGCTGGTCTTCTCCAATGGGATCTTCATCCTGTCCCTGGCCGCCGGGTTCCTGGTCCTGCTCTTCGGAGCGAAGGAGGACCACCTGCTCCCCCTGTACGCGGTGGGTGTCTTCCTCGGCTTCACCATCAGCCAGACGGGCATGGTGCGCCGCTGGTTCCGTCTCAAGGGCAAGGGCTGGCAACTGAAGGCGCTGATCAATGGCCTGGGGGCCTTGACCACGCTTGTCGTGATGCTCGTGATCGCTGTCACGCGGTTCGCCCACGGGGCCTGGATCGTGATCGTGCTCGTGCCCCTGATGGTCATGACCTTCTTCAACATCCATCGGCACTACATCCGCGTGAAATCCATCCTCGCCGCGAGCCGTGTGGACTTCATCGGGCCCCGCCGCAACCGCGTGGTCGTGCTGGTGTCCGGGATCCACGCTGGCGTGGTGCAGTCCTTGAACTACGCGAAGGTCATCGCAGAGCATGGCGAAGTCGAGGCGTTGACCGTCGACTTCACGGATGAGCACGGCCGGGACAGCGCGGCGCTCGAGAAATTGCGATCCGACTGGCCGAGGTACAGCGGGGGGATTCCCCTCCGGGCCATCCGGAGCCCCTACCGGAAGGTGGTCGAGCCCATCGTGAACGAGCTGGAGCGCATGCGGCAGGCGGAGCCGGAATACACCATCACGGTCATCCTCCCCGAGTTCGTCACCGGGCACTGGTGGGCGAGCCTGCTCCACAACCAGACGGCCATGAGGATCAAGGGCACGCTGCTCCTCATGCCCAAGATCATCGTGATCTCGATCCCCTATCACGTAGAGCCTCTGATCGAATAGCCTGACCTCACGATCCCTTCTGCTTCCACGAATACCCAGGGGATTTGATCTAGCCAGGTGGCGGCCAGGAGAGAGGCTCAAACCCCGTAGTGCTTGTAGAAGTACCAGGCCGACAGGATGAAGCCGATGCTGACGACGCCGACTCGTACGGTCTTGCGCCCTACGCGGTGCGCCATGTGGGAGCCGAAGAGCCCGCCCAGGCCCGCGGCGACGGCCATGGGCAGGATGAGGGCCCATTTCGCGTTGCCGGGATGCCGCAGGAATTCCATCGCCATGAAGGCGAAGATGGCGATGCCGTTGATGCACAGGGCCAGCAGATTCTTGAGGCCGTTCATCTGGTGGATGTCCGTGAGGCCCAGGAGGCTCAGGGCGGCCAGCATGAGGATGCCGATGCCCGCGCCGAAGTAGCCACCATAGATGCCCACGATGAACTGGAAGATCATGGCGCCGATCCACCAGCCCGGCGTCTGGTCATGGCTGCCCATCTTCTTCAGCACCTTGTTGACGGGATCGTTGGCCGCCAGCAGGATGGTGGCCACCAGGATCAGCCAGGGCACCAGGTTATCGAAGACCTTCTGGGGCGTGACGAGCATGAGCCAGGCACCCAATGCCCCGCCCAGAAGGGATGGGGGCATCAGGCGGAGCGCGAAGGCCTTGATGCCGGCAAGATCCTCCCGATGGCCCCAGAACCCGCCGATGGAGCCAGGCCACAGGGCCAGCGTGCTCGTCACATTGGCCTGCTGGCCCGTGAGACCGATGCCCAACAGCGCGGGGAAGGACACCAGCGTGCCACCCCCCGCGATGGAATTGATGGCCCCGGCCATGAAGGCCGCGGCCATGACAGTGATTGCGTGTCCGATGTTCATGCCATCCAAGATGACAGGCCCGCGGGTCGATCAGAAGACGGCTACTTCCACTTGAAGGGGAAGGTCGGTTTCTTCGTGCCGTACTCTGGCGGCCACACGGTTTCGTGCTTGCCGTTCTGGATCTGCTCCACCAGCATCTGGTGCCGGTTCTGGTTCGTGTAGCCGCTGTAGTCGATGAACCGTACGTCGCCCATGATGCCGTTCCAGTGGCCGCCGCGCAGTTCCGCGCGGAGCTTCTCACGGTCGCCGCCCACCTTGGCCGCGGCCTCCGCCATCACCATCATCGAGGCGTAGGCGTTGGCAGCGTGGTAGGGGACCTCGGCCTTGCCGAACTTGGCCTTGTACCGCGCCCCGAAGTCCTTGGCGCCGGGCCAGTTCACGTCGGTGGTCCACTGGGTGCTGGAGAACACGTTGTTGGAGATGGCCTGTTCCCGGGCGAACTCGGAGGACGCGAAGCCCGCGCCCGCACCCAGGAAAGCCTGGGGCTGGAGGCCCACTTCACGCGCCTGCCTCATCAGCAGGATGCCATCGGCCACGTAGGACACCATGAAGACGAGATCAGGCTTGAGGCCCTTGATCTTGGCCAGGGTGGAACGGTAATCGGGCGATCCCGAGGCGTAGGCCTCCTCCGCCACCACCTGGATGCCCACCTGGGCGGCGTAGGCCTTGGCCGACTTCGCGCCGGAAGTGCCGAAGTCCGTGTTCTCGTTCAGGATCGCCATGGTCTTCGGCTTGCCCAGCTTCTGGGCCATGGAGATGAGGATGGAGGCGTAGTCCTCGGTGGTGGCGCTGAGCCGGAAGACGAACTTCTGGTTCTGGCGGGTGATGTCCTCCTTGGAGGCCACAGGCACCAGCAGTGGCACCTTGTACTTCTCGGCCAGCTTGGACACGGCGTTGGCGCAGGCGGAGCTGTAGGGCCCCACCACAGCCGCCACGCGGTCCCGCGTCACGAGCTTCTCCATGGCCGACATGGAGACCTGGGGCTTGCCCGTGTCGTCCTCCGTGACCAGTTCGACCTTGATGCCCTTCTTCTGGAGATCCTCCAGGGCCAGCTTGTAGCCATTGCTCATGTATTCGCCGATGGGCGCCTGGGTGCCCGTGGCGCAGTTGATGACCCCGATCTTCACGGCCGTCTGCGCCTGGAGGACAAGCCCGAAGGCCATCAGGGGTGCGAGGATTCTCAGCTTCATGCCGACTCCTTGGGTATTGGATGGTGGTTGGATGCTGGACGGGAGCCTAGCATGCCCAGGCCTCGCCTTGCGTGGTAGGCTCGGCTTCTTCCTCCGAGGCTCGCCATGCAATCTTTCCTGGCACCGGTTCTTTCTATCAGCCTCCTGGCTGCGCCTCCCCAGGCGGGCCTCCGGGTCCTGAAGACGCTGCCCATCGGGGAATCCGGCGGATGGGATTACGTCACCCTCGACAGTTCGGCCAAGCGCCTCTACGTGCCCAGGTCCGATCGGGTGCTGGTCCTGGATCTGGACGGCAAATCCATCGGGGAGATCAAGGGCACCGAGGGCGTCCACGGCGTGGCTCTGGCCCCAGGGTTGGACCGTGGCTTCACGAGCAACGGCCGGAGCAACACCATCACCATCTTCCGGCTGTCGACCTTGGAGATTCTTGGCCAGGCCAAGGCCACCGGCGAGGGGCCTGACGCCATCCTTTTCGATCCCTTCACGAACCGGGTGTTCAGCTTCAACGGCCGGGGGAAGAACGCCACGGTCTTCGATGCCGCCACGGGAAACGCCGTGGGCACCATTCCCTTCGGCCACAAACCGGAGTTCGCCACCACGGATGGCAAGGGGCGCGTGTTCGTGAACCTGGAGGATTCGGCCGAGATCGCCGTCATCGATGCGAAGCAACTCACGGTGGTGCAGCGATGGCCCCTGGCGCCCATCCAGGATCCCACTGGCCTGGCCATCGACCTGAAGCACCAGCGGCTCTTCGTCGTCGGCGGCAACAAGCTCATGGCGGTGGTGGACGCTGGATCCGGGAAGGTGGTGGCCACGCCCGCCATCGGGGCCGGGGCCGATGCGGCTGCCTATGACCCCGAACTGGGCCTAGCCTTCAGTTCCAATGGAGAGGGCACCCTCACCGTCATCCGCCAGGAAGGCCCTGGCCGGTACACCGTCCTGGAACAGGTCCCCACCAAGCGGGGCGCCCGGACCATGGCCCTGGACGAAAAGACTCACCGGATCTACCTCCCCACCGCCGAGTTCGGTCCCGCCCCTGCCCCCACGCCGGAATCGCCCCGGCCACGCCCCGCCATGGCGCCCAACAGCTTCCAGATACTGGTGGTGGGACGCTAGACAGCCCCGATCTCGACCACCACCACCGCGGCGCCCCCGTACCCGGGAACCAACTGAAGGACACCATCACCACCGTCCACACGCAGCGTGTGGCACTGGCCGAGGTGCAGTCCTGCTTCGGGCACGTACAGGGTGCCCTTGGCCACGAAGATGACCAGGGTCGCGGCCTTCGGCAGGGGCATCGTACGAGGGGATGACAGGGAAAAGGCCTCCACCCGCGCCCCGCTGAATCGGGGATCCACCATCACATTGAAGTCCACACAAGGGCCATCCACCAGGGTGGCCGTGGCAGGCCAGCCCCCCGGGAAGCGGATGGGCGCAAGCGGTTCGGTAAGTTCCACCCGGCCATGGGCACCGAAGTCGATGTCGAACCCCGCGCCCTCCACCAGGAGCAGCCAGCGATTCAGACCGGGGAAGGCCGAAAAGGGCCCGGAGGCCGCCACTTCCGCCGAGCTGATACGCCACCGGAAACCCGTCTCCAGCGTGGCCCCAGGCGGGTCCACGGCCAGTTCCAGCGTGGTGCCCCGGCCATTCTTCCAGGGCATGCGGCGGCCATCGGATGGCTTCAGGTGGGTCCAGTCCATCCGTTGATCTTACGTGGGGGGCGGCGGGTTATCCTGATGGGATGCATCTCTCCTGGCCCCCACCGGCGCGTGTCGCGCTTGTCCTCGCCCTGCTCTGGGTGGTCTACGTCCTGCTCTGGACGCCAGGGCCCCTGGCGCTGAGGATGCTGGGGCTCTACCCGAAAAAACTGGGGTCGCGGGTGGTGGGTTGGGTGGCCACCTGCCGTCTACCACACGCCTGGCGTGAGCCTCTGCTGGGACGCTTCGCGGGTCACTATGGCATCACCTTGTCCGAGGCGGAATTTCCCCTGGTGGAGTACCCCAGCCTTCAGGCTCTGTTCACCCGGCGCCTCAAGGCCGGCCTCCGGCCCCAGGACCGGCCCGCCCCTGGTGCCCTGAACAGCCCCGTGGATGCCCGCATCATCGCTTGCGGGCGCATTGAGGCCGGAACCGCCATCCAGGCCAAGGGCCTGCCCTACCGCGTGTCCGAACTGCTGAAGCATGACCAAAGTGTGGAGCGCTTCGAGGGCGGCCACTACCTCACGCTGTACCTGTCACCCAAGGACTACCACCGCATCCACGTGCCGCTGGAGGGCAGAGTCAGCGCCGTCAGCCGCGTGGAGGGCGAGCTCTGGCCTGTGAACGACGCCAGTACCGGCAGTGTCCCGCGCCTCTACGAGCGCAACCGGCGGGCCGCCTGGATCGCCCTGGGCACGGGTTCCGACGAGGGCCTGGAGGTGGCCGCCGTACTGGTGGGCGCCACGCATGTGGGCGGGGTGGTGATCGACGAGCGCTGGCTGGGTGGGCGCGACCTGCCGAAGGACGGCGGCTTCGTGGTGGACCTCCTGCCCTGCGCGCCCGGCGAAGATCTCGGCACCTTCGAATTCGGCTCCACCGTGGTGCTGCTGATTGGTGGCTCCAGGGCCAAGGACTGGGCGCCCCTCCGGACCGAAGGCGGCGTACAGGTGGGACAGCGACTGGGGGCGTACCGGTGAACGATTCCGAGATCTTCCATCAGGATCCCCTCTGGGAGGAGGGCGGCGACCTGCCGGGCGCACTGGAGGCGCTGTTCACCGCCGCGGGCGAGGTGCTGGACCTGGGGCGCCTGCGCGAACTGACAGGCCTGGGCGATGGTGCCCTCCAGCAGGGCATCGAGAAGCTGCAGGAACGCCTGAGCGGTTCCAGCGGATTGTGCCTGCTCGAGGTGGCCGGGGGTTGGCGCATGGCCACCAGCCCGGTCTACCGGGAGATGGTGGCGCGGCTGGTGACGACCACCCGCAGCGGCAAGCTCACGCCGGCGCAGATCGAGGCCCTGGCCATCATCGCCTACCGTCAGCCCGTCACCATCACCGAGCTGAACGCCATCCGCGGCGTCACCAGCAGCGCGAACCAGGTGAAGAGCCTCATGGAGCGCCAACTCATCACGCCCGCGGGACGGAAGACCGTGGTGGGTCGGCCCATGACCTACGCCACCACCCAGGCCTTCCTGTTGCACTTCGGCCTGAAGAGCCTCCACGATTTGCCCCAGTTGGAGGATTTCGGCGAAGGCCGCCTGGAGGCCCAGGCCCTGGCCGGTCTCGAACCGCCGCTACCCGAGGACGGGCTTTTCGGCGTGGGCGCGATGGAGACGATCGAGGACCTGCCTGACGAAGAGACCGAACCATGAGCCAGCCCACCACCCTCAGCCTCCAGGAGCAGCCGGAAAAGCCCAAGGCCGAGAGCCCCACGGGCTTCTTCCTCCAGTCCTGGCAGAAGGGTGGCCTGCTGATCCTGCTGCTCGGGATCCTCTACCTGCGGATATGGCGCCGCAAGCGGGCCCATATCCTCGTGTGCAGCCACTGCGGTAAGAAGAATCCGCCCCATCAAAGCAACTGCCAGAAGTGCGCCGCGCCGTTGATGCGGATTCATGGGTAGCTGTCGGCCATCGGCTTTTACTGAAAGCCGACAGCTGATAGCAGAAAGCTAGAACTCGATATCGATGGACTCTTCCGCGAGGTCGTTCTCTTCACCCAGCACTTCGCAGGCGGCGCCGTACATCTGGAGCACGGCGGTCTTGCGGTTGCTCAGGCTGGTGAGCAGATCCTTCACGCGTTGCACTTCGGAGGCGATGGTGTTGTTGATCTGCGACACCTCGGAGCGGCATCGCTCGCGGGTAGCTTCGTAGAACGCCTTTTGATCCTGGCTCAGATCCATGGGAACTCCCGGAGAATGGAGAGACTGTTCGGAAAAACCAATTTTATCCCCATTCACTAGTGTCCGGTTAAAAGTCAAACAATGGCAATAGGTTGCATTCATCGGCGATCGTGCTTCTGTCTTGAATCTTCGGGAAGGCGCGCTGTAGCTCGATTTTCTCGAAAACGGACACCGAGAA
>Ga0315270_10000817_pt1 | contig 16746 bp, 18 predicted proteins | sample C1_bottom_MG_FD_204932 | JGI IMG/M metagenome (GOLD analysis project Ga0315270, IMG submission 204932) | Sediment microbial communities from Yellowstone Lake, YNP, Wyoming, USA - C1_bottom | ecosystem: Environmental > Aquatic > Freshwater > Lake > Sediment | place: USA: Wyoming | collected...
ATGGCCTTTCAACCACAAGCCTTGCTTAATGGGCTTGTCGCTCAACAATTTGGACTTGATGGCAGCCTGATCATGTACCCTGGCACAATCAGTGCGAACTACAGCTACTTCAGTGTGTCAGATGAAAACTATGTGCGTGACTCCAATCTGCAATTTGCCCCATCTTGGCGTCCATTCGGTGACGATATCAAATATTATTTTGGACTTTCGGAACGATACGCGCTCAAAAATATTCCCACCTATTGGTCACCCAGCAAGGGCTTTCTAAGTGCTGACATTGGCTTCACCAAGGAATGGTCATTGACTGAGGGTGAATATGCAATCTACTGGCAAAGAGGTTTTTACCTGGGAGGGGAAGCACTCAATTCCTTCAATTTTGGATTTTCGGCGAAACGTTATCTTGGTAACGATTGGGCTGCCTCGCTAAGTGCCGGTATGCTGGAACACCCAAGAGTCGGTGCATATCAATCCCAATATTTATCGTTCGGTATAGAAAGACTCTGGTGAGAAGAAAATCCTGGATATTGTTGGCGGCACTATTTTTTGTCGCATTCATGACTTTCGTGTTCTCAAGTGGCACGGATAACTGGTATTCATCCCTCTATGATTACATTTCAACCTTTCCTATTGTCACTACACTCGTCGACTACTTGACCATTTTCATGGTTATCCTTGTGTTGCGTTATGTCTTCCTGATTATTTTTTCCTACCTGGAGCATTTGGACAATATCAGAAAAAACGAACTGCAAGCCATAGAGGGGAAGACAACACCGGAATCGGAAAACAGGCTGCCTTTCATCAGCATTGTCGTACCAGCCTACAACGAAGGCAAGATCATACAAACCGCAATTCGATCGTTGTTTAAACTTGATTACCCTCATTTTGAAGTAGTTATCGTCGATGATGGCTCGACAGACGATACCTATGAGCGCGCACGTGAAATGATCAAAGAGAGTGACAGATGTGAAGTCACCGTAATTAAAAAATCCAATGCTGGCAAGGCCAATGCACTCAATACCGGAATGGCTCATGCAAAAGGAAGTTTCATCCTCAACATGGATGGCGATACCAAGCTCTCTCGAAATACCTTACGTGACTGTATCCGGCATTTTGATGATCCTAAAATTGGTGCCGTCGCGGGAAATGTCAAGGTTGTAAATCGGGACAATATGATCACTCAGGTTCAGGCACTCGAATATGTCGAGGGTCTCGCAATATCTAGAAAAGCGCAGAGCTACAATCGCATCGTCAATATTATTCCCGGACCGCTTGGTATGTTTCGCAAAAGTGCGCTCTGGCAAGTTCGAGGTTATGACGACGATACATTTGCCGAAGACTGCGACCTGACTCTAAAACTATTGCTTGAAGGCTGGCATATAATCTACGAACCTATGGCAATTGCCTGGGTTGAAACCCCTAGCCATATAACCAACTTGCTCAAACAACGCTACCGTTGGACACGCGGCATACTTCAGGCTATCAGAAAGCATGCATGGACCCTGAAACAACCTCACAAAGCGGGAGCCAATGCAATTATTATTGGCTATATGTTATTTGAGAGCCTGATCTGTCCAATATCAAATGTCCTCGCCAGTATATTTTTAGTCTGGCTCAGTATCAAATCTGGCGTCACCATCTTGCTTGCACTATGGTGGTTACAACTTTCCATCCTCGATGTTATGACGGCAGCGTACTGCGTCATCATTGAAAAAGAAGACACAATGCTGATAGTCTATGCACTCATATTTCGGGTGTTCTACCAATTGCTGGTTGATGTTGCAAAAATCCTCGCAAGCATAGAAGAATTGATCGGCACAAAAATGAATTGGGGTAAGCTCGAACGGGAAGGTAAACTTTAATGGATATAGTTTCTGTACTATCTACGACGGTATTGGTAACCACCATCGCCACATTGGTGATGGCTATTGCGGCATACTTTGCCTACAAATTAAAAGAATGGCGAAAACCGAGATCATCCGGGGGGGACAAAATCGTTAGTAATGAAGTCATCAAACCCATATTTCTGAAGCGTCACATGCTTGTGGATTCGGCCTTGAAAGAACACGATGTCGATGATTAATGGAAGGGGGTTTTTTTCCCAAGTCAGAAATTCTCCACTTTTTTTTCTTCCGTTGATGATACTGGTTGGATACACACTTGCCATTTTTACTTACAATCGTATCCTGGAGTATGATAATTGGAGCAACCGTGATCAACAAAAGACCATTGACGCTGCCCGGATATCGTCAATTACGACTCCAAGCCAAATTGAGCCAACATACAATGATCTCCCACCAGAATGGCGGTCTGACAATCCTCTTCAGGTTGTATCAAGCATTGATGAAGACGATTCCTTAATCTATTTCTACAATTCAAAAAAAACACGGGATTACTTCAGTTCCAATAGTGATAGTTATGATCTAATTCTCAACCAGTGGTATTACTATTTTAAAGCCAGAGGGATCAAATTCGTTGAAATCAAAGACACCGACCTATCGTATAGACTCAAGCCGGGTATTTTAATTTTGCCATCAGTCCTTGCGCTCAATTCAAGCGAGCGCAACGCAATTCATTCTTTTGAAAAAAATGGTGGTAGCGTCCTGGCAACATGGGCTACTGGTACCCTTGATGGTAAAGGTAAAAAAACCGGCTATGATTTTTTGCATGAGCAATTTAATATTACCGTTTCCGGTGAAATTTCCGGCAATGATTCAGAAAAATTTCTAGTTTTATCCGGTGAATCTCCTCTCGGTTTTGACATGCCAACAGGGAGCCGAGTATGGCTTGGTCTTGATAAAGTTCGTGAACTTCCATTACGTTTTTCAGGTGGCAATAATGTTGCAGGACGTTTTATGGATGTAGTGCGCACACCTATTGCCACAGGTGCAAACGAAGCAATTGTTTTTACTGAGCTGGGTTCGTCGAGGCGTGTTTACTTGGGATTTGCTGAAACCTCCTGGCGATTCCAACAACAAAATGTATATAACCTTATCGATAATATTTTTCTCTGGTTACACCGAAGCCCGGACGCCTATCTCGCAAACTGGCCCTATCCATATCGTGCCGCTCAAATTGTCGAAATGGACACTGAGCAAGATTTTCAGAATTCAATTAATTTTTCCGATTTACTTGACCTGAATGGACTGCCTGGAACCTTTTATTGTCTGACTTCGGTAGCCAAAAAATTCCCTGATATAACCAGACACCTTGAGCAAAAACACGAGATCGCTTTTCATGGAGATATGCATGATGCATTCAGGGGCCAGCCCAAGGAAACACAATCTAAGAGGCTGGATACCATGCATCAGGAGTTGCAGGCACTGGTGACTAATCCTTCCAAATTACGGGGTTTCCGCCCCCCTTACGAGCTTGGTGATCAAATAGTTGAATCATTACTATATGAGAAAAAATTTAGCTACATTCTTACCAATTCAGACGGTACCGAATCAATGCTACCCTATCTCTCCTCTTCTTCCCCTAAAGATTTTCAGACGGGTCTGATTGTTTTTCCCAGAACACAGAGGGATGACATGAATTTAATCAAGGATGGATTCAGCACCCAGAATATGGCAAAAGCCATGATTGATGATTTTGATCTGGCCCATGAATATGGGGCACTTGGCGTTCTGAGTGTTCACAGTCAAAATTTCAAACAAGACAGCCCAGTTGCAAAAGCGACCTCACAATTTCTCAGCTATATCAAGACATCCACTAATAAAACCTGGGTTACTACAAGTGGCAACATTGAATCCTGGTGGCGTGAACGCGCTTTACTGAAAGCGAAACTCACGGGTGACCCCAAGAAATTAAAATTGAGTGTTACGATTGAAAAACCCGGTCTCTTCCATAGTGCATCAATTGTTATTTCAAATCCTGTTAAAGGTTTGATTCCCACAATTAAACCCTTGAATGTAGAAATGACATTGCCATCAATAGTAGCTTTAGATGACTATAGAACGGCAATACTGTTTAGCGCGCTTTCGCCTGGGGTCTATAACTATTACTTGAATTATTGAGTCATTAACGTTTCACCTGCAGTTAGGTGGTCGAAAATGACTGCGAAGCAGATTTTGCATTTTTCCGTCATCATATCCCAGCGGGAACACCGCAATGCCGGCAAGTCTATTTTCTTTTACATACTCAAATTTTGCTGACAAACTTTTATCGTCTTCATACCAACCCTGGTACCAGCCAGATTCGTCCTTGAATATGTAATAGGGTGATCCCGTTGTTGCATCTCGTCGTGCACCATATTGTTTGATGCGTGCCATCGCGGATGCCTTTACATCCGGTACAAGGTTTGCCGGAAGCGGCGCAAAACTAATTTCACTGCCTATGGCACGTGTCATTGCTCCAGGAACGTTGCTCACTGTCGGCCACTCATATCCGAAATAGGGGACGGACATAATAATTTTGTTACGCGGGATCCCCAAGGAAAGATAATACTCAAGAGAAAGCTCCCAACTACCTTCTAACTTTCCACGCAGCTGTGTGATAGGTCCTGCATTTACGCTTTCTTTCCAATGTATATCGTATCCTTGAATGACAATAAAGTCCGCTCTCCCGATAGTCTCCTTATCATAAAGACCCGCCCTATCATGTGACAGGACAAATAGGGTTAGCGACTTCTTTCTATTCGCCAGATCATTCTTTATGGTTTTTAAAAAAAGTCGAAATCCCTCCGCGCTTTTGTCCGAAACAGGACTAAAAATCTCAAAGTCGATTTGCAAGCCTCCTGAATCCGCCTGATCGAGCAAGACGAGCATTTGGGCCTTTAACGTATTTTGGAGATTTTGATTGGTGAATACTCGCTCAAATACCGCTGCATCGAACAGTGTGAATGTGAGCTGCAATCGGCTGCCTTTTTCCTTTGCGGCCACGATCAGTTTTTGCCAGTTACGGGGCCAATCACTGGTTTCTAAAACGGTACCCGCGACACTGACTGGAATGTCAAAGAAAAATACCCGGTCAAACAACCGCAAGTCAATTTTTTTCCACTCATCCTTAATCCAGTGTGGATAGTAGCCCCATATTTGATAGTGAACAGGATCGCATTTGTTATTTCTAGCACACCCCGACCCGGCCAAAATAATCAATGAGAAAATGAGTAACATAATCAATCCATGAACTCTTCTCTTGTAATGCATCATTTCCCCTTAAATGAACTGTAGTACAACAATTTTGGCACTCAAGCCTCAATCCTTACAACGTATCGTCATACCTTTGCCTATCCATGGAGCTACATTTTCAAAAAAATCAACGGTTAGCCAATTTAAATAACTATGCACACTTAGAACAATTTTCGTACTCGTGGTTTTCTGAAATACTCAAACTACACTAGATTTAAAAAGGAATGTCATCATCAAAATTATCAAAGTTACTTTTAGCTGATGCGGCGGCTTTACTCGTAGATGATGCTGGCGCTTGACCAGAAGATGCAGGTTTTTCAACCACTTCGAAGTTACTGCCACCCGATGATTTTCCGCCTAGCATGGTCATTTCGTTAACCACAATATCGGTGGTATAGCGATCTTGCCCTTCTTTAGTTTGCCACTTGCGAGTTTGCAGTTTTCCTTCAATATAAACTTGCGACCCCTTTTTCAAGTATTCACCTGCAATCTCGGCGAGACGCCGGTAAAAAACCAGATTGTGCCATTCTGTTTTTTCCTGTTTTTCACCCGTTTTATCTTTCCAGTTTTCCGATGTGGCAAGCGTTGCATTTGTAACAGCCTCACCACTTGGCATATAACGTGTTTCTGGGTCTTTACCAAGGCGGCCAATTAAAATTACCTTATTTACTGACATGTCATACCCCTTTTAATAGTTGCTCCACGCTTGCTTCGTCAAAACCATTTAATTCTACCTTGAGGCTAGCCATTTGCTCGGCTGCCACTACCATGACTTCTTGTACACCTTTAAGTTGCATTAAACGGCTTTGCAGCAACCTTGCATCGGCCTCATCCATTAATGGTAGTGGATACAGCTTTGTCCTTACAGCGGCAGGCGATTTCATTCCGCTCGCCACCGCCAACCATAACAATAGCAGTGCGATTGCAAAGATCAATACGGCGTTGCCGCCAAAATATTGCATTAATAATCCGCCGGTGCTCGCTCCGACCGATGCACCCAGAAATTGCGAGCTGCTATATATACCCATCGCAGTCCCCTTTGCGGCAAGCGGGGCCGTTTTACTGACTAACGAGGGTAGCATTGCCTCAAGCAAGTTGAATGCGACAAAAAATATAAGTAGTGCCAGTGCAATGGTATACAAACTGGTGTGAAAAATTAACAGGGTAATCTGCGCTATCACAGCCAAAGTAATCGCACCTAAAAAGATCTCTTTTGATTTTGATTTCTTATCTGCAACTATCATGGGAGGAACCATGAATACGAAAGCTAACAGCATTACAGGGAGATAAACCTTCCAATGGTACGCAACGTTTAATCCATTATTTTTCAAAAGAAATGGGACTTGCATAAACACAGACATCAAAATCGCGTGCAGGCTGAAAATGCCAAAGTCTAACCTCAACAAATCTTTATTTCTCAACACTTCGCGAAAACGTTTGCTGCTAGCCTCAGTATCTGAATGAAAGCGGGTTATGGACGGGTTTGGGATGTAAAACGCCACTACCATCATTGCGAACACGGCGAGCACGGCAGTCATAATAAAGATACCATCCATACCGATACGCGTATATAGCACGGGGGACAACACCATGGATAAGGCAAAACTAATACCGATTGTCATACCTATCATCGCCATCGCCTTGGTTCGGTGATCTTCACGCGTGAGATCAGCAGCCAATGCCATAACTGCCGCATTTATCGCGCCCGCTCCCTGAAAAACACGTCCAACAATTATCCAGTAGATATTGTCTGCCGAGGCAGCAATCAGACTTCCTGCGATAAATATGATCAAACCAATATAGATAATCGGCTTACGTCCATAGTGGTCTGACAACCAACCTGCAGGAATTTGTAATATTGCTTGTGTCAGGCCATAGGCTCCCATGGCGATACCTATCAGCAAATGACTCTCGCCACCTGGCAAGTGTTCCGCATAAATTGCAAATATAGGCAATATAATAAACAGGCCAAGCATGCGCAAACCATACACACTTGCCAGACCAATACTGGATCGAAATTCTAAGGGCGTCATTGAATCTTTAACAGAAAGCATATTAGATGTTTGGGTACACACAGAAAGTCGCGTATATTAGCAGGTTTAGTGGATCCGACGAAAGCCTAGCATGGATAGTATTAAAATACGTGGCGCACGCACGCACAATCTCAAAAACATCAATCTTGAAATACCCCGTAATAAACTGGTAGTTATCACTGGCCTCTCGGGATCGGGAAAATCTTCTCTGGCTTTTGACACCCTGTATGCAGAAGGACAAAGGCGCTATGTTGAGTCTTTATCCTCCTATGCACGCCAGTTTTTGCAATTGATGGCAAAACCCGATGTTGATCTTATAGAAGGATTATCACCAGCTATAGCCATTGAGCAAAAGGCTACCTCACACAATCCTCGTTCCACCGTTGGTACAGTTACAGAAATTCACGACTATTTACGCTTGTTGTTTGCACGAGCGGGTGATCCCTATTGCCCTGAGCACGATCTGATATTACGTGCACAGACTATTTCTCAGATGGTGGATCATGTTTTAGAGTTGCCTGAAGGTACGCGAATTATGATCTTGTCACCTTTAGTGGTTGAACGTAAAGGCGAACAATTAGAACTATTTGATGAATTGCGTGCTCAAGGATTTGTTCGTTTACGTGTAAATGGCAAGGTTTGCGAAATGGACAACCTGCCGACTCTCCAAAAGAACAAAAAGCACACAGTAGAAATTGTGGTTGATCGGCTAAAAATTAGCGCTGATGCCAAGCAACGTCTGGCGGAATCCTTTGAAACCGCGTTGCGTCACGCCGATGGTCGCGCATTGGCTGTGGAATTAGATAGCGGTAATGAGCATTTGTTTTCTGCAAAATTTTCCTGTCCAATCTGCAATTACTCACTACAGGAATTGGAGCCACGATTATTCTCATTTAACAGTCCAATGGGTGCTTGCCCAAAGTGCGATGGGTTAGGAAATATCAATTTCTTTGATCCCAAACGGATCGTTGCATTTCCACAACTTTCATTAAGCTCTGGGGCGATCAAGGGATGGGACAGGCGCAACCAGTTTTATTTTCAAATGCTCGACAGTCTCGCCAAGTATTATGATTTTGACTTGGAACGGCCATTTGAAAGTCTCCCGGATAAAATTCAGCAGATTATTCTTTATGGAAGTGGTAAAGATCAGATTCCCTTTAGCTACCTCAACGATCGTGGCAAGCCAACTTTACGCGAGCATAGTTTTGAAGGCATTATTAACAACCTTGAAAGACGTTACAAAGAGACAGAGTCGCCTACAGTTAGAGAGGAACTGGCAAAATTCCTGAATAACTGTAGTTGCACAGAATGCAAAGGGACTCGCTTACGGCTTGAAGCAAGACATGTGCGCGTAGCGGATGGCACTATCTATCAAATCAGCGCACTCCCACTGAAGCAAGCACTATCCTTCTTTCAGGACATAAAACTACCCGGTAATAAACAAGCAATTGCTGAACGAATCGTGCTGGAAATAGTAAGCCGGCTTTCTTTTCTCAACAATGTGGGACTTGATTACCTCTCACTCGATCGTTCAGCGGAAACACTTTCAGGAGGCGAAGCACAGCGCATACGCTTAGCATCGCAAATAGGCTCAGGTTTGACCGGGGTTATGTACGTGTTGGACGAACCCTCAATCGGCTTACACCAGCGTGATAACAGCCGATTACTCAACACACTTAAACGCCTTAGAGATATGGGTAACAGCGTAATTGTTGTGGAACATGATGAAGACGCTATATTGTGTGCCGACTATGTAGTTGATATGGGTCCTGGAGCAGGCGAGCATGGTGGGAACATTATTGCTCAAGGTACACCTTCAGAAGTTTGCGCCAACTTACACTCTTTGACCGGCGATTATTTAATGCGTCGCCGCCACATATCATCACCAAAAAAACATCATGCAATCGATCCTGAGCGGATGTTGAAAATATCGGGTGCGTGCGGTAACAATCTAAAAAATGTTACGCTGAATTTACCCGTTGGCTTGATGGTTTGTATTACCGGAGTTTCAGGGTCTGGAAAGTCCACCTTGATAAATGACACACTTTATCCTGCCGTTTCACAGCATCTATACGGCAGCAGTACCGAACCGGCTCCATTTGCAGAAATAAATGGATTGGAATTTTTTGACAAAGTGATCAATGTTGACCAGTCTCCTATTGGTCGCACACCACGCTCAAACCCAGCCACATATACTGGTTTATTTACACCGATACGCGAATTATTTGCTGGCGTTCCCCAGTCGCGTGAACGCGGCTATGGGCCTGGACGATTTTCATTTAACGTAAAAGGTGGTCGTTGCGAATCTTGCCAAGGCGATGGTGTCATTAAAGTTGAAATGCATTTTTTACCCGATGTCTACGTAGACTGTGACGTATGCCACGGTAAGCGTTACAACCGTGAATCTTTAGAAATACATTTCAAGGGTAAAAATATCCATGAAATATTAAGTATGACCGTCGAACAAGCGCATACTTTTTTTGAATCAGTGCCCATCATCGCCCGCAAACTACAGACATTATTAGATGTTGGTTTGGGTTACATAACCCTTGGACAGAGCGCTACAACATTATCTGGAGGCGAGGCGCAGCGCGTAAAATTGTCTCTTGAACTTTCAAAAAGAGATACTGGACGCACATTGTATATTCTTGATGAACCGACAACAGGTCTTCACTTCCATGATATTGCCCTGCTATTGAAAGTCATTCATAAACTGCGTGACCAGGGAAATACATTAGTCGTAATTGAACACAATCTTGATGTGATCAAAACAGCAGACTGGATTATAGATCTTGGGCCCGAAGGTGGAATTGGAGGAGGAAGTATTATTGCTCAGGGAGCACCAAAAGATATCGCAAATAATCCTGAAAGCTCAACCGGATTGTATTTAAAACAAGCGCTCTCAAAATAATTGAAATGTAATTTTTGGCATCCTAATAGATTCCAAATTTAAATCAGTCTACTGAAAATAAAAAAGCCGGAAAATCCGGCTTTTTTATTGTTCAAAGTAAAGTCGATACTTACTCAGTTGCGTCTTCAACCGCTTCAACATCTGCAGGTCTATCCATCAATTCAATTAATGCCATAGGTGCATTGTCACCTTTGCGAAAACCAAACTTCAAAATACGTGAATAACCTCCGTTACGTGAAGCATATCGTGGCCCTAATTCATTGAAGAGTTTAGTTACAATTTCTCGATCGCGTAGCCGGGCAAATGCCAAACGACGGTTAGCCAAGGTAGGATTCTTGCCTAAAGTCAGGATGGGTTCAGCAACACGGCGCAGCTCTTTAGCCTTGGGTAAAGTGGTTTTAATTGCTTCGTGGCGCAACAATGAAACAGTCATGTTACGCAACATCGCTAAGCGATGGCTACTGGTACGATTTAATTTTCTTAATCCTAGACGGTGACGCATAATTACCCTTTCGTACTACTGTGTGGCTTATTGCCAAATTTATTTATTGCTCAACCGGCGCGGGCCAATTATCGAGCTTCATCCCCAGTGACAGCCCATGTTCAGCTAACACTTGCTTGATTTCGTTTAACGACTTACGACCAAGATTAGGTGTACGCAATAGGTCAGATTCGTTATGCTGAATCAGGTCACCAATGTAATGTATACTTTGAGCCTTAAGGCAATTTGAAGAGCGTGGAGTCAATTCCAAATCATCAACAGGTCGTAACAAAAGCGGGTCGATTTTTGGTGCTTGTGGTTTCTCTACTGGTGTAGGTGTTCCCTCAAGCTCAGCGAATACCAGGAACTGATCAACAAGAATACGCGCAGCGAAACGTATCGCTTCTTCAGGATCAATAGCACTATTGGTTTCAATATCCAAAACCAACTTATCAAGATCAGTACGTTGTTCAACACGCGCACTCTCTACAGAATAACTAACACGATAAACAGGGCTAAAAGACGCATCCAATGCGATATGACCTACTGGTCGTGTCATACCTGGTACCTGACGAGAAATGGCTGAAACGTAACCGCGTCCTTTTTCAACTTTAATCTCCATATCAAGTTTGCCGCCAGCAGTAAGGTGGGCAATAACATGAGATGGGTTAACGACATCAGTATCAGCATTGGTTTCAATATCACCAGCAGTGACAACGCCAGCGCCAGATTTATTTAATCGTAAAGTTGCCTCAGTAGCATTGTGAAGCTTGAGAACCAAACCCTTTAGGTTTAAAAGAATTTCTACAACATCTTCTTGAACACCATCAATTGATGAGTACTCATGCAACACGCCTGCAATTTTAACTTCAGTAACAGCATAACCTGGCATTGAAGATAACAGAATGCGGCGGAGGGCATTGCCCAATGTGTGTCCATAACCACGCTCAAAGGGTTCCATTACTACTTTTGCATGTGTAGAAGTAACTCTTTGAACGTCAATTATGCGAGGCTTTAAAAAATTATTGTTAGACATTTTAGGCTCCGAGTGGATTACTTGGAATACAATTCAACGATCAAGTGCTCGTTTATCGTAGCTGGTAATTCTGAACGTTGTGGTTGTGCTTTGAACGTACCCTTCATAGCCTTTGTGTCCATTTCTAACCATTCAGGAAAACCACGTTGCTCAGCTGCCAAAAGTGCAGCTTTTACTCGCAAATGGGCTTTCGCTTTTTCGGAAATTTCCACAACATCACCTGGACTTACTTGGTAGGAGGGAATATTTACTCGCTTGCCGTTGACTAAAATAGAGTTGTGACGAACTATTTGACGTGCTTCGGAGCGTGAGGCTCCAAAACCCATACGGTAGGTAACATTATCTAAACGCGACTCAAGCATTTGAAGCAAATTTTCACCTGTTATTCCACGCTCTTGATCAGCACGTTTGAAAGTCAGGCGGAACTGACCCTCCATCATGCCGTATATACGGCGAACTTTTTGCTTCTCACGTAGTTGGCCGCCATATTCAGATTGGCGACTATTTTTTTTCTGGCCATGTTGTCCGGGTGGATAGGCACGACGTTCTACCGCACATTTATCGGTAAAACACTTTTCGCCTTTTAAAAACAGCTTCTCACCTTCACGGCGACACTGACGGCATTTTGCATCAAGATTTCTAGCCAAGATCTATGCTCCAAATAATTAGATACGACGTTTTTTCGGTGGACGGCATCCGTTATGCGGCACCGGTGTAATGTCTGAAATGCTGGTAATTTTAAATCCTGCAGCATTCAAAGCACGCACTGCCGACTCACGACCCGGGCCTGGGCCCTTGATACGCACTTCCAAATTCTTAACTCCACACTCCTGTGCAGCCTTACCAGCTGATTCAGCGGCAATTTGTGCTGCAAACGGGGTACTTTTACGCGAACCTTTGAAACCATTTCCACCACTGGTAGACCACGCAAGTGCATTTCCTTGTCGGTCGGTAATAGTTACGATTGTATTGTTAAAAGAAGCATGTACATGGGCAATTCCTTCAGCAACATTCTTTTTAACTTTTTTGCGCACTCGCGTGCTGGTCTTAGCCATATCTCAAATTCCTATATTAATTTATATGCCAATACGTCTGTGGCAATTTATTTCTTTGCACCAGCAATTGATTTACGCGGACCTTTACGTGTACGAGCATTAGTACGTGTGCGTTGACCACGTACTGGCAGACCACGACGATGTCGCACACCTCGGTAACATCCCAGATCCATCAATCGTTTGATGTTCATAGAAATTTCGCGACGCAAGTCACCTTCAACCGTAAATTTGGCAACTTCTACACGTAGCTTCTCCATATCGGAGTCACTAATATCTTTGATTTTGGCTGAGCTTACTACGCTTGCCAATTCGCAAATTTTACGTGCACGAGTTATACCAATACCGTATATCGCGGTTAATCCGATTACAGCGTGTTGGTGGTTTGGAATGTTTACACCGGCAATACGAGCCATGCAGCTACCCTATTCGTTCAAAAAAGACAATTATAACATCCAGCAGTGATTAAACTCAATCAACCCTGGCGCTGCTTGTGACGTGGATTGCTGTTGCAGATCACACGAACGGTACGATTACGTATAACGATTTTACAGTTACGGCAAACTTTTTTTACTGATGCTTGAACTTTCATTTCAATCTCCTTGTTACTTTAACAGCTCTTACTTTGCACGGAATACGATGCGCGCCCTGGTCAAATCATACGGTGTTAACTCAACCGTTACTTTGTCTCCGGGTAATATTCGTATGTAATGCATACGCATTTTCCCGGAAATATGACCTAATACGATTACACCAGTTTCCAACTTAACACGAAAAGTAGCATTGGGCAGGGACTCAAGTATTTCACCCTGCATCTGGATAACATCTTCCTTTGACATTAGCGTGCTAGCCCGCCTTTAAAATTTGCCTTTTTTAATAAACTTTCGTATTGATGTGACATCATGTAAGACTGTACTTGGGACATAAAATCCATCGTCACTACAACCAGTATCAACAATGATGTTCCCCCAAAATAGAAAGGTACATTTAGTTTTACGATTAAAAACTCAGGTATCAGACATACAAATGTTATATATAGCGCACCCACCATAGTTAGTCGCAACATTATTTTTTCGATATAACGGGCTGTCTGATCACCGGGACGAATTCCCGGCAAAAATGCACCACTCTTCTTCAGATTATCTGCTGTTTCTTTGGGGCTAAATACCAATGCCGTATAGAAGAAACAGAAAAATATAATGGCTGCAGCGTAAAACATGACATATATAGGCTGGCCAGGTGAAAGTTTTTCACTAAAATCCTTAAGCCAACTCATGTTTGGAGCTGTTGCAAACATACCTGCCAACGTTGCTGGAAACAGGATAATACTTGATGCAAAAATTGGCGGAATAACACCAGCCATATTTAATTTCAATGGCAAGTGAGAACTTTGACCACCATATACTTTATTTCCTACTTGTCGTTTTGCGTAGTTGACTAATATTTTTCTTTGTCCACGCTCTACAAATACAACCAGCGCTGTTACGAAAAACGCACCTATAATTAGCAGGAGAACAATCGGTATAGAAAACGCACCGAATGCACTCGTTCTTGCCATCTCCAAAGTTGCTCCAATGGCATGTGGCAAACCAGAAGCAATCCCTGCAAAGATAATTAATGAAATACCATTACCCAAACCTCTTTCAGTAATTTGCTCACCTAACCACATCAAAAACAATGTACCTGTGACTAACGTTATTACTGTTGTAATTTTAAACATCGTTCCAGGATTAATTACCAGTCCTGCCTGTGATTGTAACGCAATTGCTATACCCATTCCTTGGAACAAGGCCAATAATAAGGTAGCGTAACGTGTGTACTGCGTAATCTTGCGTCGACCTGCTTCTCCCTCTTTCTTGAGTTGTTCCATATAAGGCACGGCATGTGTAGCCAACTGCATAATGATCGATGCCGATATGTAGGGCATTATACCAAGCGCGAATATCGAAAACCTGGACAAAGCGCCTCCAGAGAACATGTTGAACATGCCCATGATCCCGCCTTTTTGAGAATCAAACATGGCAGCTAAAGCTGCAGGATCAATACCGGGAACAGTAATAAACGTACCAATACGATAAACAACCAAAGCACCCAGCAAAAACCAAAGTCTTTTGCTCAGATCTCCATATTTAGATTTTTTAACCCCTTTTGCCACTGCGTTCACAGGATACCCTTACTCAGCAATGCTGCCACCAGCAGCTTCCACTGCAGCGCGGGCACCTTTGGTTATTAACAAGCCTTGCAGTTTAACTGCTCTGCTAATCTCACCGCACAAAATTACTTTCGCTGACAATGAACGGGCAGGTATCAGACCAGCTTGTTTCAACGCCAATAAATCTATCATTTCAATTGGCAAAGATTGCAAATCTGCTAAACGTACTTGCGCTGTATCACAACGAGTTAGAGAAACAAACCCACGTTTGGGAAGACGACGCTGCAAAGGCATTTGTCCACCCTCAAAGCCTACTTTGTGAAACCCACCCGAGCGGGATTTCTGTCCTTTGTGACCCCGGCCGCAAGTCTTACCCCAGCCGCAACCTATACCACGACCAACACGATGCTTGTTATGTTTACTACCTTCTGCAGGTTTTAATTGATTGAGTTCCATTATGCCTCCCACTTAACCAGATAAAACACCTTGTTGATCATACCGCGCACTGCAGGTGTATCTTCAACTTCGACAGTTTGATTCAACTTACGCAGACCCAAACCTCGAATACAAGCACGATGCGATTCCTTGGTACCAATCACGCTTTTAATTTGTGTCACTTTGATTTTTTTTGATTGCGCCATGATTACTCCGTAATTTCTTCAATGCTCTTGCCGCGCTTTGCAGCAATTTGCGAAGGAGAGTTCAAAGCCTGCAGCCCGTTAAGTGTTGCTCTAACTACGTTATATGGGTTACTAGAACCGATACATTTAGCCAATATATTGCGTACACCTACAGCTTCAAATACTGCGCGCATAGCCCCACCCGCAATAATTCCAGTTCCATCCGAGGCAGGCAACAAAATTACCTTAGCTGAGCCATGGCGACCGATCACAGCATGATGCAATGTGCCGTTTTTAAGATTAACTTTTACCATTTTTCTGCGTGACTCATCCATTGCCTTCTGCACGGCCACAGGCACTTCTTTGGACTTTCCTTTTCCCATTCCAATCGTGCCATCTCCATCACCGACCACCGTCAGAGCCGCAAAGCCCATGATACGTCCACCTTTTACGACTTTCGTGACACGGTTTACAGCAATCATCTTTTCAATGAGGCCATCTCCACGCTCTTCTTGTTGCTGCATTTTTCCTTGTGCTTTAGCCATGATTCACCTCAACTTAGAACTTCAAGCCATGTTCGCGCGCGGCTTCAGCCAACGACTTGATGCGACCATGATATCTATGACCTGAACGATCAAATGCAAGAGATGTTATTCCTGCAATCTTTGCTTTTTCAGCAATACGTTTACCTACAACGGCTGCTGCAGCAGCATTTCCACCATTTGCCAGCTCCTTACGAACCTCAGCTTCCAGTGTTGATGCGCTTGCCAAAACCTTGCTTCCACACGCTGATATTATCTGTGCATAGATGTGTTGATTTGTACGGCTAATTGCTAGACGTACAGTTTTTTGCTCAGCTATTTTTGCGCGGGTTTTGCGAGCTCTGCGTTGACGCGCTTCTTTCTTGTTCGTCATATCTACCTCAATTATTTCTTTTTGGTTTCTTTAAGGATCACAACTTCATCTGAGTAACGAACACCTTTACCCTTGTATGGCTCGGGTGGGCGGTATGCTCTGATTTCAGCAGCAACCTGACCAACTTGTTGCTTATTTGTACTGGTTAAAATAATTTCGGTTTGTGAGGGGGTAGCGACTTTTACCCCAATTGGCATTTTATGCACAACAGGGTGTGAAAATCCCAAACTTAAGTTTAGAGTATCACCTGACGCCTGAGCACGGTACCCCACTCCTATTAACGTAAGCTTACGTTCAAACCCTTTACTAACTCCAACAATCATATTAGCCAACAGTGCCCGGACAGTACCTGACATTGCATTTGACTGCATGGAATCATTGGTAGCCTTACATAATAATGTGCTTCCCTTTTGCTCC
>Ga0315270_10000818_pt1 | contig 16734 bp, 11 predicted proteins | sample C1_bottom_MG_FD_204932 | JGI IMG/M metagenome (GOLD analysis project Ga0315270, IMG submission 204932) | Sediment microbial communities from Yellowstone Lake, YNP, Wyoming, USA - C1_bottom | ecosystem: Environmental > Aquatic > Freshwater > Lake > Sediment | place: USA: Wyoming | collected...
ACAACGTGAAAAAAATCCGAAAAATTAGAAAAATTTTTGAATTTGAAAAAAGATTAACTAAGGTACAGTAAAAATCAAAATTTTGCATTTTTCATGTTTTTAGGATTTTTTTCACGTTGTAACTTTTTCTTTTCGCCAAAAATTTTGAAATCGTTTTTTTGCATTTTTCCGAGTTCTTATTTTCTATTTTCCTATTTATCCTTTTTACCTATATTTTACACCTTTTTATCAATAAATAGGGTAAAATATATGGACAATATAAAATATATCAAATATGATACACACTTTTAACTTAAATTTAAGTTAAATATTACTTATATTTTACCATCTTTACACTCAAAAAACAGGTAAATAGAAAAACTTTTCGATACTTATTTTTAACATTACATATATAATGATACAATGATATAATGATATAACTATTTTATGGTATATATTATCATCGGTACAATAGTTTCTTTTTTAGGAGCATTACCTGTTTCTATTTGATAAAATAATTTTTCAACAATTTGTATTCGATATACCTCTTCAGGTACTTTTGATTTAATTAGATGGAATGTTTCTGATGTTTTATTATTAATTTTTCTTGACACTACACCTGTGTAATAAATATGATATGGTATATCTGTATCTGCATTAATAAAAGTAACATTACTATGGATAGCCGATCGACTCATAAAATGATCTATAGCAATAACAATAATTTCAGAACCTGGAGTTACTTCAAAAATTAAAGATGCATTTGTAAGACATTCGGGTAGGTCATCTTTTTCTTTAATATCACAAATAACATTTTGTTCACAATAAGATGAATATTTTTCACGAATACATCGTAACATTTTATAATGTTCTTTTTTTCGATAATATTGTTGATTTTGTTGATTTTTACAAATAGAATGGCATGTATTATCATCAAAAATATTAGAAAAATCGTGGTGGAAATCAGAATTATAATAAATATTTTCAAATGAATACTCATAAAGAAAGAATTTTGGAACATGTTCTTTACCATTACGAAAATAACATTCAAAACGAATATAGAATGAATTACGGTCTTCAGGATTATCATCAAAATCATCAGAATCATCAGAATCGTTACAATTTAAATAATTTGAAACATTAACAGTTCCAAAATAAAGTCGTCGACAAGGGTATTTTTTATAATGATTACATTCTAAAAACTTTTTAGTTTCTGATATAGCACACGAATTTATTGAACATATTATTGCAATATTACTTCCTGGATGAACAGTTTGATATTTTCCCATATTTATTGAAGTATAAGGTGTACCATTTTTACGATAAACTCCTATGGACCAATAAATATAATCTTGAGGTATTTCCCCAATAAAAACCACTGTTTGATTAGCCTTACATTGAAGATATGAGCTATTTATTATTCCATATTTACATTCTCTACTTGTTTCTAATGGTAATTCATTAATTAGATATTTTACTTCATTTTTTAGTAAAATAACGTATATTCCGATAATTATAATCAAAATAATAATAAAAAATATAAGAGCATAACCTAAATCCATAGCTATTTTTTATGGAAATTTATTTTTAATTAAAAATAAACTATCCATATTTTTTTTCCCAATTAGCTATTGATTTAGAGCATAACAAAACAATGTTATTTCCAATTTTATGGTTACCGGTTGAAGTTGTTTCAACATTTTTTATTTTTTCTTTTTTAACAGCAATATTTTTTGCAATCCAATATCCATTTTCATTAATGTAAAGTTGTCTAATATTAACAACAACACCATTTCGTATTTCAATATCAGATGCCGTAATATCTTTCATAAAAACAGAACATAAAATAGATTGTAGTAAAGCTTGCTTTTGTTCCGAATTAAAATTAAATTCTTTTGCTTTTAATTCGCAAAAAACTTGTAAAAACATAATTTGAACCCGTACCGAAGTAAAGGAGCTCCAGGTTATTTCTTTAACAATTTTATTTTTACCAATTGGATCTGATCCTCCCGGAATAACTCGCACACTATCTTGTAATAAATTGGCGTCTTGTTTTGAAATTAAACCTGAGTTAGATGAAATAAATTGTTTTACCATTGCATATTTTTCTTCTAACGAAATGTCAGGAATCGGATAAACGTTACAAAAAATAGCTTTGCTTTTAAGTTTAAACTGAAGATTTTTTCCATCAAAACGAAAATCTCGAGGAAAACTATTTTTAGCACAACAAAGAAACAGATCTTCCCAATATTTATCTCCATTATTTCTAGCTATATTTGAAAAGTATGAGAAAATAATATGTTTGATCGGACTATTATTACCTGATTTATTTTTTACTGCTTTACTTTCAGATGTGCCTGAAAGTTGAGTTATTCTACCTGAACTAGAAACTACTATTAAACTGTCGGAATTTGACATTTATTTAAATTATTATTTAAGAAATTTTTTCAAATTTACCAAAAATTTTTGATAACATATCTTTAAAGAGTTTTTCAAAAATCATGCCATTTAGCTGTAAATTAGTCAAATGTACTTTCTATTTTATAATAATATGGATCATTACGATATTTAGTATAAATTTATTTTTCAGTTACGTTTCAATTAATGAATATAAATAAATATAACCTCGACATGCCATTTGTAATGCATGTTCTGTTTGTACACCAAATACTAAATGATCATTAAAAACCATCCAATGTTCGCTATCATTATCTTTAACTAATCCATAATAAATATAATGACCATTTTCAATTGTACCATGATGAAAAATAAATCCAATTAATTGATATGTAAAATATCCAAGAACCAATTCCGACGATATTGACATTGGAGTATCATTTTTACATGACACATAATTTCCATCTTCAAAAGTAGTATTAAATCTTTTAACTGATATACAAAGATATTGTGGAAAAATAGATATTTCATATTTTTTTAAAATAGGATGATTATCTTCAGACATATAATTGTTAATTGATTCTTCCAAAGAAGCTGAGAATTCACAATTAAGTATATTTTCGGTGATAATAGATGCCGAAAATCGTTCTTTTGATTTTTCTGGTTCATTCAACCGAAGAATAAATTGTTTAAAAGTAATCTTAAATGAATGAAACATTCTCTGACTGGCAAAATAATCTAGAAAAAGTACTAAACATTCTTGAGCGTCACCTTGCGAACCACCTTGATATAAGGGATTAAGTTGACAATAATGATGATAAATTTCACCTGGATTGACAACTGCTGGCGTTGACGCTTCATTTTCCTGATTATAATGATCCATAAAGTTTTGATAAATATCGTTAGAATTTATTTCTTTAACTAAAATATCCATCGAAATTAAAAATTGTATTGTTGAATTTAAAAAACAAATATTTCCAAAATTAATTATTCCAGATCTCGTCATAAAACTTTTTTTTAAAAAGAATAATTTCTTTTACTTATTAAAAACGATGATGGATTCTTATAATTTATTTATAATTTATTCTACTTCTGATTTACCTACCATTGTTAGTTCCATTTATTCATATACCACATCTAAAAATCAAATAGGTCCAATACGTAAAGATTTCACGCGTAATCAAAGAACAGGTAAATATTCTGAAAGTAATCGTAATATTATATTAATTCGTAACTCACTGTTTGAAATTTTAGTAAAAGAAGGGTTAACAGAAACAAATGAATTTGATTTTTTAATTACACCTTATGATATACGAAAAGATAATTATCCTCCAGAAGATTCGGTTGACCATCTATTTTTTCCACCAAAAAACGATTCAGTTGATATAATAAAGAAAAAACTCGCTTATTTATCAAAAATAAAATGTATTGAAATGGATGAATGGGAGGTTAAGGATGAAGGTGTAGTATTTTTTTCTGAATCTTTTCCGATCATAGAAAGAATTAAAATTAAAATTATACTGGATGATATAGAGGATGGATTTAGAGTTAGTTGGTGTAAGAAAAAATTGTTTCATAGACTTGAATAAAATTAACTGTTTTGTATTTCTGAAATAATAAACTCATTCATTTGTTCTTGAAAAGAATCTTCTGTTTCTTTCATATATGAACTAAGCATAAGTGTTAACGGATAAAATAACCATTCACCCATTTTATTTTTACCATCAGAATAACGAGTTACTTTTATGTTTTCCCCATCCTGTTCATAAATATGTTCTTCTTCAAAAGAAAAAAATTGTGAAATATATTTATTACTACAAAATTTAGTAATTAATTTACCGTCAACGATAAAAAAATCTTGTCTTAATATAATTGAATAACAATTAATTAGGTTTAATAAAACAGGATTAAATTTTAAAGGTACTTTAATATCACGATGCCAAGAATTATTTTCGTTTTCTTTTTTGGTAGTTAAAATAACTTCTATTGGTCCATATTTTTCTGGACAATATATTGTCCCTTCTATTCTGTTTTCTATTATTTTTTCTAAATTACCCTTTTCAACCATATTAACCTCTTTATGAAAATCCATTTTATTATTTTTTCTTCCTTTATAATTTTTAAATTATCTCTGAACTCTAGGTGTTAACCCTTGAAGCAAAGTTATTATCTGATTTAAATCATCTCTGACTGCTGCTGCGTCGGTATAATAAGTATTTAATATAATTAAATATTGATTATAACCCCATAATCCAAGGATAATCAAAGTACATATTAAAAAAATAAGGAGAATGAGAGTTGTATAAACGGAAATTGATTCAGAACTCATTTTTAACAATAATATAATTATATTATTTTTACCCGAATAAATTTAATGTTTTAAACATTTAATGTTTTAAACATTTATACGCATTTGCATTTTCCGTTAAAATACATACTCGGAGATTTTTATTGTCATAAGAAAGAAATTTGACCCAATCCATATGTTTAAGATTTTCAATATCTGATATTCGTTTACGAGCCTCTTTAAATTTTCCTTCTTTGAGGTCATCATACAATAAATCAAGAATAGTTAAATCAAAATCACTTGGTATATCTTGTAAATGTATCCATCTATTTTCATAAGTAACTTCTACAACTTTTTCGCTTGAATTATTTACCAAATCGACCTGACCAACCAAATCGACCTGACCAACCTGGTCAATTTGATCATGATCGATAGATGGATTAATCTCACTAGCCTGACTGGTTGAGTTATCCATGTAAATATCAGCTAATGTATCCAAATCAATAGGTGAATTATCAATTAAAGATTCTAAAAATGCATCTTCAATAAAATCTCTTTCATTTTCATAAGATAATAATGAATCTTTAAGAGCCTTTTCATATTCTTCATCTTCTGTTAATCGCCGACTTGGTAATAATTGTTCTGTATACGAAGAATCTGGTTTTCGTACTGAAAATTCTTCTGTTAATCGTCGACTTGGTAATAATTGTTCTGTATACGAAGAATCTGGTTTTCGTACTGAAAATTCTTCGGTAACATCGTCATTCTGAATATCCTGATTATCCTGATTATCCTGATTATAAACCCGTACACCAATTTTTGGTGAAATTTTGATAGGCGAAGAAACATAATTTGGGGTAATACTTCTTGAAATATAAGAATTGTTATTTGGTCGTTTTTTATTTGATCGTGAAATTTGGTTGGGAGAATTGCCTTGGTTCGTAGAATTACTCTGGTGTAATTGTAAAGGTTGGATGATAGGTACTGATACATTATTCTCTGGTTTAGATAACTTATTTTTTTTATGTGCTATCGGTCTATTATAGTTAAATGAATTTGGTGGATTGGGTGGTTTAACTGGATTAAATAATGTCGATGATTTTTTTAAATCAGCCGCTTGTTTTGGATAAGAAAACATATTTCTATCATATTCTCGATATTCGTCCTGTGAGATACCAGAAGTTTTATTTGTAGCACTAAAAGAATTGGAGCTAACTAATTTTAATAAATCAGGTATTGGTAGAATAGCAAATCTTTTATCTTTTCGTTCAGGGTCAAATTTTTCAATTAATTCAATTCGAGTTATTTGAGTTCTCTGCATTTTTTCAATAAAAAAATGAAAAATTTCATTTTTTATTTTTATTTTGTTCCGAGCAAAATTGTTTTTTATTGTTCAAAAATTATCTTATTAAAGGTGTAATATCGAATAATATCGAATAATATAGGTGGTGTAAATTAAAAAAATGAAATAAAAATCAAAAAATTTAATAAAATGAGAGTTATTCCGTCAATTTTTAAAGGTAAAAATAAAGAAGGTGATTTTAATTGGATGATCAAACAAAAGGAATATAGTAATGTTCTTTTTCTTTTTAATGATAATTATGAAAATTTCAATAATTGTTTCCCCGGTGCTGGTAATGCTATTATGAGACAATATAATAAACATTCTCTTTTACAAATTACTAAATCAGCTGGTATACCAACAGGTTCAATTAATTATGGTGGATTTGGATTTTTATCCATTTTTGCCAAAGAATGGATTGATATTGCGTTTCATGATATCCATGATTTATTATCAACTCATGAATACGACTCTGTTATATTTTCAGCTGACAAGAATGGTAAAATAGGTAACTCTATTTTTACATTTAGTGAAGATGTCCGTGATTATATCACCGAACAAATATATACCTTAGAATATTTTTCAAAAGTTTAATTTTTTTCCGGAATTCCGGAAAAATTTTGTTCGGAATTCCGGAAAAAATTATCGCTGTATAGTACTACACAAAAGCTATTTTTGACTTTTTACACTCTCCAAGTTAGGCATGTCACACACCTAATTTTCATCGTTAATAAGCCATTTTTCTTAAATTTTTGAGTTTTTTTGGGGTATTTTTTCGAAATCAATTTATAAACTATAAAGAAAAAAATAACCCATTTTAAACATAATAATATCTTTTTTTACGTGTTAATAATCGATCTAAAATAATTGAAGCATTGGGTACATGAGTCAAATATAACATAATATATGTATAATTAGAATCTTCATTAATATCATAAGTATGAATATATTCCTTAAATAATGCTGAATTTTCTCCTTCTAAAATTATTATTTGTTCTTCTTTCTTTTCTTTGACACTTTGTTGAATTTTATTATGGTAGGGGGTTACACCCAATATCATTTCATAAATAACACAACCTAAAGACCATAAATCTGCTAATTGAGCTTTAGAAAGAAAATTACTTCCGAGTAAATGAGTTAAAACAAAATGGCGTATCTGTTTTAAATCAGAATATATTAATGGGTCAATATATTGAAAAGAACCTAATTTAAGATTATTACAACCTTTATCAAAACAACTTGTTCCAAAATCAATATATTTTATATCACATGTATCCATATTAATTAATATATTGGATGGTTTAATATTAAGATGGGCAATTCCTAATAAATGCATATTTTTTATACCTTCACACATTTTATTACAAATACAACCAAAATGAAATAATAAATCTTCACTTTCTTTTGTTTCATGAATAATAAATGAAAAAGTATTTTCTTGTATTAAAGTTGACAAAGATACATAATTGTCATAAAAATCTGTGATAATATAGAGATAATCTTTTTCTTCAATAACTTCTCGAAACGAAGGAAAAAATTCTGGATAGCTTGTTCCAAGAAGTTGGGTTATTTTAATTTCTTCATTTTCATCTTTTAATGAAGTGGACCGTCTTAAAATTTTTTTAATTACTACATATGACGATGTATTTGAATCGATAGCTTGATATAAAAGATAAAAAGGTCCTTCAGATAATATTTTAATCGAATAATAATTATAAATAATATTAGCATGATCATGATTGATATCAAAACGAGGCGAATGAATGGTGTGATTTACATTATTCGCGTTATTCACGCTATTCACGCCATTCGAATATTTAATTTCCGGGTTAATTTTTATTTTTTTACCAGTAAATAATTTAGATATTAATTGTGGAGGTTTCATTATTGGGATGTTATTATTAAATGTTTTTGAAATATCATTTAAATTCTTTATTGAAATTCTTATTCGTATTTGTTGATCAAATATTTTAAGCACGTTATTAATTTTTAAAATAATTGGTGTGTACATATTATCAATAACATTTCTTTCTTTTCCATATATAATATCAGTACCAATTAACACATTCCTATTGACATCAATAATATCAACTGAAAATTTTAATTGTTCTGAATTTTTTTCGGTTGGTATAAAAGAGGTAAGATTTGCTATTTGTTCGGTACTTGATATCTGAATATCTTCAATAATATATTTGGATATAATCAAAGTATTTTCTTCACAATATATACTTGAATTAATTCTTAAGCCTAATAAATTAATAATTGGAAATAAATCAATATTAATATTTTTAATTTGGCAAGCTAACCTACATTCGTAAAAGACCAAAATTATATTATAATAATCTTCAATATATATAGGATAACCATTAAGATATGGTATTTTATCATACAAAACAGATATTTCCTTGATTAAATTATATAATGGTATGTTAAGAAATAAAAGTTCAGCATTGTTTAAATTTGACGATTCATTAAAAGGAATCAAACAAATTGTTTTTTTATTTTTACTTAATGATAAACAATAATATATATCTTTTGAAAGATGTGGTAATAAAGTAATAAGAAAATCGCCATATAATTTAAATTCTATGGGTATATTTTCATAATTAATTGATTGACTCGACCGGATTGAATCATCCGATCTATTTGATAAAGCTGATCTACCAGATCTACTTGATCTACTTGATATGAGTGAATTGTCTGAACTACTATTACTTTTTGAACTTGTAGGACTCATCAAACTAGAACTGATAATTGATCTAAATTTTTTCTGCCTTGATGATTTTAAATTGAGATCTGATGATAAATGTACTTTTATTTCTTCGATTTGTTCGATTTGTCCAATTTTTTCCGAATAACATAAATATAAATTATCCTTATTTTTAAGATTAAAAAAGCCTTCTTTTTTATAAATAAAAGAAGTGTTAAAAAAATCATCAGCGTTATAATTTAATTTACAATATAAATTACTATCTAAATATCTATCAGAATGGATAAATCTAACTACTGACATTTTATTAAGATTTTTAATTATTTGGAAAAATATTATTTAAGTCAAATTTGACTTAAAATTTTTGTTTTGGAATTTATTCGATTTCTTGTACTGTATCAACTTGTGTATCTACTGTATCGCGTAAAGCTTTTGTTCTTGCGCGAGCTTCTTGAGTTTTGGTATATTTAACCGGAAGATTGATAAAAGCATATAATATATCACCGTATAAATTAGTAATATAAAAAAGAATTTGTGCATGTATAATAATTTGAGATATTAAAAAAGGACTTTTTGTTTTTTTAAAAGATGAATAATATTTATTAAATTCATCTTTTAAGACTGATGGCCAGCTATTAGCGATGTTAAAATTGTAAGCATTGAATACTCGACTTTCCTTTTCTAAAATATGAGGAATTGCAGAAGATAATATTTTATTAATACTTGTCTTATTATGTAAACTTGGAAAATCATTTATTTTTCCCTCGTTATTTAACAAAATAAGCTCATCTTTATGTTGATAAAGAAATTCAACCGCATTAAGAATATCTTGAGGAAATGAGTTATAAATATCAAGAATATCAGGAATACGCTGAATTGGAGCAGCAAAAAAGAGATTTGCAATAGCAATACCATACTTATCATTACTACTAAAGTCGGATAAATGAGATATTAAAAATTCTGGAAGCTGTCCGGTTGATAAAAGATGTCCTCCAATACCGGTAAGTTCATCAAATGAAAAAGCATAAGGAAGTAAATGTTTTGAGTGATCTTTTGTATTTAGTAAATTACAGAATATTTGATAAACATTTGATTTACCATCAATAAGTGATCTTCGCCAAGCAGCACTATCTGACATAAAAGTATAAACCTCACCTTCATATGATACAATCACTTTTTCACCACCTTCCCACACAGAAGATGGCATATTTGTTGGTGTCAAGGAACCAGAAGTTAACCAAGCATTGGCGGTTTCACGATCAATAATTTCAGGAAAAAAGATGGGTTGTCTACTACTAACATTGGCTTCGGTAATCAATTGAGTATATAATTCGGTTTCGAATTTTCGTTTACCTGGTGTAATGTCAACTAAATTAAAAGTTTCAAGATAAACAATTCGATTGACAACAACTTTGGATCGAGTATCAATGAGTAAGGACTCATCATTAATCAAAAATATATGAACCAAATCTTCTTCGATAGGAACTTCATTTAATCGAAAGGTAGATTGATTACCCTCAAAAAGTTCCAGGAAAGTTTTTGAACTCCCCCAATGAGAGTTGACAGCATTAATTTTTTTATGAGTAGAAAACATTGTTTTACCATGATAAAACCAAATTCTTATTAATGTTCCACCATAATATATTTTATAATCAACATCTTTTGGTTCGATTACTAATTCTACACCGAAAGTTTTGATAAAATAAGGTTCGTCAGGGATATTATTTATAGGAACATTGATCGTATATCCATATGATCGACAAACAATTTTTTGTTTATCTAGATCAATAATAAAACCTCGACATGCAGAAATTCTTTCAATTTCTTGAAAGGTAAAAATATCTTCCTTGGCAGTTAATTCCTCAATTTTATCAGGATTATAATGGATTAAGACTAAATTATCTTCTTCATTTTTTATTCTATCTAAACAACCAATGTATGTTGCAGGTTTAAAAGCTTTGGGTGGTAAGGAGAGAAGTCCAGCAATAATAGAAATCTCATTTTCTTCTAATTTTTTAGGGGAGTAATTACTCATTTTAATTTTTAACTAAAAATCGTAAATTTTTTTTCATTTTTACGATTTTTTTCGGGTTTTTATTTGAGGTAAATATATACACAATTGTGTATATTTATAATATTGTAACTACTATTTTTCGATTCTTAAGAACCTCTTAATTATTCAGGTTAACCTGATTCTTCAGCTTCTTGATATAGAATACGGAAAAAATTCATCACTGTTGTACGACCACTTCTTAATCCTCTGTACATAATTTGTCTTTCAGAGGTATATTTGTCATAAGTAATAATACTATCAACAAAATCAAAGTTTAAACCCGCACTGGAAGTCTCACTTTCCATGATCCAACAACATCTTTCAGGATTATTGCGGAAGTTACTGATGTAATTGTTCATTTTTGTTTTATCAAATTTTTTAGCTACTACTGCTTTAATACCCATACTAGTAACTAGTTCAGCGATTACAGAAATAAAGGCACCCTCGTTTTCAGAATAATTTCTTACGTATAACAATGATTTACTGGTATAGCCAAGAATAAAGCGCAAAGCTTCTTTCTTATCATCAAAAATAGAATCAATCCCTCTTTGAATAATAGCTTTTTCTATCTTCGGCACATTAGCATCTTTAAAAACTCTCAATCCTTCAGTAGTTAAATCTCCTTGACAGTTAGGACATTTAGATTTGCGAGAAAGTGCTTCGCTAATACATTTAAGACAATAAACTCTATCACAGCAAGCAGTTTGTGCAGGATAAGTGAACTCATCGTAACAAAGAGAACATTCATTTTCTTGTAATTGATTAGCGATTCGATTTTGACGTACTTGTAACTCTCTAATCTTTTGATGAGTTTCGTCAATTAAATCTTCTTGTTTAGAGATAGTTTCGGCTCTTGTTTTCTTTAAACGCATGGTACCCAATTCAGATTCCTGAATTTGTAACGAGTTTGAAAGACTTGATAGTGCTGCATCATAAATGTTTGTACCACCCTCTTGAAGCGAAGCAATTGCTTCTGTCATTTGATCATTTCGAATCATGTTAAGAATATCTAACCCAACGATCCCTTCGACAAGATTTAATGCGGTTGTTCTTTGAACCATGACATTATAGATGTTTGGCTTAGGTACATTAGTAAAGTTAGCAATATATTCATCTGGTAAATTAATAATATATTTTTCGTTTAGTTCCGGATATTTATCACTAGCAAAGAAAAAAGCATTTTTAAGAAAATAATTAGTAAAATATCGTGCAGTTTTTTTCTTACTCTCACCCTTACCTGTTCGTATATCTTGTGGAGTAGCAGTACATATCCAGATGAAATTTGACGGCATTAACTCATTGTAAAGGCCTCGTTCAGGATCAGTTAAAAAATCATTGTCAATATAATTTCTTAATGTATCTTCTTTAGTAATGGATAAAGATTGAAGCTCATCAAAAATAATTCTTCGAACTACAACAAGTTTAAAGATGCGAAAAAGATGGTGAAAAACTGTTCGACTAACAAAAAGAATTCTTACCGTTGCTAATTGGTCAATGATCTGTTGATCGGTTAACTTGTCAACTACTGAACCACTATCAAGTAGAGCCCATGGAATTGAATTATCAAAAAACTTCTTCATATCTGGTATCCAAGCGTTCTGAAGAATCGAATTATCGGCCACAATAATATTGACTCCAAGTTGAGCTCTTTCTGGGGAGAATGAGTAGGAAGAAGATCGAGTTGAAAAGCCATTAAGATTCATTTTTGGTGGATCGCACTTATACTTACATAACAAAAGCATAATTAACGTTTTACCAGAACCTGGAGTATTAGCAATAACCGCAATACGAGAGTAAAACTCAACGAAACCTTTTTTTGTGGGTGGGTCAGTTTCAATTTTTTTGGCTAAATATAAACTTTGCAATTGGTGAGGGTAAGGAATAACTCCATGAACCAAACCGGTAGGAATTTCGGAATAAGGAATCGATTCATATTTAGCAAACTCACTATTTTCATCCACAATATGTGGTGAATTAGTTACAACAGCCTCGGTAGGATTATTAGGATTATTAGTGTTTTCTTGATAGGAAGACATTTATTTCAACAAAAATCCGGAAAAAAATTCAATTTCTGAAGATGGATCTTTTTTTCATCAAATTTTTGATTTTTTTAACGTTTGTACTGTATCTGTACAGATTTTTACTGTTAAATGAAAAATTTTTCATTTTAATAATTAACCACTTCTTTTTCTATGTTGATATTGTTTTCTAAATCTTTACTAAAAAGTCGGAAATAAAATTTAATGTCTTTAATTACATCGGTAGCAAATACAGTTTGATCTATTTGGATTAGGTTTTGAAAAAGTGATTCAAAATAAATAATCATAATTTCTAGATATTTTTTATCACCATCAAATTCATATTCATTTTTATGCTCAAAATAAACATCGTATGGGATAATATTTTTGTTTTTATCTCGATATTCGTCAATAAATAAGTTAATATTTTGTAATAATGGCATTAATCCGTTAACAATATTAATGAGAAACTCATAAATTATTTTATCATCTATATTGATTGATAATTTCATTTTTTCTCTTTTTTCTATTTCTTCAAGAATTTCAATTTGGTAGCCATATTCTTCAATATCTAACATTATTTGATTAATCATTGGATCATCCTGATCATCCTGATCAATTGTATTAAGCTGGTCAAGTTGACTAATTAAGTTAAAAAGATTATTTTCCAAATCGAGAATATCGTTTGAATAACTATCATTTAAAAAAGTATTAAATGAATTAATAGAATCAACAATTAAAAGTAGATTACTTAAGTCTTGTACATTAAGTGGTGGAGATGATACATTATTATATTCAATCAATAAATAAAGAAGATCTCGATATAAAAGAGAATGATTGATAACTCCACGGTTAAAAAAATTAGATAGAACTTTAAATGTTGTTTTTACAAAAGAATTTGTTAAGTAATTGCTAGTTTCGTATGGAGAAATAAAATTCTTTATTTTGATGGTATTATTTTGAAAATCTTCGCTTGATAGACTACCACTTAATAAGGATGCAAAATTATCAAATTGAGGATCGGAAATTAATTTATCTATTATATTTTCATTTTGTTTACCCTTCACAGTAATAAGAGACAAAAATAGATTCCATTCTGATAAAATATTCTCATCAAATGGAATGGAGTTTGAATAATCGTTATTAAATGATAAACTATTCTCATTATAACTTTCCATAATTGAGTTGGTAAAAAAGAGAACAGAATTATACAAAAAATGCATTCCAGGTCCTTTATTGATTAAGGTATATGATTTTTCAATTATTTCCAGGATCGACCCCATGATTTTTTCATAACTAAACATAATATCACGTGTTTGAAGGGATACCTTATTAACTTCAAAAGAAAATGAAAATGGAACATAAATATTGATAGTATTAAGATCAGGTATAGGTGCAGTTAATATTTTATTCCGAATAAAGGGTAAAATATCATCTTTAACAGTGTTAATAATATCAATAATACCTATTTCTTCAGAAAAAATTTCTACCATTTTAAGATAATCTTTATTATTTTTATCATTTCCAATACGTTTCAGTAATTGTTGACGTATCAAATTAGATTCTGATCTATTTAAATCTTTTGGGATGATGTTGTATCTTTCTAAAATATTTAAAACGTCATTATTAATTACTGGATACTTAGATGTAGGAATAATACCAATAAAATAATCAATATCAACAATATCCAAATTATTTAAAATTCTCTTAAATATTTGGTTAAATTTATCAAGTCCGAAATCATAGTTATTCTGGCGGAAAGAAAAATAAATCTTCTTTCTTAATTCATAGAACACATCAGTTTTATTATAAATTGAAAGTAATCGTTCAATTTCAGGAATTTTTAATGCTGAAAGCTCACCAACAATAAAAGTACTTTTTTCAATCCAATTGTTTATTTGTAAATTAATATTACCGTTTACATTACTGTTAGACCGAAAAGGGATTTTATTTGATTTTAATTTATCAGAAAAAATAGTAATGATAGGTAAAATACTTGTGAATGAATTCTTAATTTCGCCTATTTTTTCATCAAATTTCTTGTTTAAATTTACAAGTTTTCGTTTGGAATCATTAAATTTTATTGTCTCTTGATTAATAATCGTTCGTTTATCACTTTGTTCTTTTAAAAGAGATAGCTGACCTATTCTTCTACCATGAAGAGCTTCTATATTTGTAATAATGTTTGTATTATCTTTTTCGTCAAGGTAAGGTATGACACTTGACTCTAATTTAGAGAGATAAATTTTATTTTTAATTAGTAAATCTACAAAATTATTATACCATTCTGAATAAGTTAAATTAGTATCGAAAGGAACAAGATGAAAAATTGAATATTGTTCCAACACATTTACATCAAATTGTTCAATATTATTTGAAATAATATTAATAATATCATCTTTAATTTCATTTAGATCAGTAATAAAATCTGCCCCTTGTGATGGTTTCATATTAATTAATTCGTTTATTTTATCTGAACTAATATTTTGTGCTGTTAAAATTAAAGTGATCTCCTTTACAAGAATATCATATTGGTCATTGTCGATAGGATCATAATTTTTATAACCACGGATCGATAAAAATCGATTAGCATATAAGTCTGAGTTGATAATAAAATCAAGTTCTGATCTCATTATATCTTTTTGTTTGATTAGATTATTAATTCTTTCTTCAATATAAGGAAAGAAAGAATTAAAATTAATTTCGGATAGAATGTCAGTACCGTCGGTAAAAATCTCACGATAAATTTGATTAATTAATTTAATGCTAATTGAATTTCTTGTTTGGACAAATATATTATTATATGAATTGAGAAAATCATTAGTAGTATTAAGTAATTCAGTACCTGAATAGTTATATGTGTGATGAGTCACTCCAAGAATCAAATTTTTACATAATTCTTTATCTTGATCACTCTTTATTTTATTTGATAAAGATGAAGATGTGTTGGATACATCTGTATATATATGAGTTAAAATATCATCACCTCCAGTTTTAAGTCTAAAATTAATGGTATTTCTTGAAATTGATCGATCAAGATTTGATATTTCATCTCGTAAACTTTGTTTTTGGTTAATTAAATTCGATATATCTTTAATCAAAGTACTAATACCTCCAAAAAAATCTGATAGTACCTTATCAATATTATCGATATCAGCAAAAATACTATCCGGAATGGTTTTTGTTTTATTTAAAGTTGAACATATATCATAGACCATACCTGTTGGTAAAATATAACCGTAAATTGTATTATATTCTCGTCCTGCAGGTGCAAATGATTTTTGATGTGAATGATATGGACATGCTGTAAATGATGATTTATTAAAAGTGGATTCGTTAATATTTTTAACGATGGAAGCTGTTCCGTTAGTATATTTAATATAAGCTGAAGGGATATTAATATTGAGAGATGAAAAAGTGGTAATATAATCCATTGGTTCAGTGGGATGATTTATTTTTGCTTTAGTAATAGTTAAAGACGATAGCAAATTTGATTTTTCAGAAGCTTTGGCAATAATTGTAGCTGGTATAACTGATGCGATGGAAGGTGATGATACATTAGATGATATTTCAGTATTTTTTACTTTGTATAATGAAATATTTTCGTTCATAATAATATCAACTAATATACCAGCCATTTGAAGATCATCATTTACATCAGATACTTTTTTTCTTCCATCAACATTTTTATAAAAGTTATAAATTTTATTTCTATTATCTATATCGTCTACCGATAACATAATATATTCGTCGGAATTCTTAACAAAGAATGTTTTAATTGGTTTAAATATCGCGGCTAAACTTTTTTTCTTTTTTTCTTCGTCCTTCTCTCCTGGGATTTTATCTAAAGATTTTTTAATTTTTCCGGCCGTTTCTGTAAATGCTGCGTTACGATTAAATTCTGTGTGAATATTCATGAAAAAGTTTTTAAAGTGATTTTTAAAACTT
>Ga0315270_10000819_pt1 | contig 16726 bp, 10 predicted proteins | sample C1_bottom_MG_FD_204932 | JGI IMG/M metagenome (GOLD analysis project Ga0315270, IMG submission 204932) | Sediment microbial communities from Yellowstone Lake, YNP, Wyoming, USA - C1_bottom | ecosystem: Environmental > Aquatic > Freshwater > Lake > Sediment | place: USA: Wyoming | collected...
CGCAGCACCCGGCAGCTTCACTTGAAACCAATAATAAATATACCAACCCTTTTGCCATGCAAATATCTTCCTGAAGTAGTAAGCAACGGGGTTTGGGTTGCAAATTTCATAAAAAAATAATATATCAAATCATTCAGGATTAAAAGGGGTGCATGTCATATTTCTTTAACAATCCCGATTATGGCTTAATGTGGCTGCGTACTTTTTCGAGAGCATCTTCATCCGCGACGATTTCCGCTGCCACGTCGCTTATTTTGCGGCGCTTGCTGCGTGCATAACTGCGCAACACTTCGAACGCGGCTTTTGCATCGATGCTGTAACGCTCCATGACCAGCCCAACGGTAATGCTTGTTTTGCGGCTGTTTTCCAGCGCGGCTCCAAGATTCTTGCTGGATTCCCGGAGCTTTCTGATTTCGGATGCGCATGCCAGTGCCGCTTCAACAGAGGGTATGATTTGCACAATGTCGAGGGGCTTGACCAAGTAGCCCAATGCGCCTGCTGCCGTTCCTCGTTTGACAGTCTCACTGTCGCTGTAGGCGGAAAGGAACAAAAACGGCACCTCGGAATCGGTTTGCAATCTTTCGCCCAGTTCAATTCCGGACATGTCTGGCATTCGGATATCGAGTAAGGCAAGGTCAGGCTTGTTTTCTTTGCACAGTTGTAATGCTTCTTCGGCATTTGCGGCTTCCCGCACCATATAACCGGCATCGCGCAGGCCATTCGTAAGCGAATAGAGCACTAAACGGTCGTCGTCTGCTATCAATAAATGCGCTTTAACCATTGATAAATCCCTGCATATCCATCATAACGCCTCAATACCGTCTGCTTTAGCAGACTCATTTACGATCACTGGCGGCGTCAGCACAAATCGCGCTTTCACCCTGTCCTGCTCTGTGGAAAAAACCAGTTGCGCGCCTTTATGCGGCAGCAACGATTTCACAAGGCCAAGCCCGGTTCCCAATCCTTTGCCGGCGGCAAAATCAAACCCGGCAGGCAGGCTCGCGCATCTGTTTTGCACGCGCACTTCTACTACATTTTCGTCACCTCCCATGAAAACTTGAATTGGCTGGCAGGTCTTATCCGGCTGGCTGTGCTTAATGGCATTGTAAATCAACTCGTTAAGTATCAGCGCGATGGGAACGGCCTCTTCCTTGGTTACCTTGACGGGTCTGATCACGTCCACCTCGACAATCGGTTCGATGACCGCCCCCATCATCAGTTGCGCGGAACTGCAAATCCCGCAAACCAGGTCGCACAGTCTTACCTGCTCATGCGTGTCTTCACTTTGCAGGCCATTTACCATGGCAATGGAGTTGATCCGGGCGATGGCGGCCTCCAGTTCGTTCTTTACTTTTGGGTGCCGCGCTACGTGTTGCCGCAGCAATCCGACCACGCCCTGCAAATTGTTTTTGATGCGGTGATGAACCTCTCTCACCAAAGTGTTGCGCTGGGTGGCTTCATGTTCGAGTCGCGAGGCCTCCATCTGCATGCGTTCAGTAATATCCTGGACAATCCCCAAACCATACAGGGCGCCGCCCTGTTCGTCATGGATTACAGTGACGGTCAAGTCAACCCAGAAAGCCTCGCCGTTTTTCCGCACTAGGCGTTTTTCCAGCTTGTAACTGGAAATTTCACCGTTGAACAGCTTTCCGGCCAAGTCAAGATCGGCCTCAAGATCATCCCGGTAAGTCACATCGCCAAACGTTTTGTTTTGCAATTCGCCCAGGCTGTATCCGAGCATCGCGCACATTGCCTGATTCGCTTCGGCAAATTTGTAATCCTTGCCAACGATTGCAAACCCGACAGGCGCGTGTGCGAAAAGCATGCGGAATCGTTCCTCGCTCGCCAGCAATGCCTGCTCAACCCGCTCGCGAGCAATAATTTCCCGCTGATGCTGTTCATCGTTCATCCGGGCTTCGCTAGCACGCAAGCTGCTTTCCATTCGGTGCCGGTATAACGCCATTTCAATCGTGAGTTGCAGTTCGCGCTCATTAAAAGGCTTCAGAAGATAAGCGTAAGGCTCGGTAATTTTGGCGCGCTGAAACAGATGATCATCCGCATAAGCGGTCAGATATAGAACCGGCACGTCGAAGCGCGAGCGAATCTGCTGTGCAGCCTGGATGCCGTCCATCTGTCCTTCAAGAACAATATCCATCAGCACCAGATCGGGGCGGGACTCAGCTGCGCTGGCAAGCGCAGCTTCGCCGGATGCAGCCAGCCCCAGTACTTCATAACCTGCATGCTCGAGATGAATTTTTAAATCTTGCGCGACATAGGGTTCATCTTCAACAATCAGAATTTTCGCCTTGGTCATCGATGTACTGTCTCCTGAGATTGCCCTTGTTTTTGGGATGCCTATCGAAAGGCCTCAACCCGCCATTTTTGTAAATCAAGTCGGCACTGATAATACGCGATCACGCATCTTTGCGGCCTGAACAATTGAATCTGCCATGTATATGCCGTGTGTTGTATTCTTGAGTAAATAACTTTACTATGTTCAATGAATAAGTAAATTAACCAGGTCAAACGGTTTTTTTATATGGCACATGCAACCTAAACCCCGTTGCAGCTTTCTTGAATAATAACAAGATACTGGTGGACTTGGTGCATGAGAAATATTAATGAGGCTGTCGCTGCAATAGCCCGGGAAATCGGACTGGATCACGAAGAAATCGCGCAGCGAGAAGCCTTTCTTGAAATCACCCCTGTAGACATCGCGCTGCTCCGGCAAGTCCATGAACGGCTGGAGCTTGAATCTTATTCCTTTGTCGACGTTTTCTATACCCATCTTCTTTCGTTCCCTCAACTGCGTACTTTGTTGCCGGATGCCGCAACGATTGACCGCCTCAGGGCTTCGCAGTCTGCCTATTTTAGTCAGCTGACGCAGGGCGATTACGGTCCCGAGTACGTCAAAAACCGTCTGCGTGTTGGATTGGTGCACCAGCGCATCGGACTCGAACCGAAATGGTATCTGGGGGCCTACCGCAAATATCTTTCAGATCTGATGCCGGTATTATGGCGGACGTTGGCAGATGAACCTGAAAAGATTATGCCTACCTACGATGCGCTGCTCAAAATCGTGAGCCTCGATATGGGGCTTGCCCTGGATACCTACTTCCAGGCTGACCGTCAGTCTATCCTGCAGCATCAGGATTACGCCGAACAAATTATTCGCTGCATGCCATCCGGCCTGGTCATGGTCGATCGTGATCTCAATATCCGGTCGACAAATCGCGCGCTGAGACGGATGCTGGATCTTGCGGAGGAAGAAGTGTATGCAGGCGTGCCGCTTCGTGAAGCGATTCGGAGCCCGCTTCTTCTGGAAAGCGCAGCCCAGGTTTTGTCTAGCGGGGTACACCGGCATAATCTGGCCATTACATTATCTTCGGAGCAAGGTAATCGCTATTTAGAGTTTAATATCTCCGGCACGTTGCTGGAGGGGGAGCAAGTTCTTCTGTTGATGATGCAGGATGTGACGGAGCGTATGCAGTCACAGGGGGCTTTGCAGCGCTTCCGCATGGCGCTGGATAGTTCCGTCGATGCCATTTATCTGATTGATCGGGATCAGATGCGCTTCATCGATGCCAATGAAACGGCGTGGAAAATGCTGGGGTACAGCCGTAATGAACTGCTGGCATTCGGGCCGCAGGATCTTAATCCGGGCTTCAGCGAAGATGAGCTGGCAAGCCTGTTCGATGGAATCATCGACAGCGACAGCAAGATGGGTGTAATCGAAACCAGTCACGAGCGCAGGGATGGCAGACGAATTCCGGTGGAGGTTTACATTCGGGCGATTCAGTCCGAAGAAAAAAATATCCTGGTGGCTGTGTCCCGGGATATGACGACACGTATCGAGGCTGAGGCGAGTTTGCGCGAAAGCGAAGAACGTTTTCGTGCGACTTTCAGCCAGGCAGCCATGGGGTTGGCCCATGTTTCCCTTGAAGGGCGCTGGTTGCGGGTCAACCAGAAGCTTTGCGAGATTGTGGGCTATACAGAAGAAGAATTGCTGAACCTCACGTTTCAAGCCATTACCCATCCTGACGATTTGAATGCCGATTTGGAACTGGTGCGCCGTTTATTGGCTAACGATATCCATGATTATTCCCTGGAAAAGCGTTATATCCGCAAGAATGGCGCTCATGTATGGATCAATTTGTCAGTATCGCTGGTGCGAGATGCAGAAGCTCAACCGAAGTATTTTATCTCGGTGATTGAGGATATTTCCCGGCGCAAGCGGGTCGAGGAAGAACTGCTGCATCTGGCAAACCACGATGCGCTGACCGGGCTTCCCAACAGGACGCTGCTGCATGACCGCCTGTCTCAAGCGATTGCCTATGCCAGCCGTTCGGAAAAACCGGTGGCATTGATGTTAATCGATCTGGACCGTTTCAAGAATATCAATGACAGCCTGGGGCATGAAATAGGCGACAAGGTGATCGTGGAAGTTGGCCGCAGGCTTTCGTCCATTGTTAGAGATGGCGACACGGTCGCTCGCCTGGGCGGAGATGAGTTTGTGGTCATACTTGTGGATATGGCCAGTGAGCAGGATGTGGCCATGGTTGCCCATAAGGCGCTCGAGTCGTTATCCCTGCCCCTGGCAATGCATGGCAACGAGTTTTATCCCACCGCCAGTATCGGCATCAGTCTGTACCCAAAGGATGGCCATGATGTTCAGGCATTGCTGAAAAATGCGGATGTCGCGATGTACCGGGCGAAGGAGGCGGGCAGGAATAATTTTCAGTTTTATGCCCAGGAAATGAACGCACGCGCCATGGATCGCCTGACGCTTGAAAGCGGATTGCGCCGCGCCCTGGAACGCAATGAATTTATTCTGTATTACCAGCCCAAGGTGAACCTCGCAAGTGGCGAGATCGCAGGCATGGAAGCCTTGCTGCGGTGGCAGCCGCCGGGACAGAAAATGGTTTCGCCTGCGGATTTTATTCCGATAGCCGAAGAAACCGGGCTGATCGTGCCTATCGGGGAATGGGTGTTGCGTACCGCCTGTGCCCAGAATAAAGCCTGGCAGGATGCAGGGATGACCGCGTACCGTATCGCGGTGAACCTGTCGGCCCGTCAGTTTAAACAGGACATAGTGGAAATGGTGTCACGGGCATTGCAGGAAACAGGATGCAGCGCCTCCGGTCTGGAACTGGAAATAACTGAAAGTACCATCATGGAGAACCCGGTAACCGCTGTAGTAACATTGCAAATACTCAGTGACATGGGCGTGCATATCGCGATTGACGACTTCGGCACAGGTTACTCCAGTCTGAGTTACCTGAAGCGTTTTCCGATTGATTCACTCAAAATTGATCAGTCATTTGTAAGAGATATCACCAGCGATGCAGATGATGCCGCTATTGCCACGGCAGTGATCGCGCTGGCGCATAGCATGAAATTACTGGTAATTGCGGAAGGGGTGGAAACTGCTGAACAGCTCGAGTTTTTGCGGGGTCAGCGATGCGACCAGATGCAGGGTTATTATTTTAGTCGGCCACTGCCAGCCGAGCAAATCGAGAAGTTGTTGCGGGAGGGGCGCGGGTTATGGTCCCAGTAGCTGAAAGATTTGGTTCTCGCATGGTTTATTCCAGTTGGCATTATAAACAATGTTAATTTTTTCCAGATTGGGTTACGGCTTCGCCTAACCCAATCTTACAAAATATGCCTTTACTAATGCGAATTGGAATTGGAAGTACCTTATAACCATTTCTTTGCTCGTGCGGGACAAGGCTTTTGCAAATATAAAATTCAGCCAGTCTATTTCCGCCAGAATGCCGGTGTAAACACCACCAGCAGGGTAAAGAGCTCAAGCCGTCCCAGCAGCATGGCGAAGGAACACACCCAGGTCTGAAAATCCGTGAGGCTGGCAAAGGTTGTGGCAGGGCCTACTTCGTTCAGACCGGGGCCGGTATTGTTTAAAGTGGCGATCACAGCGGAAAAAGCCGTGACCAGATCCAGGCCGGATGCGGTCAGGACTAGCGTCAGGGACACAATGCTGACAATGTAGATGAAGAAAAAAGCCAGCACAGCATAAATAATCTTGTTCGGCACTACTTGCCCTGAAATCTTGGCTGCGGTCAAAGCGTGGGGATGCATGATCCGTACCAGTTCCTTGTACACCTGCTTGTACAGGATTTCAGCCCGTATCATTTTTATCCCGCCTCCTGTGGAACCTGAGCTGGTGGCGAAGCTGCTCAGAAACAGCATCCATATCGGCGCAAATATCGGCCACAGGTTGTAGTCGGTGTTTGCATAGCCGGTGGTGGTGGCGATTGAAACCGTATTGAATGTTGCATAACGCAGGGAAGTGAGAAAGTCCGGGTAAGTCCCTTTTGACCAAAGGTAAAGTGCGATGCCTGCGCAACTGGCCAGCGTCACGAATATAAACATGCCGGCTTCGGGGTCGTGGCGATAGGAACCTAAGTCCTTTTGCCGCCAGGCCATAAAATGAGTGGCAAAGTTAATACCGGCGATCAGCATGAATACGATACTGACGGCTTCTATCAAGGGTGAATTGAAGTACCCGAAGCTGGCGTCGTGGGTGGAAAATCCCCCCAGTCCCATGGTGCTGAAACCATGCACTGCTGCATCCAGCCAGGTCATGCCTGCGGCCCGGTAGGACAGGATGCAGGCTGCGCTGATGCCGGCATATACCAGCCACAGCCCTTTTGCGGTTTCTGCGATACGGGGGGTTAACTGGGTGTCTTTCATCGGCCCCGGTGTTTCTGCCTTGTACATCTGGCGGCCGCCGATGCCGAGCAGGGGGAGAATGGCGACCACCAGCACGATTACCCCCATGCCGCCCAGCCATACCAGTTCGCCGCGCCAGATGTTGATGGAGGGGGGCAGCGTGTCGAGACCGGATAAAACGGTGGCGCCGCTAGTCGTCAGGCCGGACATGGTTTCGAAGTAGGCGTCGGTGAAACTGAGTTCGGGCAGGTAAAACATGAGGGGGAGCGTGGCAAATGCGGGCAATACCGACCACACGGTGACAACCAGCAAGAAGCCGTCGCGCACTTTCAATTCGCGTTTGACATGCCTTGATGCAAGCCAAAGCAATGCGCCAGCGCCGGCAGTGATCAATACCGCTGCGTCATACGCTTGCAATGCCGCGTCGTGCCACCCGAATGCGACCGCCAGCGGTAACAGCATCGTCATGCTGAACATGACCAGAACCAGGCCAAGCACGTTGGCGACAGAAAAAATCTTGTTCATTTATAGGAAGCCAAATCCGACCTGGAACAGTTTTTCAATTTTTGGAATCATGCGCTTGTTGATGACAAACAGGATGACATGGTCATCGCTTTCGATGATGGTATCGTGATGCGCGATAATGACCTTGTCGCCGCGCAGAATCGCGCCGATGGTTGTGCCGGTCGGCAGGTCTATCTGCTCGATGCGGCGGCCTATGACTTTGGAAGTTTTCGCATCGCCGTGCGCAACGGCTTCCAATGCCTCTGCGGCCCCTCGACGCAAGCTGTGTACGACCGCCATGTCGCCGCGCCGTACGTGAGCGAGCAACGGCCCTATGGTTGCCTGAGCGGGAGAGACGGCAATATCAATTTGCCCGCTTTGCACCAGATCCACGTAGGCGCTGCGATTGATCAGCGCAATCACTTTACGCGCGCCCATGCGTTTGGCGAGCAGCGCGCCCATGATGTTATCTTCGTCATCGTTGGTGAGCGCGCAGAACACATCCATATCTTCGATGTTTTCTTCTGCCATTAACTCTTCGTCAGTGGCTTCGCCGAACAGCACCAGGGTTTGATCCAGTTCCCCCGCAATACGTTTGCTGTTTGCGCGGTTATGGTCGATCAGCTTGACTTGATAGTCATTTTCCAGACATTTGGCCAGCCGTCTGCCGATATTGCCGCCACCGGCAATCATGACGCGTTTGACGGGCTTGTCCATGCGCCGCAGTTCTTTCATGACGCTGCGGATGTTTTCGCTGGCTGCAATAAAAAAAACTTCGTCACCCGCCTCGATTACGGTTGTTCCTTCCGGGATAATGGCGCGATTCTGACGGAAAATAGCGGCAACCCGTGTTTCAATGTGCGGCATGTGTTTGCGTATTGACTGTAATTCCCGGCCTACCAGTGGGCCGCCATGGTAAGCCCGGATGGCGACTAGCCGCACTTTTCCGCCTGCAAAATCTAGCACTTGAAGCGCTTCAGGGAATTCGATTAATTTGCGGATGTATTCAGTGATTTCCTGTTCCGGACTGATGGTAAAGTCGACCGCGAAGTTTTCTGCAGAGAAGATTTCCGGGTGAGCCAGATAGTCTACGGAACGGATTCTGGCAATCTTGGTAGGGATGTTGAACAGTGTCGCCGCTAGCTTGCAGGCTATCATATTGGTTTCGTCGCTTTGCGTCACAGCAACAATCATGTCCGCATCTTCTGCGCCGGCCTGTTTCAGGACGGAAGGGTGCGATGCCTCTCCGGCAACCGTGCGCAGGTCAAGCCGATCCTGAAGCAGCCGCAATTTATCGGCATTTATATCTACCACGGTCAGGTCATTGGCTTCCGACACCAGGCTTTCAGCCAGTGTAGATCCTACTTGCCCGGCCCCCAGAATGATAATTTTCAAGACTTTTATCCTTTATTCTTAAACCGTGCACACCACGAATGGCACGAATATTCACGAATGAACATAAACAGTTAACGACAAATGCCAAATTACCCGACTGGCGAAACGTGTAAATTCGCGGTTAATCGTTTTTTATGGGTTTGTTCTTGTTTTGGGTCCATAGGGCCGGTCTGGCTGCCTATGGATTGAGAAAACGCGTGACCAGTGCGTTTTCCAGGTTCATATCCAGCGGAATTTTAACGTGGTGGCCGCTGCCCGGCGCTTCTTTCACCACCGCCCCCTGTTTGTTCAGCATGTGCGACAGTTTAATCACGCGGTTCCCTGAGGGGTGGATAATTTCCAGTCGATCACCGATCTGGAACTTGTTTTTCACCGCAATCTCGGCCAGCCCGGTCTTTTCATCATAGCTGATAATGTCGCCTACATACTGGCTGCGCTCGCTTTCAGAATGGCCTCTGAGGTAATTCTGATACTCGTGGGTATGGTGGCGTTCATAGAACCCATCGGTGTAACCCCTATTGGCCAGGCTTTCCAGGTCGGACAGCAATGAGAGATCGAAAGGACGGCCCGCTACCGCGTCGTCGATGGCCTTGCGGTATACCTGCGCGGTACGCGCGACGTAATAGGCGGACTTGGTGCGGCCTTCAATTTTAAGGGAATCGACGCCGATTTTCACCAGGCGTTCAATGTGCTCCACGGCGCGCAGGTCCTTGGAGTTCATGATGTAAGTGCCGTGGTCGTCTTCGACGATGGGCATCATTTCGCCGGGACGGTCGCGCTCTTCAATCAGGTAGACTTTATCCGCCAGCGGGTGGCGCTGCTGGTTGCCGCAATCTGCAAAGCCGGGTTCTTCCATGGCGGCACGAAAGTCGAAGTCGATTTTTTCCACATCGCCGGTGACATCTTCCCGGGTGTCGTGCACTTTGTAATCCCAGCGGCAGGAATTGGTGCAGGTGCCCTGGTTCGGGTCGCGGTGGTTGAAATAGCCCGACAGCAGGCAGCGTCCTGAATAGGCAATGCACAGCGCGCCGTGAATGAACACTTCCAGTTCCATCTCGGGGCACTGCTGCTTGATTTCTTCAATTTCATCGAACGACAGTTCGCGCGACAGGATGACGCGGGTGAGACCCAACGCCTGCCAGAATTTTACCGTGGCATAGTTGACGGTGTTGGCCTGCACCGATAAATGCATCGGTATTTCCGGCCATTTTTCCCGAACCATCATGATCAGGCCGGGGTCGGCCATGATGAGTGCGTCGGGTTTCATGGCGATAATCGGCGCCATGTCAGCCATGTAGGTTTTCACCTTGGCGTTGTGCGGCATCAGGTTGCTGGCCACGAAGAATTTCTTGTTCAGTGCGTGGGCTTCGTTGATGCCGGTTTCCAGTTGCGCCATCTGGAACTCGTTGTTGCGGGCGCGCAGCGAATAGCGCGGTTGGCCCGCATAGACTGCATCTGCGCCAAAGCGGAAGGCATAACGCATTTTTTCAAGGGTGCCGGCCGGAGCCAATAGTTCAGGAGTTTTCATTACAGTGATAAAATGGGTTCAGTTGTGAGTGATGAATTTCAAATTTGCAGCCGAAATTCAGACCTAACCGGATAATTCAACACTCAAATTTTCAAAACGCCATTATACCCTATGACTGACCCTGTTTTTATCCATCTCCGGCTGCACAGCGAATATTCCATCGTGGACGGCATTGTGCGCATTGACGACGCCGTCAAGCGCGCAGCCGCGGACCTGATGCCTGCACTGGCGCTGACTGACCTGACCAACATGTTCGGGATGGTGAAGTTTTACAAGGCGACACGCGGCAAGGGCGTCAAACCGATAATCGGGTGCGATGTATGGATTGCCAATGAACTGGATCGCGACAAACCGTCGCGCCTGTTGCTGCTGGCCCAGAACCGGCAGGGCTATCTGAATCTGTGCGAACTGCTGTCGCTCGCCTACCGCAGCGAGCAACATCGCGGTCGCGCGGAGGTGTCCAGGGAATGGCTTGCCAAAGGTCTGGCAGGAGACCTGATTGCATTGTCTGGCGGGCATCAGGGCGATGTGGGGCAGGCCTTGCTGATGGACAGCCGCGATGAGGCGGCCCGTCTCGCCGGCGAATGGGCCAAATTGTTTCCCCAGCGTTTTTATATCGAGCTGCAGCGCACCGGTTTGCCGCAAATGGAGAACTACGTGCAGCGTGCGTTGACGCTCGCGTCCGAGTTGAAGTTGCCGGTGGTGGCAACCCATCCGGTGCAATTCCTGGATACGGATGATTTCAAGGCGCACGAGGCGCGGGTATGTATCGCGCAAGGCGCCGTGCTGGGCGACCAGCGCCGGCCGAAACTATTCACGCAGGAACAGTATTTCAAGACCCAGCAGGAAATGGCAACCCTGTTTGCGGACATTCCCGAAGCTCTGGCCAACAGCGTTGAAATCGCCAAGCGCTGCAGCCTGACCGTAGAGCTGGGGAAAAACCAGTTGCCGCAATTCCCCACGCCGGAAGGCATGACGCTGGACGATTTCATGTGCCAGGAAGCCGCCGATGGGCTGAACCGGCGCATGGCGGTGCTGTATCCCGATCCGGACAAGCGCGCCGAGCGGATGCCGGTGTATCTTGACCGGCTCAAGTTCGAGACCGATACCATCATCCAGATGGGGTTTCCCGGCTACTTCCTGATCGTGGCGGACTTTATCAACTGGGCTAAACACAACGGCGTGCCGGTGGGGCCGGGACGGGGCTCGGGTGCGGGGTCTCTGGTGGCCTATTCTCTGGGCATTACCGATCTCGATCCGCTGCGTTATGACTTGCTGTTCGAGCGCTTTCTGAACCCGGAACGGGTATCCATGCCCGACTTTGACGTGGATTTTTGTCAGGATGGCCGTGAGCGCGTCATCGACTATGTCAAAGAAAAATACGGCGCGGACAGCGTGTCGCAGATTGCCACGTTCGGTACCCTGGGTTCCAAATCGGTTATCCGCGATGTGGGGCGAGTGCTTGAAATGCCCTACAACATGTGCGACCAGCTGTCCAAGCTGGTGCCTATCGAAGGCGTCAAGCCGGTATCGCTGGAAAAGGCGCTGGCGCTGGAACCGCAACTGAAAGAACGCTACGATAACGAAGAAGAAGTGCGGGAACTGTTTGCGCTGGCTGAAAAGCTGGAGGATTTGACCCGCAACATCGGCATGCACGCGGGTGGCGTGCTGATCGCACCGGGCAAACTGACCGATTTCTGCCCGCTGTACTGCGCCCAGGGTTCCGAGTCGGTGGTGAGCCAGTTCGATAAGGACGACGTCGAACAAATTGGCCTGGTGAAGTTCGACTTTCTGGGTCTGCGCACGCTCACCATCATCGACTGGGCGGTGCGCTATGTGCGCGGCCTGAAACGCGCGGCAGGCGAGGACGATACGTTCACGGTGGATAACCTGCCGCTGGACGACATGGCTTCATACCGGCTGCTCAAGGCATGCAACACCACTGCGGTGTTCCAGCTGGAATCCCGCGGCATGAAAGACCTGATCCGGCGTTTGCAGCCGGACACGTTTGAAGACATCGTGGCGCTGGTGGCGTTGTTCCGTCCCGGCCCGCTGCAATCCGGCATGGTGGACGACTTCATCAACCGCAAGCACGGCAAGGCTCGCGTCGACTACATGCACCCCAAGCTGGAAGGCACGCTCAAGCCTACCTATGGCGTGATCGTGTACCAGGAGCAGGTGATGCAGATCGCCCAGATTCTGGGCGGGTATTCGCTGGGTAGCGCGGACATGCTGCGGCGTGCCATGGGCAAGAAAAATGCCGAAGAAATGGCCCAGCACCGCAGCATATTTGTGGCGGGCGCCACCGAGCGCGAAGTTGACCCCAAGAAAGCCGAATACCTGTTCGACTTGATGGAGAAGTTTGCGGAGTATGGTTTCAACAAATCCCACTCTGCAGCTTACGCGCTGGTCGCTTACCAGACCGCCTATCTCAAGGCGCATTATCCTGCCGCATTCATGGCCTCGACTTTGTCTTCCGATATGGACGACACCGACAAGGTGCATATCTTTTACGAGGACTGTCTCAGCAACGGGCTGGAAGTGTTGCCGCCCGATGTCAATGCCAGCGAATACCGCTTTGTGCCAGTCAACCAGAAGCAGATCCGCTATGGCCTGGGCGCCATCAAAGGGACGGGTGAAGCCGCGATCAACGCCATGGTTGCGGCCCGTGCCGAGAACGGGCCGTTCAAAGACCTGTTTGATTTATGCCGCCGTGTGGACAAACGCATCGTCAACCGGCGCGTGCTGGAATCGCTGGTGCGCGCCGGGGCGTTCGACAGCATCAATAATCATCGCGCCAGTTTGCTGGCTTCCGTCGGGGTTGCGCTGAATTCCGCCGAACAGGCCAGCCGCAACGCGAATCAGAACAGCCTGTTCGAATTGTTCGACGATGAAGCGGGACACCAGGTGCATCTGGTCGATGTGCCGCGCTGGCCGGAAACCGAGCAGTTGGTACAGGAAAAATCCAGCCTGGGTTATTACTTCAGCGGCCATCCTTTCACCGCCTATGCCAAGGAATTGTCCGGCTTCGTCAGAACCAAACTGAAAGATCTGTCGCCACAGCCCCAGCCGGTTTTAATGGCCGGTGTGATTTATTCCACCCGCTCCATGATGACGCGTCGCGGCAAAATGGCTTTCGTGGCGCTGGATGACGGCACAGCCCAGGTGGAAGTGTCGATTTTCAGCGAATTGTTCGACGCCAACCGCGAACTGCTGAAAGAAGACAGGTTGCTGGTGGTGGAAGGCAAGGTCAGCAACGACCAGTACTCCGGCGGCCTGCGCGTGAATGCGGAAAAGCTGATGGATATCGCCAGCGCGCGCACCCGTTTTGCCAAAACCATGCGCATTGCCTGTAACGGGCAGGCAGATGCTGGCAAGCTGCTGGAACTGCTGTCGCCTTACCGCAATGGCGGCTGCCCTGTCACCGTTTCGTATCATAACGGCAGCGCAAGCTGCATGGTTGAGCTGGGGGAGGGCTGGCGCGTGCAGCTGCATGACAATCTGCTGCAGTCGCTATCTGCGTGGCTGGACTCGGAGAATGTGGTGATACAGTATTGATAACTGAATGTTTGTTATCCTTAAAACGGCAGTCAACCACGAATAGCACTAATGTCCGCGAATGAACGCAAACAGTCAGGGCATACCCCATTCGCAACGGATGGATGAAATATTTCTGAAATAATGCTTGCATAGTATATTCAAATATTAGACAATACTAATAACAGTAAGCGTTCTCTCCCCGAGAGCGTTTGGTGTTGTCTCCTCCATCCTCCTTCTTTGGTGGATTTTAAGCGCGGTCTTTATTGATCCGCGCTTTTTTTTGCCCATTTTTCGGGGTGAGCTATACTTCACCCTCTACCTCCTGCAATCATCCGAGAGTATGTTTTATGAGTTCCGAGCAAATCGTCGATCAAGCGCTGTTGGATAGCGTATCCACATCCGCCAAGGAATCGCCCCGCAAGCGCAAGAATTACAATTTTCACGGGGCTGACACGGAAGCCAGCCATCGATTGCTGAACGCCATGGAGCCGGATTCGTACATCCCGCCACATTGTCACTACGATGCCAGCAAGGATGAAACGATAGTGGTGTTGCGCGGCAAGTTCGGCGTGGTTTTTTTTGACGAGTCAGGCAAGGTAATCCGGACTGCCGTGCTGGCAGCGGGTGGCGAGAACGTGGGGGTGAATATTCCGCACGGCGTAGTCCACACACTGCTGGCGCTGGAATCGGGCAGTGTGTTTTTCGAATCCAAAGCGGGCCCCTATCAGCCGTTAACCGCCGTGGAAAAAGTGAGTTGGGCGCCGCAGGAAGGCGATGCAGCTGCCGAACATTACCTGCATGGTCTGAGGGCCATGTTTGAAGGGCAACGCCTTAAATAATATGAGCGCTGGTTGAGATTCTGGAAAATAGCAAACCATGGGGCATAACTTGAATGGCTGGGCAGTCATTGATCAAAATGGGGTTGCTAAAGCCTTGCCTGCTCCCGGAATCCCGAATAACAAGGAGACTGTTCGATTGCCATGTGTATTTTCCGCTTTATTTTTCGGTAGTTAATTAAATTTGACACCCGCATAAAAGCCATTCAGAATAAATGAAAAAAAGTTAATAATGCTTCTGAGATCATGGATAGAAGCGGGTGTATGCGGAAATTCGTAACTTTCCTGCAGCTACTTGACCTGGATATCCATAAGTCAGCTTGGCGTTTGATCCCGTTTTCTGATTTCGGTGAATGGCCGCTGTTCCTGATGTTCAATGGGGTGCAGATGCGATAAGCCGCATACAGGCAAAAAAATGAAAACTACATGTTTCAGCGCGTGCAGTGGTTCCCGTCAACTCGGTTTGATTCGCCGTCACCCCTTGCCGGGACGGCATGTATGGGTGGATAGATGATTTTCGCCGCGGTCTCCCATATTACCAATCAACTAAACCAGTTTCTGAACAGATCTTTTAATCTGGGAGAGGATATGGTTGTGATGTCGAATATCCTCGATCAGAGCGGCAACCCGGCACCTAACAACAAGCTGTTTGTGTTTTTAGTCAACGTCGAGAAGGAGACAACGATCTCCCGTCAAGCCGATTTTGGCAGTTCCGAGCGGACTGCCTCTACCTACCCTCCCTTATTCCTGAACCTGTATGTCATGGTCGCTGCGAATTTCGAAAGCAGCCATTATACGGAGGCGCTCAAGTTTTTATCGCATGCGGTCGGCTTCTTTCAGCGCCAGCCGGTGTTCGATCATCAGATCACGCCGGATCTGGATACAAGAATTGATAAACTGGCACTGGATATAGAAAATTTGAACGTCCAGGATTTAAGCAGCCTTTGGGGAGTGTTGAGCGGGAAATACCTGCCTTCGATTCTTTACAAGGTCAGGATGGTTACATTTGATTCGGGCGATATAAGGAGTCAGCAGACCCCCGTCAAAGTAAATCAAGTTTCGACGGGATGAGTCGGGCGCCATGGGATTCTATCAGCCGCTGTTTACCGTATCCGTGGATCACATGTATTTCTCGGACGGGTTGTGGAAGGGGCTGGATTTTGTTCCGAATCCGGGAACGTCGAAGCTTACTGAATGCGCGAATGTTTTGCTCAGGCAGACAGCGAACGGGATCGGCGTTTTTTACGACGAAGACAAAGCCCGTGCTCTGCGCCTGTATGCGGACAAGAAAGGAAGGTTGCGTTTCAGCTTCAAGGTTTATGCAAAGGACAGGTCCTTTGCGAATTACACGGGACTCACCGTCCAGAAGGAAGGCGCCGTGCTGCGCTTCGATAATCGTGGAGAGGAACCCGAGGCTGGAATAATACGCTTAAGCAAGGAAGATTTCGTGTCCGGGAAGGACTTTAAAAATATATCCGCGCTTATTGCCAAGGGCATGCTTTGCGAGAGCGACAAGCGCGTGCCGCCGGATTTTGTGGTGAATATTTGCATCAAGCCAGGGAGCGACAATGGATTGGCCGCTCGGCACTATGGCATCAAATTTGGCGCCAGGCAGTCTTACTGGCAGTATTACCTGCTGGGGAATATGAACCGGAGCAATCTTTCCATCGTTGACCTGGATAACCGGGTCACGTTTGAGTTTCGCGACGAAGTCTTGCTTGGCAACAGGCGCGCCAAAGTCTTCAGGTCGAAGCAGTTGATACCTGTTCTGGAGGAATCGAACTACCGGTTCCAGTTGAGGGAACAGGGTGCGGGAGCCGAAAAAGTGCTGATCAAAAGATTGCCGGTCGCATCGGAAGCCGGGTTCGGGATGGAGATGATCGACCGCAAACCCGAGATTGTTTCAGAAAGCTATATTAATTTTTAAGTCGTTTTGTGTAGTACTGCTGTATGTGTGTTTTAGAGGGGTATCACGTTTGCGTTGAGTAACTTAACTATTGAGAGGGGGTAATATGGGAGCGATGAAAACACCGGGCGTTTATATTGTCGAAAAAGACGCCTTTCCTAATTCTGTCGTGGAGGTTGCAACTGCGGTGCCGGCTTTTATCGGATATACCGAGAAAGCTGACAACAAAGGAAAGTCGTTGAGCAAGCAACCTTTCCGGATCACTTCGATGGCCGAATTTGAAAATTACTTTGGTGTTGGGCCGACACCTGTTTTCACTTTAACCGG
>Ga0315270_10000820_pt1 | contig 16723 bp, 15 predicted proteins | sample C1_bottom_MG_FD_204932 | JGI IMG/M metagenome (GOLD analysis project Ga0315270, IMG submission 204932) | Sediment microbial communities from Yellowstone Lake, YNP, Wyoming, USA - C1_bottom | ecosystem: Environmental > Aquatic > Freshwater > Lake > Sediment | place: USA: Wyoming | collected...
GGGGTGGATTCGAACCACCGAAGACATAAGCCAACAGATTTACAGTCTGTCCCCTTTGGCCGCTCGGGAACCCCTCCAAACGTAAGCCGCGCATTATGCGGGAAAAATCCATACCACGTCAACAAATTCCAGGGCATTAACCCAAGACTCAGGCCATCTTGCCCTGAAATTGTTTGCGGATGAGGTTGATTGCCGAGCCGGCCATGAACCAGGCAATCTGCTCGCTGGTCAGGCTGTGCCGCGCCTCAAAATTCTCCACGCGGCCGTCGGCGTGCTTCAGTTGCACGGTCACGGGTTTTCCGGGGGCAAGCCGGTCGAGCGCAAGAAAGCTGAGACGATCGTCCTTCTGAATACGCTCGTAATCGGCCGGATCGGCGAAAATCAGCGGCAAAGCCCCCTGCTTCTTGAGATTGGTCTCGTGGATACGTGCGAAACTGCGTGTCAGCACCACCCGGCAGCCGAGGAAACGCGGCGACATGGCGGCATGCTCGCGCGAGCTGCCCTCGCCATAGTTCTTGTCCCCCACCGAAACCCAGCCCAAACCCTTGGCCTTGTAGGCCCGGGCGATTGCCGGCAGGGTTTCGCCGGCCTGCCCGGTGAGCAGATTGAAGCCGGTGCCGGGTTTGTCCGTAAAAACGTTGTTGGCGCCGGTAAACATGTTGTCGCTGATCCGGTCCAGATGACCGCGGAACTTGAGCCACGGCCCGGCCGGGGAAATGTGGTCGGTAGTGCACTTGCCCTGCGCCTTAAGCAGTACCGGCAGATCCTTGTAGCCGGTCTGTTTGTCCGCCGGCGCGAACGGCTCCAGTAGCGCCAGGCGCTCGCTCTTCGGGTTCACCGCCACCGGCACCGAAGACGGGTCATCGGTAGGCGCGGCGTAGCCGGATTCGCCGGCGTCGTAGCCCTTGGCGGGAAGTTCCTCACCCACCGGCGGTACGAGCTTGAACAGCGAACCGTCATCGAGCGGCACACCCTGATGAATAGGGTCTACGTCCAGACGCCCGGCGAGCGCATAGGCCGTAACCACCTCGGGGCTGGCTATAAAAGAATAGGTGGCAGGATTGCCGTCGTTACGCGCCGGGAAGTTGCGATTGTATGAAGTCAGAATCGAATTCTTCTCGCCCTTCGGCACATCGGTGCGCTCCCACTGGCCGATACACGGACCGCAGGCGTTCGCCAATACCGTGGCGCCGATCGCTTCCAGGTCGGCCAGCAATCCGTCACGCGCGATGGTGGCGCGCACCTGCTCCGAGCCGGGCGTGACCATGAACGGCACGCGTGCTTTGAGGCCTTTCGCCTTCGCCTGGCGGGCGATGTGCGCGGCGCGGCCGATGTCTTCATAAGAAGAGTTGGTGCAACTGCCGATGAGTGCGGCGCTGAGCTTGGGCGGATAGGCCTTGTTCTTTACGTCCGCAGCCAGGCGCGACACATCGCGCGTGAGATCGGGCGTGTGCGGCCCAACCACCTGCGGCTCGAGGCTGGAAAGATCGATCTCCACCACCTCATCATAATATTTCGCCGGATCGTTCAGCACTTCATGATCGGCACTGAGCTGTGCGCGCGCATCCTCCGCCAGCCGCGCAATCTCGCTGCGTCCGGTCGCGCGCAGGTAGTCGGCCATGCGCTTGTCGAACGGGAACACCGAGGTGGTCGCGCCGAGTTCGGCGCCCATGTTGGTAATCGTGGCCTTGGCGGTGCAAGACAGCGCCTCGGTGCCTGGGCCGAAATATTCGACGATCTTGTTGGTGCCGCCCGCGACCGTGAGCATGCCGGCGAGTTTGAGAATCACATCCTTGCCGCTGGTCCAGCCACTCGGCTTGCCGGTGAGTTTCACGCCCACGAGCTTCGGCCAGAGCAGCTCCCACGGCAGGCCAACCATCACATCCACCGCATCCGCGCCGCCCACGCCGATTGCCAGCATGCCGAGGCCGCCGGCATTCGGGGTGTGCGAGTCGGTGCCAATCATGAGCCCGCCCGGGAAGGCGTAATGCTCGAGCACCACTTGGTGAATGATGCCGGAGCCCGGCTTCCAAAAGCCCATGCCGTACTTGTTGGCGGCCGAGGCCAGGAATTCGTAGACCTCGTGGTTGCTGCTCTCCGCCACGGCCAGATCCTTGATCGCCCCGACCTTGGCGCGAATCAAATGATCGCAGTGCACCGTGGTCGGCACCGCCGCTTCGCTGCGACCGGCGGTCATGAACTGCAGAATCGCCATCTGTGCGGTGGCATCCTGCATCGCCACCCGATCAGGGCGCAGGTTGGTCGTGGTCGTGCCACGCTCCGGCAGGCCCTCGCCCTTGTCTTCCCAATGCGCGAACAAGATTTTCTCAGCGAGTGTGAGCGGCCGGCCAACACGGGTGCGGATCGCCGCCAGTTTGGCGGGAAGTTTTTCGTAAACCGCGCGGATCATGGACAGCGCGTCGGCCGGATGCTTTTCCATCTTTGCTCTCAAAAAGTTGTATACAGATATGGAGCCCGCAGAGGGACTTGAACCCCCGACCGCCTGATTACAAATCAGGTGCTCTACCACTGAGCTATGCGGGCGAATTGACTGCGGTCACCGTTGCTCCGTGCGCCCTGCCCGGAAACGGCCAACCGCGGGAAAATCAGGCAAAAAATTGTACGGGAAACGCCGCATGCGGCGCAAACGCTGAATCAGCCGGGCTCCGGTGCGCAGGGTGCATCGCGTACCTCGACACCGGGAACGCCCCAGTCGACGGCACGCAACCGCTCCAATGCGGCGTCCGCCGGCTCTGGCAGGCGCAGGTCGAACCAGGCCAGGCTCTCGGTGCGGTAGCGGATCTCCTGCTGTGCCTGCACACCCTTCTGGGCAAGCTCTTGCAGACGTTTCTGGGCATTGTCGGCCTGCGTGAACAGGCCGAGCGATATCGCCGGGTTACCGTCCGCATCCGGCATGATCAGGACATCGCGGATGCCGAGGCGCTCGATCTCCTTGAGGCGTTGTTCGGCCTGCTTGCGGCTGGTAAACGGCGCGAGATGGACCCAATAACTGCCTTCAAGTTTGCGCTCTTCATTGCGGCGCGTGGCAACCTGCTTCTCTTCCGCCAGGCGCAGCACTGCCTTGTCGGCCAGCTCCACAGCAGCGAACGGCCCGATACTCACGCAACGCGGACGCGGCTTGGCGGCCACCAGCGACGGCTCAGGCCGCTCACTCTTGCGGGCTTGCAGCGTCACCCCTGGTGCGTTGAGCGGAACCATCTGTTCTGGATGAAATACCGGATTCGGCGCCCGCACCTCACCCACGCCTCCGCGAAACCAGGTCGCCCACATCAGCAGCCCGATGTTGGCCAGCACCAGCACGGCAAATCCCCAGCGCATCATGCCGAGCCTCCCGCGCGGACAATTCGTGCTACCCCTTCCAGCACCAGATCCGGCACAAGCGTCGTCGTATGTCTCATCAACGAGGACAATACTTTCGCATTGCCACCGGTGATCAGAACCTGTGGGGCGCTACCCAACTCCGCAGCCTGTTCGTCCAGTATCCGGTCGATGCCCCCGGCCAAACTGTAGAGCACTCCCGCGGCCACGGCATCCGGCGTGGTTTGTGCCAGACAGGTGTCGGGATCACCTACCGATGCCTGGACGCCTTGAGTGCCCTGGTAAAGGCCAGACAACATGAGCGCAAACCCGGGAAAAATGACGCCGCCCCGGAACACACCTTGGTGGTCGAGCGCATCCACGGTGATGGCCGTGCCGCAATCGACGACGCAAACAGCACCCTGCACCCGCGCACGTGCGGCGATCAGCGCCGCCCAGCGATCGGCGCCAAGCTGCGCCGGGTCTTTATAAGAGTTGGTCACACCGCATTGCGCGGCGCGCGCGCTGAAACGCAGAAGTTCGAGATTCCAATGGCGCTGCACCCAGTGCGCGAGCACATCGGTGCGCGCAGTACCCGCTACGCTCACCGCAGCCACCTGGGCCGGACGCGACAGTGGCCCGAAGGCCTGGTCGAGCGCACGCGTAAAATCGTCGCCATAGGCAAACGCGCCGCCGGGCGTGAGGCCGTCATTTGCCAGTGCCCATTTGCAGCGGCTGTTGCCAAGATCGAGAACGAGATTCATGCGGCCCCGGATGCCGCGCGCAAACTTACGTCCCCGGAATGGAAGGTGCGCAGCTCACCCCCGGCAAGCTGCAGGCGCAAGCCTCCCTGCGCATCGATGCCCGTCACCGTGCCGAATATGTCATCGTGTCCGGACTGCAAGCGCACCTGCTGGCCGGCGTACACATGGCGGCCCTCCCATTCTGCGCGAAAGACTTCAAAGCCGGCACGCTCAAAGCGGCGGAACATTTCCTGAAGATGAACAATCAGTAGCCCCGCGAGCCGATTGCGATCGACTGGTGCGGGCAGGCTCTCACGCAGCGAAGTCCACGGTTGATCGATGAGCACGGCTTCATTCAGTGCGAGATGCACATTGACGCCAAGCCCCAGCACCACCAGCGATGGTCCGCTGGCTTCACCGCGCAAATCGATCAGCAGGCCGGCGAGCTTGCGTCCGTCGTGCAGGATATCGTTCGGCCACTTGAGGCCGGCGCCGTGCACGCCGAATTCTTCCAGGGCGTGCAGCACGGCAACACCGGCCGCCAGGCTCAAGCCGGCGAGCCCGGCGGGACCGGTCTCGAAGCGCCAGCTCATGGACATCATGATATTGCGGTAAGGAGTCGCCACCCAGCCGCGTCCGCGCCGCCCATGCCCTTCGGATTGCGCCTCGGTCAGACACACACGACCGCCGGACAGGTCCGGCGTGCGCAGCAATTGCCGGTTGGTGGAATCCACTTCGTCAAAAACTTCAATGTCGGCCTGGACCTGACGCTCTGCCAGCAGTGCGCGTATCGACACATCCGACAGCGGTACGAACGGCTCGCCGAGACGATAGCCACGTCCGGAGACGCTGTGGATATCGGCGCCGCTTTCAACCAGGGCCTGGATCGCCTTGTTCACGGCGGCGCGGCTCACCCTGAGACGCCCGCCCAGCACCGGGCCGGAGTGAAACGCACCGTCCGCGAGCAGCTTGAGCAAAGCATGGCGAGTAGACATGGAATCTGAATATTAGCAGGGCTGACCCTATCGAGCGATTCACGGGAATAAATCCCGGTCGCGCGTGTTTACCTAGCAGACAGCCGACACTCAGGCCGGCCGCGGCAACCGCAGCGGCCGGCCCTTTTCGCAAGCGCCACGACACGCAGTAGAATCGCGGCGTGTTAACCCGGTCATCCCCGATGCGCGATACGAACCTGTTTGACGAGCACATACCGCGCCTGCGGCGCTATGCGCGTGCCCTGACCAGCGACCGCAACCAGGCCGATGACCTGGTGCAGGAATGTCTGGCGCGCGCCTGGGAAAAATTGTCACTGTGGCGGCGCGGCAGCGATCTGCGCGCCTGGCTGTTCACCATTCTGCACAACCTGTATGTCAACGACTTGCGCCGCCGCAAGAACCACCCGGAACTGCTCACGCTCGACGATGAGGCGCTGGATGCGCCGCGCCGCGCCACCCAGGAAGACGGTCTCGGTTTGCGCGATCTGCAGGCGGCGCTCGATCGCCTGCCGCTGGAACAGCGCGAGGTGCTGCTGCTGGTTGGGCTTGAGGAAATGAGTTACGAAGAAGTTGCCAAAACACTCGGTATTCCTGTTGGTACGGTGATGTCGCGCCTGTCACGCGCGCGCGAACGCTTGCGCACACAACTGAACGCTGCAGGACCGGCATTAAGGAGAGTGAAATGAACAACCAGTCACCGGTCACTGAAACAGAACTGCACGCCTACATTGACGAGCAGCTGGAGCCCGCGCGCTGCGCGGCCGTCGAAGCCTATCTCGCCGACAATCCCGCCGAGGCCGAGCGGGTACGTGCCTATGCGCGCCAGAATGAGCAGCTGCACGCGCTGTTCGATGCCACGCTCGACGAGCCCGTGCCGGAAACGCTGCGGAGTAACCCAGCGCGCCGCACACCGTCTCCGATGCGCTACGCTGCGCTGCTTGCCGCTGCAGTCGTGGGCGGCGCGCTGGGTTGGGCGCTGCGCGGTGAAGAGCCGTTAGCCACGACGGCCAATCTGCCGCAACAAGCTGCGCTGGCCCATGTGGTTTATGCGCCCGAAGTACTGCACCCGGTGGAAGTCAGTGCCAGCGAAGAGACGCACCTTGTGAACTGGCTCTCCAAGCGCCTCGGTGCGCCAGTGCGCGCACCGCAGCTGTCGGACGCCGGTTATGAGCTGGTCGGCGGCCGGCTGCTGCCGGGCGCGGACGGCCCGGCGGCGCAGTTCATGTATCAGGATGCGCGCGGCAATCGCCTCACCCTGTACGTGCGCACCACGGCCGACGGCAATCGCGAAACCGCGTTCCGCTACGCGCAGGAGAGCAAGGTGGGCGTGTTCTACTGGGTCGACGGACCGTTCGGCTATGCGCTCTCCGGCGAGCTTGAACGGCCGCAACTGTTGCGTGTGGCGGAAAGCGTCTATCGCGCGCTCAATCCTTGAAAATCGGACTGGCGCTGACGGGAGGCGCCTGCGGCCGGCCGAGAAGTTCGCTTACCGTCACCAGCATGTACCCCTTCTTGCGCAGGCGCAGCACGATGCGCGGCAAGGCCTCTGCTGTTTTCCAGCCGCGACCGTTCATGTGCAAGACCACGATCGAGCCGTTCTTCGCCTGCGCCGACACGTATTCAATCAATCGCTTCGCGGAAATATTCGGGTCCGGATCGCCGGAAGCCAGATCGTATTGAATCGCGATCATGCCCGCCTCTGCGCCGAGACGGGCGATACGCGTATCCACCTCTCCGTATGGTGCGCGGAACAAAGTCGCGCGCCGTCCCGTGAGCGTATACAGCATGTCCTGGGTGCGAGCGAGCTCTTCGCGCACGCGGGCATCGTTTTCACGCGGCAGATGCGGGTGCAAATAAGTATGGTTCGCCAACTCGAATTGCGGATAGTTCGCGAGCTCCCGGGTTTCATCCGGATGCTCCTCCATCCATTTTCCGCCGAGAAACAATGTTGCCGGTGCCTGCATATCGATGAGCGTTCGAATCACGCGCTCATCGAACTGGCTTGGCCCCTGCGTCGAACAGGCATCAAAGGTAAGAGCAATCCTCTTCTTTCGGCGTGGCCCGTTATTCACTACTTCGGGCACGACCACCGGCAAGGCCGGTGCCGCCTGTACCCCGGAATGCGGCGGTTCATACGGCATCGGCGCACCCACGGCCTGCTCATCATTCTGCGGGGCGGGCGTTGGCAACAGCGCGCAGCCACTGGCCAACGCAGCCAGCAGCAGCGTGGCAATACTCCCCTTCCTAGTATTAGCGTATTTCATGAAACGAATCGAAGGTGCTGAATCTCGGGCGACGTGTCATATCGCTGAAGCATGTATTTGATCTCAAGCATAGCAAAACTACCAATGCCGTTGACACCGGCGTTGATGCAGAAAGGCCTGTTGCGCGCGCCAAGCAGCAGTCTCATGGAATCTGGAGCTTCCGCAATACCGCTATGCCGGACGCTATGATGCACCGCACAAGTCTGCTAACCACCGACGTATGCATGCTGGGCAAATTCGGTATAGATTGTTTGCAACAACATTCGCGCCTCGCACCCGAGCCAGACCTCAGGAGAACATCATGCCACACACCCGCAAGCCTTCAGCCGTGACCACGCTGCCGCTGTGGATCAATGGCAAACCCATGCCAGCCAGCAGCGTCCGCAGCGCGGATGTCTTGAACCCGGCCACTGGCGAAGTCGTCCGCAGGGCGCCTCTGGCCAATCCGGCCGACATCGACAAAGCAGTGGCCGCCGCCAAGGCGGCATTCCCCGGCTGGCGCGACACACCGCCGCTCAAGCGCGCCCGCATCCTGACGCGTTACCGCGAACTGATGGAGGCGAATCAGTCCGAACTGGTTCACCTCATCAGCGAGGAACATGGTAAGACCCTGCTGGATGCCGCCGGTTCCCTGCAGCGCGGCATCGAGGTGATCGAGTTCGCGAGCGGCGCGCCGCACCTGCTCAAGGGCGAGCACGCCGAGGATGTCGGCCGCGGCGTCGACTGTCACTCGCTGTTGCAGCCGCTCGGCGTCTGCGCCGGCATCGCGCCGTTCAATTTCCCGGCCATGGTGCCGCTGTGGATGTTTCCGGTCGCCATCGCCTGCGGCAATACCTTTATTCTCAAGCCTTCCGAGAAAGTGCCGTCCACGGCGCTGCGCATGGCCGAGCTGTTCAGCGAGGCCGGCCTGCCGGATGGCGTGTTCAATGTGGTGTCCGGCGACAAGGAAGCGGTCGATGCGCTGCTGTGCCATCCGGACGTGGCGGCGATCTCGTCGGTCGGCTCGACGCCGGTGGCACGCTACATCTACGAAACCGCGGCCCGCCATGGCAAGCGCGTGCAGGCACTGGGCGGCGCCAAGAACCACGCGGTGGTAATGCCGGATGCCGATCTGCCATTCACCGCCGACGCCCTGATCGGCGCCGGTTACGGTTCGGCCGGCGAGCGCTGCATGGCGATCTCCGCCGTGGTCGCGGTTGGTGCGGCGGGCGATGCGCTCATAGCCTTGCTGAAGGAGCGCGCGTCGAAACTGAAGGTCGGTCCCGGCGACCAGGACGGCATCGACATGGGGCCGCTCATCACGCGCGCGCACCGCGACAAGGTCAAGGGCTACATCGATGCCGGCGCGGCCGAAGGCGCGACACTGGTACTCGATGGCCGCGGCCTTAGGGTCGCCGGCCACGAGCAGGGCTTCTTCCTCGGGCCGACACTGTTCGATCACGTGACCACCGACATGACCATCTACAAGGACGAAATCTTCGGCCCGGTGCTGATCGTGCTGCGGGTCGCGAGCCTCGACGAGGCGATCGCGCTGATCAACCGCAACCACTACGCCAACGGCACCGCCATCTTCACCCGTTCCGGCGCCGCGGCGCGGCGCTTCGAACACGACATCGAGGTCGGCATGATCGGCGTGAACATCCCGATCCCGGTGCCGATGGCGTTCTTCTCGTTCGGCGGCTGGAAGGCCTCGCTGTTCGGCGACCTGCACATGCACGGCTTGGAGGGTGTGCAGTTCTACACCCGCACCAAGGTCGTGACGACGCGCTGGCCAGTCAGCGATGAACGCAAGGCGCCGACCCTGGCCATGCCCACGCATGGATAATTGCAGTGCTTCGCAGTTATCAGAACATCGCTTATTTGTGCTTTAGGTCGGCCTTTAGGCCGATATGTCGCCCTGAAGGGCGACCTACAGCAGTTCCCGGAGTCCGTTAAGTTCCAGAATGCATGAAACACGACACTGACGGGCCGCAAGAAACCCGTCCGCCAACGCGTCACTTCACCAGAGTGACCGGCACCTCGGCCAGGTGAATCACCTTCGTGGCGACCGACCCCAGCACCATGCCCGAGACGGAACCGAGGCCGCGCGACCCCATCACAATGTGATCGCAGCGCTGTTCCTTTGCATAGTCTGCGATGGTCTCGCCGAGCGGACCGACGCGCACCTTCTGCACATAACTCTGTCCAGCCTGATCGAGCCGCTCGCGAGCCGCGCGCAGCGCCTCCTGACCGCAGTCCTGATAATACGCTTCGATATCTTCACGCTTGAAGAACATGCGCACACCGCCAGAGACTATCGGTGATTGCACATTCAGTAAATGCAGCTCCACGGAGTCGTTCGAGCACCGGGCCAGGCGCAAAGCACAATCTACGGCACGCACCGCCATTTCCGAACCGTCCACGGGTACGAGTATCCGCTGCATACTGTTCGCTTTCGTCATGACACCACCTCCGTCTTGCGCGCAACGAATTTTCCAACCACCACCACCAGCACGGCACAGATAATCGGCACAAGTGTGTGCAGAATAGGCAGGTTCGCTTCAACCCAGCCCTTCACCACCTGATCTGTCACGCCCATCTCGCCGGCGACATAACCGAGCAGTGCGCCGCCGAGTGTGATGATCCACGGAAACCGCCCCATGAGTTTCAGGATCACGGTGCTGCCAAAAATGATCAGCGGCATGCTGAGCACGAGCCCGATGGAGAGTAACGCGAGACTGCCCTTGGCGGCGGCGGCCACCCCGAGCACATTATCGAGGCTCATCACCAGATCAGCGATGATAATGGTGCGGATCGCGCCCGCGAGGCCATCGACGGACTTACCGTCGCCATCGCCATTTTCCTCAGGCAACAGCAGCTTCACCGAAATCCACAGGAGCAGCACGCTACCCGCGAGCCTGAGCCAGGCCTGATCGAGCAGCACCGCGGCAAAGGCCGTCAGCACAACGCGCAGGACAATAGCGCCGGCCGTGCCGAGTAGAATCGCCCAGCGCTGCTGCTTTGGCGGCAGCGTACGGCTGGCGAGCGCGATGACAATGGCATTGTCGCCACTCAGAATGATGTTAACGCCGATGATCTGCGCCAGCCCCAGCCAGAAGAGCCCATCGGTAACCCATTCAAACATAACTACCTCCGGCGACAATAATGGCGCACTGGTTGCCCGGAATCATGCTCAGGTCTTTGTCATGCGCTCCAGAACCTTGACGAGCGCAGATGAATCCAGCTCGCCGTCACCCGCACCCATGAGCGCATTCATCTGTTGCGCCACCAGAGCGGTCGCTGGCAGGCCGGCACCGAGCGCATGCGCACTGTCGATCACGATTTTGAGATCTTTCTGGTGCAGTTTCGTCTTGAAGCCCGGCTTGAAATCATTGTCGAGCATGCGCTTGCCATGGACTTCGAGAATCTTGCTGCCGGCGAAACCACCCATCAGGGCATCGCGCACCTTGCCGGCGTCCACACCCTGTTTGCGCGCGAAGGTCATGGCCTCGGCGACCGCCTGGATGGTGACCGCCACCACAATCTGGTTGCAGGCTTTGGCCACCTGACCGGCGCCGTTGCTGCCGACCAGCACGATGTTCTTGCCCATCGCCTCGAAGTACGGCTGCACGCGCGCGAACACCTCGGGCTTGCCGCCGGCCATGATTGAGAGCGTGGCGTTGACCGCGCCAACCTCGCCGCCCGACACCGGCGCATCGAGCATCTCGGCACCGCGCTTGGCCAGCTCCTCGGCGAAGCGGCGCGTGGCCACCGGCGAGATGGTGCTCATGTCCACCACCACCGACCCCTTGCGCACGCCGTGAATAAGCCCCTGGTCGCCGAGAATGACATGCTCGACGTCGGGTGTGTCCGACACACAGATAAAAATAATGTCCGCATTGGCCGCGACGTCCTGCGGTGAGGAGCAGGCGGTGGCACCCGCGTCGCTCAACGGCTGCATGCTTTCGGCACGGCGCGCATATACCCACAGCGCGTGCCCGGCCTTGCGCAGGTTGAGCGCCATCGGGCGGCCCATGATGCCCAGTCCAACAAAACCGATTTTGCTGGTCATGTCTTGATCCTCCGTTATTTAGTCAACGTTCCGGGATTCCGGGTGCAAAGGCAAGCGCCATTTCGATCCAGCGTGCCACATGCAACAGGCGCACGTCATCCTGAAGCGTTCCCACAATCTGCAATCCAATCGGCAGGCCATGGGGACCGAAGCCGACCGGCAGGGTCAGCGCCGGAACACCCAGGAGCGTCCAGATGGTACAGAAGACTGGGTCGCCGGTGTGCTCGAGGGTCGCCGGGGCTTCGCCGCGGGTCGGCGGCGTTACGACCGCATCGATCCCGGCAAGAAACGGTCCGAATGCGTCTCGCAAGGTTTGGCGCTGCGCCAGCGCCTCGGCATGGGTCGCCACGTCGATGGCATACCCCTCATCAAGAAAGCGGTTGAGCACAGCGCTCAATCTTGCGCGCTGTTGTGACTGAAGCGCTCCCAGTGTTCGAGCTGCCTCAAATGCCATGATTGTGCGATGCGCGCCATGCGCGCTCCCGAACATCACAGGCAACTCGACCTCGGTAACTTCCGCGCCGGCCGCGCGCAAGCGCGCGAGCGTCGCGACGAACGATTGCTGCGCAGCAGGCTCGGCCTGCGACCATGCTGGCGAACGTACCGCCGCGAGCCGCGGCGGACGATCGAGCGGTGACAGCAGCCAGGCCTCGGTGCGTGATGCTTCCTGGCCTTCGCGCAATGCGGCGAAGGCCAGGGCCACATCCTCGACCGAGCGCGCGAACAGTCCCGGCTGATCGAGCGTCGGGCTGAATGGCTGAATACCGGCCGTCGCGAGCGTTCCCTCACTCGGTTTGAAGCCGACACAGCCGCAGAACGCCGCCGGACGAATCACCGAGCCATTGGTCTGGGTGCCGAAGGCCAGTGGCAGCATGCCAGCTGCGACTGCAGCGGCCGAACCCATCGACGAGCCGCCCGGCGTGTGCGCCGGGTTCCACGGGTTGCGCGTCGGACCGGGCGTGAAAAAAGCCAGCTCCGCGGTGACCGTCTTGGCGAAGATGAACGCACCTTCCGCCTCGGCCTGCACAACCATGGCCGCCGATTCCTCCGGCACAAAGCCGGCGAACGCCGGCGACCCCATGCCGGTCGGAATGCCGTCAGTGGTAAAAATATCCTTCACGCCAATTGGCACGCCATGCAGGCGGCCCAGCTTCGTTCCTGCGGCGCGTAGCGCGTCCGCTTCGCGCGCGGCGCTGAGCGCGTGCCCGTGATCGAGCCAGGCGAAGGCGTGAATGGTTTTTTCCAGCGACACGCTGCGTGCCAGCAGTGCTGCGGTGTAGTCCGCGCACCTGAGGTCACCGTGACGCAGCTGCGCCACGGTGTCACAAAGACTCAATCGTTCGAGTCCGGACATGGCGGGCACGACATTATTTCAGGGCTTCAGGGTTGAGCAGGTTCGGCGGACGCTCGCCGGTCAGCGCCGCCACGAGGTTCCTGGCCGCGAGCATCGCCATGTTGCGGCGGGTGCTGGTAGTGGCGCTGGCGATATGCGGAGCCAGTACCACGTTCTTGAGTTTGAGAAAATCTGGTTTGAGTTTCGGCTCGCCCTCGTAAACATCCATGCCAGCCGCAGCGATGGCGCCATTCGCGAGCGCCGCGATCAGTGCGGCATCGTCCACTACTCCGCCACGCGCGGCGTGAATCAGAATCGCAGTCTTTTTCATCTTCTCCAGCTGCGCCGCACCGATCAGATGATGACTGTCGGCACTGTACGGCGTGTGCAGCGTGACAATATCGGACTGCGCCAGCAGCTCATCGAGGGTCGCGTGCCGTGCATGGCAATCGCGTTCGAGTTCCGGCGACAAGCGCGTGCGGTTGTAGTAGAGCACCGGCATGTCGAAGCCGCGCGCACGTTTCGCCACCGCCTGGCCGATGCGTCCCATGCCGATAATACCGAGGGTCGCGCCCTGCACATCCATGCCGAGAAACTGCTTGAGCTTCCAGCCGTGCCACGCGCCGGCGCGCAGCCAGGCCTCGGCCTCGGTGAGGCGGCGCGCGGTAGCGAGAATCAGTGCCCAGGTGAAATCGGCGGTCGCGGCATCGAGTACGCCGGGCGTGTTGGTGCCAAGCACCCCGTGCGCCGTCATGGCCTTCAAATCGAAATTGTTGTAACCGACGGCGATGTTGCACACCGCCTTGAGTTGCGGGCAACGGCCCAACAGTGTTTCGTCGATCTTGTCAGTGAGTACGGTCAGCGCGCCCTGCTTGTCGGCCAGCGCCTGCGCCAGCTCCTCGGCCGAGAACGGCTTGTCGGACTGATTGGCGACAACATCGAAGTGACCGCGCAGGAGATCGAGCGCTTCGTCGAACACTTCGCGCGTGACCTGCACCTTTGGCCTGCTCATGAAACCAGCCCCGCTTTATTTGTACAGCAGCTGCGGCAACCACAGGCCGATCTGCGGGAACACATACAACAGGAACAAGGCGAGCACCTGAATTGCCATGAATGGCATCATGCCGGCAAAAATCTGATTAAGCGTCACATGCGGCGGCGACACGCCCTTCAGGTAGAACGCCGCCATCGCCACCGGCGGCGACAGGAACGCGGTCTGGAGATTGAGCGCCACCAGCAGCCCGAAGAAAAGCGGATCGACCCCGAAATGCGGCAGCAACGGGATGAATATCGGCATGAAGATGACGATGATTTCCGTCCACTCGAGCGGCCAGCCGAGAATAAAAATGATGAACTGCGAGAGCAGCATGAACTGCACGGGGGACATGTTGAGCGACAGCACCCACTTCTCGATCAACTCTTGGCCGCCGAGCAGCGCAAAGGCCGCCGAGAAGATGCTCGACCCCACGAACAGCCAGCACACCATGGCCGAGGTCTTGGCAGTGAGGAAGGCCGATTCGCGGATCACGCCGAAGTTGAGTTGCCGGTAGGCCCAGGCCAGCACGATACCGCCGAGCGCACCGACCGCTGCCGCCTCGGTCGGCGTGGCGAGGCCGAACACGATGGAGCCGAGCACGAACAGGATCATCACCGCCAACGGGAAAAACGAGCCGAGCAGCATTTTGAAGACTTCGAGGCGCGCGAAGGTGAACCGCCGGTAGAGCATCACCAGCATGAGTGTGCCAACCGCAAAAATAATCAGGAATGCCATTGGCGCGTCGCGGCGCTCTCCTGTCACCGGCGGTGCGGCTGGTGTCGTCGGCGCTTCGCCCATCACCGCCGGCGCAGCGATTGCCTTCTCGGACCCGGGCGGTTCCTGTACGCCGCCCGCCGACAGTTCCTTGAGGCCATCATCCGCAGGCTCGGCAAGACGGATCGCCCCGCTGTCTGTGGCGGGCGCACCCATTTCCACGAGACCGGAAACATCGTCGATCTCGATCGGCGCCGTGAACGACTTGTACATGAGGCCCATGCTGCCAAACCACAGCAGCGCCGGCAGCATCACGATCAACATCTGCCTGGCGATCGTGTGGATGGAAATACCGGCATTCGCCCGGCCCTTGAAAGCGCCAAGCAGGCCGGGAATGACATTGTTGCCGATTGTCGCAATGATTTTCTGCGCGAAATCGGGCAACGGTATATGCCGGTCTGCTTCCGACAGGGGCGGGGCCAGCGCCGGGTTGAGCTTGGCGCGCACAATCACGTAGCCGATGTAGAGGCCAGCCAGCATGAGTCCCGGAAAGAAGGCGCCGGCATACAGCTGCACCACCGACACGCCGGCAGTCGCGCCGTAGACAATCAGCAGCACCGAGGGCGGAATCAGGATACCGAGACAACCGCCCGCCGTAATGGCACCGGCTGACATACGGACATCGTATCCGGCACGCAACATGGCCGGGAATGCGAGCAGGCCCATCAAGGTCACCACCGCACCCACGATGCCGGTGGCGGTGGCAAAAATGGCGCAGGTCACGAGCGTCGCCACCGCCAGCGAGCCGGGCACATCGGCCATGGCCAGATGGATGCTCTTGAAGAGTTTCGCAATCAGGTTGGCGCGCTCGACGATATAACCCATGAACACGAACAGCGGGATTGCGATCAGCACGTCGTTGGTCATGACGCTGTAGGCACGCTGCACCATGAGGTCGAGCGTCTGCTGCACCGCCAGGGCCGGATCGACGCTGCGGTACGACAGCCAGGCGAAGAACACGCCCATGCCCATGAGCGTGAACGCCGTCGGGAAACCAAGCATGATGGCGACCACGATCAGCGCCAGCATTAACAGGCCCAGGTGGCCGTTGGTCAAATTTCCCCAAGGCAGAAATACGGCGATAACGATCAGGATGATCGCCATCAATGCAACACCGAAACGCAATTCTTTCTTCACAACTTCTTCTCCTGCTTGATCACAAATTCATCCAGCTTGGCGATGTCCTCATCCTTGACGTGGACCATCTCTTTCAGCTTTTCGATATCCACCTCCACCACATCGGCCACGCGCGACGGCCACTGGCCGTCGCGCAGGCAGAGCGCGCAGCGGATGATTTCGACGATGCCCTGCAGGAACAAGAAGAAGGCCGCGAGCGGAATAATGAACTTGAACGGATAGAGCGGCAGCGGTTCGGGACTGAAGGTGGTCTCACGGATTGCCAGAGAATCGCTGGCGTAGGACCAGCCGGCGTAGGCCAGCGCAAAAATGCCCGGCAGGAAAAACAACAGGTACAGCACGAGGTCGATGGCTGCCTGGGTGCGAGGCTCGAAAAACCCATACAGTACGTCGCCACGCACATGCCCGCCGACAGCCAGTGTGTAAGCGCCGGCCATCATGAACATCACGCCGTAGAGCATGATCTGGGCATCCAGCGCCCAGGCGTGCGGGGTATTCAGAACGTAACGTGAAAACACCTCCCAGGAAATCAGGGCCGTGAGACCCACGATCGCCCAGGAAAAAAAATGCCCGGCGAACGTGCTCGCCTTATCAACAAACAGCAGGATTTTTTGCATGACGAATACTCAGTGAACAATCAGCAACTGCCCGGCCAAGCGCGGCCGGGCAGTGCAGGTTACAGAGAATCAGCTCTTCTTGGCTGGCGCGCCCTTCTTTGCGAAGTAATGGTTATAGGCCATTTTGAAGTCGACATTCGTATCGATCTGCCAACGGCCCGCGCGTTGCGCGAACGCACGCATCGATTCGTTGACCTTCTTGAACATCGGGTTTTCCTTCTCTTTGGTTGCGATAATCTTGTCCCAGGCCTCGAGCTGGCGTTGGAGGATCGCATCCGGCGTCTTGTAAAACTTCACACCCTGCTTCTGGGTCATCTCGGCGTAGTCGGTGGAATAGCGTTCGATGGCTTTCCACGACATGTTGGCCGAGGCGGCCTCGACGGCATGTTCAATAATCGCCTTGAGCTCCGTCGGCAGTGCGTCGTATTTCTTCTTGTTAAACAGGACCTCGAACT
>Ga0315270_10000825_pt1 | contig 16671 bp, 13 predicted proteins | sample C1_bottom_MG_FD_204932 | JGI IMG/M metagenome (GOLD analysis project Ga0315270, IMG submission 204932) | Sediment microbial communities from Yellowstone Lake, YNP, Wyoming, USA - C1_bottom | ecosystem: Environmental > Aquatic > Freshwater > Lake > Sediment | place: USA: Wyoming | collected...
GCCCAATCTGGTGTTGGAGAGAATCAAGCTGAATGCCGCGGTACTTTCATTCAACGGGCATCGCTACGCCATCAGCTACTGAGGATCCAACCATCTGAACTCGCCACACCAGTGGTGCAAGACCAGATCAAGGCGGCGCAATGGCTGGCCCTGGCACGGCAACAGCGCGCGAACCGCCGCTTCACGTCGCACAATGCAGACTCCACAGCAACCCTCCCGTTGACCAAGCCGTCACGGCTTGCGCGGGCCATGTCATGAAACGCTCTGACTACCTGACCCACGACGCCACTGAACTCGCCCGCCTGGTGGCACAAGGCGAAGTCACGGCGTCGCAATTGCTCGACCTGGCGCTGCAACAGCACGCACAGGTGAATCCCAGGATCAATGCGATGCTTCGATTGATGGAGCCCGAGGCGCGCCGTCAACTCGACAAGCCATTGACCGGTGCGCTGGCCGGCGTGCCGTTTCTGATCAAGGACGCCAGCCAGGACTACGCCGGCGTACCGACCAGCTATGGCAGCGTTGCCATGCAGCGCATCGTGCCGACCCAGCATGCGGCGGTGGTGCGGCGCTATCTCGAGGCGGGGCTGGTGATTTTCGGCAAGACCAATCTGCCCGAACTGGCACTGAAGGCGGTGAGCGATTCCAAGACCTTCGGCAACGCCAACAACCCGTGGAACGAGGCCCACACGCCGGGCGGATCGAGCGGCGGCTCGGCAGCCGCGGTGGCAGCCGGCGTGGTGCCGATGGCGGCGGGCAATGACGGCGGCGGATCGATACGCATACCGGCGGCTTGTTGCGGCTTGTTCGGGCTGCGCCCCTCGCGCGGGCGCGTTTCCGCCGGGCCTGCTATCGGCGAGGTGTGGTTTGGCGCGTCGAGCGAAGGCGTGCTGTCGCGCAGCGTGCGCGACACCGCGCTGGCGCTGGACATTTTGCAGGGCGCCGAGCCCGGCGATCCTTTCGTGATCGCCCCGCCGACGGCTGCTTACACCGAGCTGAGCCGGCGCGAACCGGGACGTTTGCGCATCGGCTTCAGCACCGCGTCGCCGCTCGGCACGCCCGTCCATCCTGAAGCGGTGCTCGCCGTCAGGAACGCTGCGCAATTGCTGAGCCGTCTTGGGCACGAGGTCGTCGAAGCGGCGCCGCAAATCGACGGTGCCGCGCTGGCCAAGAGCTATTTGCACATCTATTTTTCACAAGTGCCTGCGGCGATGGCGCTGGCCAAGGCGCAGGGTGGTCGCGAGGACGAGTTCGAACTGTTGACGCGCGTGTTGGCCACGCTGGGGCGTGCGATTTCGGCGCCCGAGTCGGCAACTCAACTCGCCAAGTGGAACGATTACGCGCGTGCGCTCGGTGCATTTCATCAGCGCTACGACCTGTATTTGACGCCGACATTGGCACATCCCCCGGTCAAGCATGGCGCAGTCGACCCGCCGCCCGCGCAGAAAGCCGCGCTGGGCTTCTTGATGCGCACCGGCTTGCTCGGGCTGATGGCGCGCCTGGGTTTGCTGGACGGCACCATCGACCAGATAGCGCGTGAGAGCCTGCAGTACGTGCCCTTCACCCAGCTCGCCAATCTGACCGGCACGCCGGCGATGAGCGTGCCGCTGCACTGGAGCGCAGACGGCCTGCCGATGGGCGTGCAGTTCATTGCGCAGTTTGGTCGCGAGGACATGCTGCTCCAGTTGGCCACGCAGCTCGAAGAAGCGCAGCCTTGGTTCCAGCGGCTGCCGGCCTGGGTAAGCTAGCGGTGGACGAGCGCCGTCGACGCAATCTTGAACAAGATCATGCCCGCCAACGGAAGCATGGAAGGCGCCGACAAATGCCCTTATCATGTGCCATCCTGGCCAGACGGTTCGAATACAGATGGCAGATGAGCTTGACAATCCCCCGCCGTCAGACGACGACGACCGTCGCATCAAATGGGCCTTGCTGCGCCGCGCATTGCGGCCCGAGGACAAGTTCGTGCTGGCCGATACCAAGGACTTGCTGGCCCACCTCCCGGATGAGGTTTGTCCGATCATGTTGGCGGAGAACTATCCGCGCATCATCAACGAAATCCGCCTGCGCTGGACCGATACCGAGGCGTTGATGAGCTATTTCACCGAACTCACCACCGACTTGCGCGGCGACCGTGAGGGTTTTTCCGAACCCATCCTGGCGGAAATTCTTGCCCTCAAAGCGCATGTCGACAAGCGCACCGACACCACCTGGGACTCGCGCTGGGCCGACTGAAGCGCACTCACATCGAGATCGAGCCCTCGCGGAAATCGCTGCGATCGAGCCAGACGTTGACGAGCACCGGCTGGCCGGCTTTGGCCAGTTCGCGCGCCAGCGCCAGCACTTGCGGCGCATCGGCATTGCTCTTCACGACCAGGCCCTCGGCGCCAAAACCCGCGGCGACCTCGTGATAGGCGGTGCGCGCCAGCACCGTCCCGACATCGTCGCCCAGCATCTTCACTTGTTCGCGCGCGATCTGCGTCCAGCCGGCGTCGTTGCCGACCACCGCGATCACCGGTATGCCGTGGCGCACGAAGGTGTCGAACTCGACCAGGCCATAACCGCAGGCGCCGTCGCCAAACACGATCCAGACCTCGGACTCGGGCCGGCACAGCGCGGCGCCCAAGGCAAAACCTGACCCCACGCCCAGCGTGCCGAACACGCCCGGGTCGAGCCAGGACAGCGGGCTGCGCGGGCGCAGCGTGTAGGCGGCGGTGGCGACAAAGTCGCCACCATCGGCCACCATCACGGCGGCTTCTCCCATGGTCTGTTCGAGCGCGCGCAATAGTGCCACCGGATTGACGAACTCGCCCTGCGCGCGCGCCGACTCGTCGATCTCGGCCTCGCGCGCAGCTTCGCGCTGATGCAACTGCGCCAGCCATTCGTCGCGCTGCACGCCAGCGTCGCCGACGCGTTCTGCGAGCCCTTGCAGGAACAAGCCGGCGTCGCCGATGGCGGCAATGTCGGGCTTGCGGTTCAGGCGCGCCTCGGCGCTGCTGCGGTTGGCTGCAATCAGCTTCGCGCTGCGGCGCACATGGCGGCCGTAGTCGAGGCGAAAGTCGCAGGGCACGCCAGCCAGCACGACGCAATCGGCTTCGCGCAAGGCCTGGCGCCGCTGATGCCGCATCTGCAAGGGGTGATCGCGTCCCAGCAGTCCGCGCGCCATGCCCGACAGATAGACCGGCACGCCAAGCCGCGACACGGCCGCTGCGATCTGCGCCGCTGAGCCGGGATCGGCCAGCGCCTGGCTGCCTATCACCAGCAGCGGCCGTTGCGCGCGCTTGAGCGCCTTGGCCGCCGCGGCCATCGAGCCACCTGACGGCGCGGGAACGGCCACGCTTCGTGCATGCGGCTCGTTCATCTCGGCGCTGCCGGCGAACATCTTGGCGACATGCCGGTTCAAATAGAAGCGCAGCAACCGGTCGGCGATTGACTTGCCTTTGCCGGCGGCATCGGCATACCACTGGCGGATGCTCGCTTCGTCGTAAAGCAGGTCGACCGGGCATTCGACGAACACCGGCCCCGGCACGCCTTCGCGCGCCACTTCGAACGCCTCCGCTATCGCGGCGCCGAGCTGCGCGACCCGGCGCACGCGCGTCACAAGCTTGACATGCGGCGCGATCAGCGGGCGCTGGGCGATGTCTTGCAGCGCGCCGCGCCCTTGCAGCGCGGTCGGTGCAGCGCCGCCGATCAGGATCAGCGGCGATTGCGCGAGCTGTGCGTTCTTCAGCGCGGTGATGGTGTTGGTCAAGCCCGGCCCGGCCGTGACTGCGACCACGCCGGGCACGCCGGTGAGTCGCGCCACGGCGTCGGCGGCAAACACCGCGGTGGCTTCGTCGCGCACGTCGATGATGCGCATGCCGCGCGCCTTGGCTGCCGTCAGTATCGGCGCGATATGCCCGCCGCACAGCGTGAACACGAATTTCACACCCTGCGCTTGCAACGCCGCCGCGACGCGGTCGCCGCCATGTGCGTATCCCTGCTTCTCATCCATTCAATTTTCCTCGGTGTGCGTTTGCGTCAGCGCGCGGTAGTCGACCTTGCCGACGCGCGTGGTCGGCAGCTCGGTGCGAAATTCGATGTCGCGCGGACAAGCCCATTTGATCAGCTGCGCGCGGCAATGCTCGATCAGCAGCTGTTCGGTGGCGGCTCCAGCACGCGCCGCGTCTTTCAGCACGACAAAGGCCTTCACGCGCTCGACCTGCGACACATCGGGCACGCCGACCACGCAAGCCTCGCGCACCAGCTCATGCTTGAGCAGCACCGCTTCGACCTGCGCCGGATAGACATTGAAGCCCGACGACTTGATCATGCGTTTCAGGCGCACGCTGAAATAGAAGAAGCCATCGGCGTCCCTCTTGCCCAGGTCGCCCGTATGCAGCCAGGTGCGCCCGTCGCCGTGTGCGCGCAAGGTCTTGGCAGTGGCTTCCGGGTCGTCGAGATAACCGAGCATCACGGCCGGGCCGGCGATACAGATTTCGCCTTCTTCACCGATCGGCATTTCTTCATCCGAGTCGGGACGGCAGATCTTGGCCAGCATGTCGGGGAAAGGAATGCCGATGCTGCCTTCGCGGTATTCGCTCAAAGGCATCGCCATGATGGCAGTCACCGCCTCGGTCAGGCCATAGCCTTCGAGCAGGCGCACGCGGCCGCCGCGATCGGCAACGAGTTTTTCGAAGCGCTCCTTGACCGGCCGCGGCAGCGTATCTGCGCCCGAAAACGTGGCGCGCAGGCAAGACAGATCGGCCTTGGCGAGCGACGCGTCGCGACTCAAGGCGTCGAACAGCGTCGGCACACCCACCAGCAGATTCGGACGCTTGCTGCGCAGCACCTTGGCGACGATCTCGGCGCTGAACATCGGCACCAGAATCGACTTGCCGCCGGCCATGAAGGCCGCGTTGATGCACACGCCCAGACCGAAGCCGTGGAAGATCGGCAGGATGGCGAGTATCGAATCGCCGCTTTGCATGCCGGCCCACGACGCCGCCTGCATGCCCTCGGCAATCAGGTTGCGGTTCGACAGCACGATGCCCTTGGGCAAGCCGGTGGTACCGCCCGAAAACAAAATCGCTGCCGCATCCTCGTTGCGCACTTTCACCTCAGGCGGCGCAGCATGCGGCTGCGCCATCAAGGCCGACCACCAGTGCACGCGCGCATCAATCGGCACCGCTGCGATCTTGCGGCCCTTGGTCAACCAGAAGCCGAAGCGCTTGAGCGGCGACAGATAGTCGGGGATGCGCGCCAGGATCAGATGCGTCAAAGGCAGGCGCGGCCGCACCGCGGCAAAGCGCTCATAAAAGGCGTCGAGCGTCAACGCGATGCGCGCGCCACTCAGGTTCAGGTAATGCTCGATCTCGGGCGCGGTCGACAGCGGATGGATCAACGCCGGCACTGCGCCGATTTTGTTGGCCGCATAAAAAGCCATCACACCCTGCGGCGTGGTCGGCATCGAAATCAGGATGCGATCGCCGGCCTTCAAACCCAGCGAGGCCAGCGCGCTCGCGCAAGCATCGACGCCGTCCAGAAACTGCCGATAACTGGCAGTCGTGTCCAGAAAATCCCAGGCGATCGACTCGGGCACGCGCTGCACGGTCGCCGCCAGCGCCTCGTACAGGCTCACATCGGGATAGTCCAGCGTCGCAGGCGTGCTGCCGTAAAACCTCAACCAGGGACGTGCTTCGCTCATGTCACCCTCCTCCCGCATGCTTGTGCGCGGCCTGCGGTCGCGGCATCGTCATCAGTCTATGCGTCTATTGGCTGAACGCCCTAGGTGCGTTCCCTGGAGGCGGGTGCAGTCCCCGGGCTGAGATGTTCAGCCTATATGTTGCGTCGACCGATTGAATCCGTCCTCCATTGCAGACATTGGTCACGCGTCAGCCGCGCCAATCGACGAATCTCATTGCGCGAAAAATACCCCTTGTCCTCACGGTGAAGTTACTATTTGCCATTGACGTCAGCTTGGTGCGAACGAAGTACGGACCCTGCAAATCAGAACCCCGATGAAAAAAGAAGCAACGCCCCATTCCCAAGAGATAAGGGGTGCAGCGCCACTGGGCCCTGTTCTTCCTGCCGATAGGCGTGTGTCGGTCAAGACACGCTGGTGTCGGCTATCGTCGGGTGAATTCGATCAGTTGGTGAATATCCGTCGAACTGTTTGACAAACCTCTGGTGACAGATGTGACTCGACTCGAAATCCCTGAACTTGGTAGCCCAGCTGAAATAGCCAGAGAGACGGGCTTCAGTCAGTGCGTGCATGCACTGCGCCGCACGCTGGCCACCACGCCTGTGGGATGGTTGCTGGTGGCATGGATGTGCTGGGACCGCGTGCCCCACAGCCAAATCCAGATCTGGCTGGTGATCTTCATGATGATTTGGCTGATCAATCTGTCGGTTCTGCAAGTGCTGATCCGCACAGGTCCTCGCACCGATTGGCACGCCTCACGCGTGCTGGGAGTGGCAAGCCTGGACGGCATCGCCTGGGGTTTAAGTGCCTGGCTGCTGATGGGCTACAACGCCCTCCTGGACCCTTGGCTGGCGGCCGTACTGTGCGGCGTGGGCGCAGTCAATGCTCCGGCGTACATCACTTATATCCGGGCCTACCGTGTGCAGATCGCCTCTATCTGGGTGGTGGCGTTGATCGCGTCGGCGCTCCATCCCGAGCGCAGCCACGTTCTGGATGGCATCGTCGGGTTGAGCGTCTTTTACGCACTGATCGTGTTCCATATGCATTCCATTGCTCAGCGCGTTTTGGAGGGTATCCGGCTACAAGTGGCCAACGCCACGTTGGCCGAGCAACTCAATGCAGCGCTACAAGTTGTCGAACACGATGCCGCGACCGATATGCTCACCGGTCAGGCCAATCGGCGGGCACTCGATTTGCTCTTGAAGCAGCAAATGAATCTGGCTTCGAAGGGTCGGCGGACGTTCTCGCTGCTCATGCTCGACATCGACCACTTCAAACAAATCAATGATGTACACGGACACGGCGTCGGTGACGACACCCTGCGGGCATTCGTGTCCCGGGTCCGTGTGCACCTGCGCCAGGGCGATGTCTGCACACGTTATGGCGGCGAGGAGTTTGTGATCGTTCTGCCCGGTACCACACTCAAGACGGCCATAGAAGTTGCCGAGCGCCTGCGCTTGAGCATCGCCGAATCGGACTTGCTGACGGAGCCGCCGGTGAAAGTCACCGTGTCAATTGGTGTGGCGGAGTATGTCGCTGGTCAGACCATCGAGCAATTGTTGAAAATGGCAGATGAAGCGATGTATGCCGCCAAACAAGGTGGCCGCAACCAGATCAGGGTCAGCGCCAACTGATTGCGAACGCAGACAAGCCACGCGCAAGGTCGGCGTTCGATCTGACTTGCCCAGCGTGTCAGTGTCTGTCGGCAAAACGCCGCGCGATCAGATGATCGATGGACAAGGCGCCCGGGCCGCGCGCCATCAGGAACAGCAGCACGGCGGCCCAGGTGCCATGCGTCGGGTAGGCGTCGGGATAGACCAGCGTCTGTATCACCAGCGTCATGCACAGCAGGCCGAACGCCGAGAAGCGCGTGGCCAGGCCGAACAGCAGCAAGAGCGGCAACAGATGTTCGGCGGTCGCTGCCAGCGGCGCGGCGATCTCGGGCGCAATGAACGGCAGTTTGTACTCGTCGCGGAACAGCGCCACTGCCGAATCGGACAGGCGCGGCCAGCCGAGCATGAACTCGCCGTTGACGATGTTGATGGCCAGGCCCGCGATCTTGGTCTGGCCCGAATTCCAGAACACCGCGGCGATCGAGAAGCGCGCGATGAAGGCGATCAGGCTGTGCGGAATGCGCTGCATCAGCGCGACCGCGGCCAGCGTCGCTGCCTGCAATTTGTTCTTGTGTGGGTGATGCACTCAGGCCTCGCAATCAAAATCAATGGCGCACACGGCGTCGTGGTTGAGCAGGGCAACGAGCGTTGCGGACAGATCGAATCGCGCCTCTTCCTGCAAGGCGAGGCCGGCGGCAGCACCCAGCGGTGTGCCGTCCAGCAAGGCAGCGCAGAACCTCGTCGCACCTGGGCCCAGCGGCACGACGACCACGTCCAGCCCCTGGCGCAATACCAGCGCCTGTTCGGGCCGCCCGGTATCAACAGCGCTGAGATTGACTGCTGCGTCGCTCTGGTGCGCGGCCCAGAGCGAGACCAGCGCATGGCTTGATTCGACAACGCGCGCCGACGGATGCAGCGTCAGCCGCAGGCGCGGCAAGCGCTCGGTTTTCGACAAGGCGGCCTGCATGCAGTCCGCGTCTATCGGCGCGGCGTCCATCGCGTGATAGGCCTGCACGCGCGCCAGCTCCAAGCGCGCGACATCGGCCAGATAGGGAACGCTGCGTGCCGGCTCGAAGGCCTGGATAAAGGCGGGTAACTCGTCGCCATAGAACGCCAGCAGCTTCGACTGCGGTGGCCGGGCGCGCACAAAGACGGAGGCTATGGCTCTGAAGAATTCCTCGCCGACGAGCGCTTGCACGACCGGGAATGTGTCGGCCAGCGCGTCGATCAGGCCACTGACCACATTGTTGCGATAGACCGCGAAGCGCGCCGCCGGGTCCGATCCGTTCCAGGCGCGCAATCCGGCCGGGCAGGGCAGCGCCGGATCGAAAAGCGCCGCGGTGAAATCGCTCTGCTGCAAGGCGCTCATGCAAACAACTCGAGTGACGCAGGCTGACACGTCGACGCCTGCGTCATGCATTGTTCGGCGCGCGCTGCCTCTTGCAGCAGCACGGTCAGCGCCGGCACATCGTTGTCCCATTCGATCAGCGTCGGCAGCGGTCCGCTCCGGCTCAAGGTATGGCGGTAAAGATCCCACACTTGCGCATCGACCGGTGCGCCGTGGCTGTCTATCAGCAAGGTCGCTCCGGCGGCGTCCTGATCGCGATGGAAGCCTGCCAGATGGATTTGCGCCACCGCCTGCAGCGGCAGTTGGTTGATGAAGGCGACCGCGTCGCGGCCATGATTGGTGCACGACACATAGACGTTGTTGACGTCGAGCAGCAAGCCGCAGCCGGTACGGCGCACGACTTCGCCGATGAACTCGGCCTCGTCGAATGTCGACGCCTCGAACTCGACATAGCTCGCGGGGTTCTCGAGCAGCATGCGCCGCCCGAGCCGATCCTGCACGCGGTCGATATGCGCACAGACGCGCACCAAGGTCTGCTGCGTATACGGCAGCGGCAGCAGATCGTTGAGGAAATTCTCACCGTGGCTCGACCAGGCCAGATGCTCGGAAAACTCCGCCGGCTCGTAGCGCGAGATCAACGCGGCGAGGCGGTCCAGATGCGCTTCGTCAAGCGGCGCTTCACCGCCGATCGACAGCCCCACGCCATGCAGCGAGAGCGCGTAATGCGTGCGAATACGCTCCAGGTAGTGATGGAAAGGCCCGCCGTCGACCATATAGTTTTCGGCGTGGATCTCGAAGAAGCCGAGATCCGGCAGTTGTTCGAGCACTTCGCGGAAATGTTCGGGCTTGAGTCCCACGCCGGCGCGCCGCGGCAGACCGGATGCCGTGCCAACAGCCTGTGCATGCGCGCCGCGCGCGGCATGGTTTGACGCAAGCATGTTTTGCTGTGGCATGGCTGGTCTGCTCCGGTCTGGCTGTGTTGCGCTTTGGTTTACATCTTTTCCTTGAAGGCCATCAGCTGGCCATGACCGGTCGACGAAGTCTTGGACTCGGTCTGCTCGCAAGTGCCCTTGGGAATGAGGGAAAAAGCATTGCCCTGGTAGTCCATCTTGGAGGTGCCCGCGCAGGTGGTTCCGGCGCCGGCCTTGCAGTCGTTCTTGCCCTTGAGGGCCACGCCGTAGCATTTCTCCTTGTCCATGTTCTTGTCCATGTTCTGCGCGGCGGCCGGCATGCTGGCGAATGCCGTGCCCAGTGCGATGGCGATGGCGGCAGCAGACAGTGAGGTCGTGGTTTTGGTCATGTGAAACTCCATTGAAAACGTTTGTTGATCGACATACATGTGCATGCGGTTTGGAATGCGAGGAGGAAAGACTTGCTTGCCCCTCCCAGGTTTAGGCGCACGAGATCGCTGCTTCCTTACAGTCCACTGAAAACTTTTCTTTGAGAATGGTTTCGCCATGGCGAAGGCGCGCTGCTGAAACGAGCGCGGGCATCGTCGGCCTGTGCCGACGCAAGGGCGTTCTGAGAGGGCCTAGCCCTTTTGCCGCGCGATCAGCTGCAGCATGGTCGCCAGCGTGATCGAGCTGAAGGTCGCCTTGGCGATCTGGTCCACTTCGGACAGCACGGCGTCCAGCGCCTGATCCACCGCCGTCGCCGAGCTGTCGTCGCCGTGCTGCCGGGCAGGTGGCGAGAAGTCTTCGAACAGCTGGATCACGTCCATCAAGGTGAGACGGCGCGCATTGGCGGCGAAGCGATAGCCGCCACCGGCCCCGCGCACCGATTCGACGATGCCGGCATGCGCCAGCTCGGCCAGCACCTTGGCCAAGTGGTGCGGTGAGACGCCGTATTTCTGGGCGATCACGGCCGCCGGAATGTGGCGCTGCGGATCGGCAGCGAACTCGATCACGCTGTACAGCGCCAGCTTGGTGTTGACTTGAAGTCTCATGTCAGCCCCCCGCTCGACGAGTACTTCGACCGGTCTTGCAGACCGCGCCGTACCATAGGTCCGGCCCCTTGCCAGGCGCGTACAGCCCGCCGGGGCTGTACGTGTCCGGGCTCGGCCCTCATGTCAGCCCCCCGCCCGCAGGCATGGGCAGATCCATTTCGAGCGGAATCAAGGGCCCGGCCATCATGCCCTGGCTGCGGAAGAACGACAGGATCAGCGTGTTGTCGCGTGACAGCAGCGTGCGCATCTTGTGGACGCCGGCGGCGGCGAACTCGGCGCTCAAGGCGCGCAGCAAGCGCGTGCCCGCACCGGCCTGACGCGCACTCGGGCTGACGTCGATGGCGAATACCCAGCCGCAGGGCGGCGAGCCGAATTCCCAGTCGCGCACCTCGCCGATCACGAAGCCGACCACTTGCTTGTCGAGCAGCGCCACCAGGAAATGGCGTTGTTCGCTGCCGCTGGTGACGCCATAGCGCTTGTAGATGCGCAGCCAGTAGCTGCGCTTTTCAAGGCCCGTGACAGTGGCGTCAATGGCGATCACCTGATCCAGATCGGCACGCTTCACCGCCCGCACGGTCAGCGCTGTGGGCGCCTCGGGCGGGCTGGGAGCATGACGCCGCGGCGCGGCAGCCGAGGGTTTGATGCTAGAGGTCTTGGTCAAAAGTTTGCATTAGATCAAGTTAATACCCGCATTCCGGTACCAGAATAAATCAACACGCCGAATTCTAGACGAGACCTGCACGACAGGCACATTCAGGAGGCAAATTGCAATGAGCGAAGTGCACAGCGGGCGCCCCCCCATCCCGGGCGTGGCGGGTCCGACGCCCGCAGTGATCAACGACATTTTCCAGAAGGCGCACAGCGAGGGGCGGTCCTCGCTGTTCGAGCATGAGGTCTACCGCCTGCTCGCCGCGGCCGGCATCGCCTCCACGCCCAGACACGAGTTGATCGCCGTCGGGGCCGAGCCGACGGACGAACTTCTGTCGTCGTTCGCGGGAACCCGGGTGGTTGTGAAGATCGTCTCCAGCGGCATTGCCCACAAATCGGACGTGGGCGGGGTCGCTGTCGTGGCCAAAGAGCCGACAGCGGTGAGAGCCGCCTGCCGAAACATGGTTGCAATTGCGCCAGACATTGCCGGGGTGATGCTTACGGAGTTCATCGCAGCGGACGCGGGTGGTGTCGGCAGCGAACTCCTGGTCGGCATCCGGAATACGCGCGAGTTCGGGATGATCATCAGCGCCGGAATCGGCGGCGTCGACACCGAGCTCCTTGCCGGAAGCGCCCGCCGGGGGCAGGCGGTGGTGTCGGCCTCGACCGCGTTGACCAGTGCCGAGGAATTCCTCGAGCTGTTCAAACCGACGATTGCCTACCGGAGGATCGCCGGACTGACGCGGGGGGGCCGCCGGCTGGTGACGGACGAAGCCCTCGTCCAATGCTTCGGCGGCTTCATCCGCCTCGCGAACAGCCTCGCGGCGGGCAATCCAGAGACCGACTTCGTCATCGAGGAACTGGAGGTCAACCCCTTCACCTGCTCGGCCGGCTCGCTCGTCGCGCTCGACGGCTTGTGCCGGATCGGCCGGCCGCAGGTCGTCCGCCCGCCGCGGCCTCAGGCCAAGATCGACAGGCTGCTGCACCCGGCTTCGATCGGAATCATCGGTGCATCCGCCACGCGCATGAACTTTGGCCGGATCACCCTGAAGAACATCATCGCATCCGGTTATGACAAGTCGCGGCTGCTCGTCATCAATCCCGACGGCCAGGAAGTCGATGGCGTGCGCTGCGCAACGAGCCTCGAGGCGCTGGAGAAGAAGCTGGACCTGCTGATCCTCGCGGTGAGCGCCGACGTCGCCTTCAAAATCATCGATGAGGTGATCAAGACCGATGCCGTGGAATCGGTGCTGTTGATCCCCGGCGGCATGGGGGAAACCGAGGCGAGCAGGGAACCTGCCCGCCGGATGCTGGAGACGATCGACAACGCCCGGCGGGCGGGACGCGGACCGGTATTCGTCGGCGGGAACTGCCTGGGCATCATCTCGCACCCCGGCAACTACGATTCATGGTTCATTCCCGAGGAACGCCTGCCGAGAACTCAGAAGAAGGCTCGACGCAGTTCGGCGCTCATCAGCCAGAGCGGTGCCTTCCTGGTCACGCGGCTCAGCAAGAACGCGTTTCTCGACCCGGCCTACATGGTCGCCCTGGGCAACCAGAACGACATCACGCACGCCGACATGGTGGAGAACTTCGCAGCCAACCCGGAGATCCACGTGATCGGGGCGTACGTCGAAGGATTCAAGGACCTTGACGGGCTGGCCCTGGCGCGGGCCGTGCGCAAGGCGACTCTTGCCGGCAAGCAGGTCGTCATTTACAAGGCCGGGCAGTCCGCCGCGGGCAAGCAGGCCGCGATGGGCCACACAGCCTCGATCGCCGGCGACTACGAGGTATGCCTGTCCGTGCTGACGCAGGCCGGGGCGCTGGTGGCGAGCGACGTCAGCGAGTTCAGCGACCTGTACTACCTCTCGGACTGCATGCGCGACAAGGTCGTCGGCGGCAAGCGACTCGGCGCCATTTCCGGAGCGGGGTACGACACGGTGGCCATCGGCGACAGCATCCAGGTGGGCGACTTCTCCATGTCGCTGGCCGCGATCAGTCCATCAACCCGGGATCGGTTCGTAACGATCCTGGCGGCCAAGAAGCTCGACGCGCTCATGGAAGTCAGGAACCCCTTCGACATCAACCCGGCGGCGGACGACGAGGTTCACCTGCTTTGCGCCGAGGCCATGGCCGCCGAACCGGACGTCGACTCCATCCTCGCCGGGCTCGACCCGACCTCGCCCGTGGTCAGGTCACTCAAGCAGAGCGCTCGGCCCGGCTACGACATCGACAGCCCGGAGAGCATCGTCCAGACGCTGCCGAAGCTGGTCGCGTCGTGTCCGAAACCCATCGTCGGCATCGTTGACGGGGGCCCGCTCTACGACCCGATGGCCGACAAGATGATGGAACAGGGCGTCTGCATCTTCCGCTCCAGCGAGCGCGCAATGCGGGCGCTGGTCCGCTGTACCGAGGTGCGACTGCGCGCGGCGCACCTGCGTGGCGAGGCAGCGCCTGGCGCCTAGGGTCTTTAACACTGCTTCTGACAGATGCGTTGCGAGTTCGCAGCCTCGGCGCCTGACGCAAGAAAGGACATCCATGGGATCCACTCTCCAGCCCTGCCAGCGCCACAGCGAGAAATTCGAAGTCAGCCGTGATCGAAGCTTCGACTTCGTGGGGGAGAAAACCCGGCTGTACACCAGGCCGATGCGGGGGCACGACATCGACATGGCGTGCCGCAAACTGCCGCTGAAACACCTCGACTCGGGCCAGGGACCGGTGGACAGCGTCGACTCGATCTGCCGCGCCACCCACATGCGTTTCATCGTCGACGTCGTCAGCACCGAAAAGCGTCTGGCCACCAAGTCCTCCAAGGCGGGACTCTCGTGAACGCTCCCGCCGCCGCCACCAAGCGGGTGCCGACGTACTGTTACCAGTGCGTGGCGGGCCCGGATCTGCTCACTGTCAAGGTGGAGGACGGCGTAGCGACCGAAGTTGAACCTAATTTCTGCGCTGCGGACATCCATCCGGGCGGCGGCAAGGTTTGCGTCAAGGCTTTCGGCTTGGTGCAAAAGACCTACAACCCGAATCGCGTGCTCACGCCGATGAAGCGCAGCAACCCCAAGAAGGGGCGCGACGAAGACCCCGGCTTTGTGCCGATCTCATGGGACGAAGCGTTTGACCTGATCACCGAGCGACTGAAGCGCGTGCGCAGTGAGGGCTTGCTCGACGAGTCGGGCTATCCACGCGTGGCCGCCAGCTTTGGCGGCGGCGGCACGCCGCAGTCGTATATGGGCACCTTCCCGGCGTTCCTGGCGGCCTGGGGTTCGGTGGACTTCGGCTTCGGCTCGGGCCAGGGCGTCAAGTGCTATCACTCCGAGCATTTGTTCGGCGAGTTCTGGCACCGCGCTTTCATCGTCGCCGCCGACACGCCGCTGTGCAATTACCTGATCTCGTGCGGATCGAATATCGAGGCCTCGGGCGGCGTGGTCGGCGTCTGGCGCCACGCCAAGGCGCGCGTGCGCGGCATGAAGCGCGTCCAGGTCGAGCCGCATCTGTCGGTCACCGGCGCCTGCTCGGCGCAATGGGTGCCGATCAAGCCCAAGACCGACGCCGCGTTTTTGTATGCGCTGATCCATGTGCTGCTGCACGAGCTGCCGCGCGAACAGCTCGATCTGCCTTTTCTGGCGCGCCTGACGGCATCGCCGTATCTGGTCGGCCCCGGCGGCTACTACCTGCGCGACCGCGCGACGCGCAAACCCTTGGTGTGGGACCAGACCAGCGGCCGCGCCTGCGTGCACGACACACCCGGCATCAGCGAAGCGCTCGAGGGCAGCTTTGAAGTCGACGCGGTCGAGATCGGCCCTGACGAAGAACTGCTGGGCGACGGACTGCTCAGCGGCGAGACCGGGTTCAGCAAGCTGGTCAAGCATATGCAGCCCTATTCGCCCGAATGGGCGTCGCAGCTCTGCGACGTGCCGGCAGCGACGATACGCAAAATCGCGCAGGAATATTCGGCGCATGCCTGCGTGGGCCAGACCATCGAGATCGACGGTCAGACCATGCCTTACCGACCTGTGGCGGTGACGCTGGGCAAGACCGTCAACAACGGCTGGGGCGGTTATGAATGCTGCTGGGCGCGCACGCTGCTGGCCTCGCTGGTCGGCGCGCTCGAAGTGCCGGGCGGCACGCTAGGCACGACGGTGCGGCTGACGCGTCCGATGTCCGAGCGGCTGCAAAGCGTCAAGCCCGGTCCCGACGGCTTCATGCATTACGCGCTGAACCCGACCGACAAAGCGCATTGGTCGCCCTCTCCGAACATCCGCAATGCCTACCGCACGATGGTGCCGCTGGCGGCCGACGGCCCGTGGAGCCAGGCGCTCGGCCCCACGCATTTCTCGTGGATGTTTCTTGAAGAAACGCCGGCCGGCCTGCCGCGCGTGACGCTGCCCGATGTCTGGTTTCTCTATCGCACCAATCCGGCGATCTCGTTCTGGGACACCGCAGCCATCGGCAAGACGATGGCGCGCTTTCCCTTTGTCGTCGCGTTCGCCTACACGCTGGACGAGACGAATCACTTCGCCGACCTGCTCTTGCCCGACGCCACCGATCTGGAGAGCCTGCAGCTGATACGCATAGGCGGCACAAAGTATGTCGAGCAGTTCTGGGATCACCAGGGCTACGCGCTGCGCCAGCCGGTGGTGGCCGTGGCTGGCGAAGCACGCGACTTCACCGACATCGCCAGCGAACTGGCCGCACGTACCGGCCTGGGCGAAAAATATGTGGCCGCCATCAACAAGGGCGCAGGCGGTGTGCCGCTCAAGAGTGAGCATGGCGACTTCTCGCTGGCCACCGATCAGCAACACACGCGCGAGCAGATCTGGGACGCGGTCTGCCGCGCCGCCAGCACCGAGCTCAGCGACGGCGTGGAGAGCCACGGACTCGACTGGTGGAAAGAGCATGGCCTCGCGACCAAACCCTTCCCGCGCAGCGACTGGTATCTGCTGCCGACGCTGATCAAGCACGGTCTGCGCTTCGAGATGCCTTATCAGGAACGGCTGGCGCGCGTCGGCGTCGAGCTCGGACGCCGTCTGCACGAACACGATATGAACTGGTGGGACAAGCAGCTTGCCGAGTACCAGGCGCTGCCTGTGTGCAAGGACTTCGGCGCACCCTGGCAGGCCGCGATTGCGAAGGCCGGCGGTGTCGCGCAGGACTATCCGTTCTGGCTGCTCACCGCGCGCAGCATGCAATACGCCTGGGGCGGCAATGTCGGCGTGGAGATGATCAAGGAAGTGGCCGACAACATCGCCGGCCACCGCGGCGTGATCATGAACCCGAAGGCCGCGGCGCAGCTGGGCATTAATGACGGCGACGCGATCGAGATCAGCACACCGCAGCGCAGCGTGCACGGCCGCGTCGTGCTGCGCCAGGGCATACGCCCCGACACCTTGCTGCTGATCGGCCAGTTCGACCATTGGGTCACGCCGCTGGC